>Ga0182034_10000012_pt1 | contig 77552 bp, 71 predicted proteins | sample flu12Cox44000172_FD_125972 | JGI IMG/M metagenome (GOLD analysis project Ga0182034, IMG submission 125972) | Lab enrichment of tropical soil microbial communities from Luquillo Experimental Forest, Puerto Rico - flux4day.12C.oxic.44.000.172 | ecosystem: Environmental > Terrestrial > Soil >... | reverse complement strand
TCGAGGAATTGTTTCAGCAGCAATGCACGGCGATCATCACGCCCGCGGCGCGCGGTGTCGCGCCAAAGGGTGAAGCGACCGGCGATCCCGTGTTCTGCACATTCTGGACTTTGCTCGGCCTGCCTGCCATTACGCTGCCGCTTTTGACCGGCGAGGATGACATGCCGCTTGGTGTCCAACTTGTCGGCGCGCCCGGCGATGACGCCCGTCTGCTGCGCACGGCGCAGTGGGTGGTAACGAAGCTTGTTGGAGCAAAATGACGCGCGATATCCTTGTGCGTGGCGTGGCTGCCGTCGCTTTGTCGTTACTGGCGTGCGGCGCAGCCGCGCCGGCCGACCAGTTTCCGTTCGACCAGGAGTTTTTGCTCGACGCAGCACCCATGCGGCCGGGAAAGCGCATGCCGATCCTGCTCATCGAGCGAACCGGCAATGCTAAGATCGACCTCTGGTGCAAGTCCGTGCCCGCGCGCATAGACATCTCAGACATGACCATGAAGATCGAGCCCGGCCCGTTGCCGGAAGGTTTGCCGGAGATGCTCAGTGCCGGGCAGTGCACGCCTGAACGCATGCAGGCAGATCAGGAACTGCTCACGGTTCTGACGCAGGTCACCGGCTGGCAACGCCAGGACGAAGGCATCGTTCTTCTTGGGCCGAGCACGCTGAAATTCCGTCCGAGCGATCACTAGCGAGACACCATGGCCGCAAAGCCGCGCATCGCTTTGATCGGTGGCGGGATCGGCGGGCTCGCCGCCGCCATCGCCTTGCGTCAGCGCGGCTTTGCGCCGGTGGTCTTCGAGCAGGCAGACAGGCTCAAGGAAGTCGGCGCTGGAATCCAGATTACGCCCAATTCGACCCGGATCCTGCGCGCTCTCGGACTCGAAGATGCCGTGCGCAAGGGTGGGTTTGAGCCTGGATTCATGCTGACGCGCGACATGATCACCGGAGAGGTCCTTTTCCGTACCCAGGCCAAGGGCGCAATGGCCGAACGTTTTGGCGCCGGCTGGTTTCAGATCCACCGCGCCGACTTGCTGGACATACTCACGAGCGCGCTGAGCGATGCCGATATCCGCTTGAATGCATCCTGCGTTGCAGTAGAGCCCGCGGAAAATGGTGCGACCGTCGAGATCGGCGGGGGCAAGCGCGAGCTGTTCGATGTCGTGGCCGGATGCGACGGTATTCGTTCGCTGGTGCGCGCCGCACTTTACGGCGAGGAAAGTGTCCGCTTTACAGGCAACATGTGTTGGCGTGCGCTGGTCCCGATCAGTGCGTTGCCGGAAAAGCATCTCGAGCCCGTCATGAATTACTGGATGGGCCGGCGTGGCCATGTTGTCGCATATTTCGTACGCGGCGGTGCCTTGATCAATCTCGTGGTTGTCACGGAGACCGATCAATGGGTGGAGGAGTCATGGTCTGTGGAAGGCCGGCGAGAGGACATGCTCGCGGCATTCCCCAAGGCGCATCGCAGCCTGCGTATCCTGCTTGAAAGCGTCGAGCGTTGCTTCAAGTGGGGGTTATTTGACCGTGATCCCTTGCCGCGCTGGGGGCAGGGACGCGTGACGCTTCTCGGTGATGCCGCCCATCCGATGCTGCCGTTCTTGTCACAGGGCGCGGCGTCGGCGATCGAAGATGGATATGTTCTGGCCCGCGAATTGGCGCGGACTCCGCATGATCCCGGCGCCGCCCTTGCCGCATATGAAACCGAGCGACGCCCGCGCACGGCGCGTATTCAGCTGGCGGCCCGCGCGCAGGGCGAGGTCTTCCACCTGCATTCGCCTTGGGCCCGCATCAAACGCGCCCTCCGCCTCGACAGGTTCGAGAAACCGAGGGCGGACCTGCTGAGCAAAGACTGGATCTACAGCTACGATCCGATCGCCTCTCAATGAAAAAGGCGCGGCCTGCGCCGCGCCCTTCGTTGGATTTGCGTCGGGGTTAGAAACCCATCCCGCCGCCCATTCCGCCACCAGGCGGCATGGCCGGGGCCGGCTCCTTCGGCAGTTCAGCGACCATAGCCTCGGTGGTGACGAGAAGGCCGGCAACCGATCCCGCATCCTGCAGTGCAGTACGCACAACCTTTGCCGGATCAACAATGCCGGCTTCGATCATGTCGACATACTTTTCATCCTGGGCGTCGAAGCCATAAGTCTCCGACTTCTCGTCCACGATCTTGCCAACAACGATCGACCCTTCGACTCCGGCGTTTTCCGCGATCTGGCGGGTCGGCGCTTCAAGAGCCTTGAGCACGATATTGATGCCGGCCTGGACGTCGGCATTCTCGTCCTGAATGCGGCCGACTGCCTTCTTGGCACGGAGCAGCGCGACGCCACCGCCCGGAACGATGCCTTCCTCGACCGCCGCGCGGGTCGCATTCAGCGCATCCTCAACGCGGTCTTTCTTTTCTTTCACCTCGATCTCGGTCGCACCACCGACACGGATCACTGCAACGCCGCCGGCAAGCTTCGCCAGCCGCTCCTGCAGCTTTTCCTTGTCGTAGTCCGAGGTCGTCTCCTCGATCTGTGCCTTGATCTGCTGCACGCGTGCCTCGATGTCGGCCTTCTTGCCCGCACCGTTCACGATCGTGGTCTTTTCCTTCTCGATGATGACTTTCTTGGCTCGGCCAAGCATCGCGGTGGTGACGTTCTCGAGCTTGATTCCGAGATCTTCGGAGATCAGCTGACCGCCGGTCAGGATGGCGATGTCTTCCAGCATGGCCTTGCGCCGATCACCGAAGCCGGGCGCTTTGACAGCCGCGATCTTGAGACCGCCACGCAGCTTGTTCACAACCAGCGTGGCAATTGCCTCACCCTCGACGTCCTCGGCGATGATCACGAGAGGCTTGCCCGACTGCACGACAGATTCCAGTACCGGCAGCATCGACTGCAGGCCGGAGAGCTTTTTCTCATGCAGCAGGATGTAGGCGTCTTCGAGCTCGGCCAGCATCTTCTCGGCATTTGTGATGAAATAAGGGGAGATGTAACCGCGGTCGAACTGCATACCTTCGACGATCTCGACTTCGGTATCGAGCGCCTTGGCTTCCTCCACAGTGATCACGCCCTCGTTGCCGACCTTCTGCATCGCTTTAGCGATCATCTGGCCGATATTGGCGTCACCGTTGGAAGAGATAGTGCCGACCTGGGCAACCTCAGCCGAAGAGCCGACTTTTTTGGCGCGCTTTTCAATGTCCTTAACCACCGCGTTAACCGCAATGTCGATCCCCCGCTTAAGATCCATTGGGTTCATTCCGGCGGCGACGGATTTGGCGCCTTCCCGAACAATGGCCTGAGCGAGCACTGTCGCCGTGGTGGTGCCATCGCCGGCAAGATCGTTCGTCTTCTGAGCGACCTCGCGCACCATCTGGGCGCCCATGTTCTCGAACTTGTCCTCGAGCTCAATTTCCTTCGCGACAGTGACACCATCCTTGGTGATGCGCGGAGCGCCGAAGCTCTTGTCGAGCACAACGTTGCGGCCCTTCGGGCCGAGGGTGACTTTCACGGCATTGGCGAGGATGTCCACGCCACGCAGCATGCGCTCGCGCGCCTCACCTGAAAATTTTACGTCTTTTGCAGCCATTTCAAATTACTCCGTTGGATTCGATGCGACTTAGGCGATCACGCCCATGATGTCGGACTCCTTCATGATCAGGAGTTCCTCGCCGTCGAGTTTGACCTCGGTGCCCGACCACTTGCCGAAAAGCACGCGGTTGCCCGGCTTCACGTCGATCGGGATGAGCTTGCCGCTTTCGTCACGCCCTCCCGGGCCGACAGCGATGACTTCGCCTTCCTGCGGCTTCTCCTTGGCGGTGTCGGGAATGATGATGCCGCCTTTGGTCTTCTCTTCGGCGTCGATGCGGCGCACGACAACGCGGTCGTGCAATGGGCGAAACTTGGTCTTGGCCATGGGCTCCCTCGTGGCGCTGGCGCGCGTCTAGTATAACCAAAAGTGTCGATTATTCAGTGGCTTAGCACTCTATAGAAAAGAGTGCCAAACGCTGCCCCGGAAATATTGTTTCCGGACCGAGGAGTCAAGATAAGGGATAGCTAGATCTGACAATAACAGCCGACCCAAAGCCCTCCTTGCGCTGTCCGTCTTTGCCCTCCAAAGTCTTCCGCGCCCGCCTTGCAAGGAGCCGGAATGTTTCCCTTAAATCGCCAAGCACTGTCGACCGCCATGGCTCTCGGACTGTTTGCGCTGGGCCTGGCCGGATGCTCGACAGGCGGACCTCAACTCGATCAGCCGGCTGCGCCAACAATGGGTCCGGCCCTGCCACCAGCCTTTCCGCCGCAGGACATTGTCGGCCGCTGGGGACTTGCCGCCTATCACAAGGAGGAAGACCGCGCGCGCACGGAGGCGGCGGCGAGAGGTCAGTGCAACCAGCCTTACGTCATCACGCTCGGGCCGAGCGGCGGTGTCATGATGCACTTGGCGGATCAGGCGACGCCGACAGAACTGCGTCTGAGGGGCGGTCCCGGCGGCAAGACCTATATCGGACCGGCAGACAGTGGAGTTGGCGGACCGCAGGACCGTGAAGTCGTTCTTTTCGACGGCCGCATAATGATTCTGCGCTGGATGGATTCGGAAGTGCAGGGTCGTTACGGCACGATGGTGTATGTCCGTTGCGGCACCGAAGGCGCGCCGCGCACCGCCGCAAAACCCAAGCCCAAAACGGCGCCAAAGCCGCAATAGTTGCGCACCATCCACAGCAGCTGTGAGCGCGACGGTGCTCACGTGCTAGACGTATCGGCTACGTCGTCTGCAACGGCTGCGCCATGATTTCTGCGCGTGACTTTATCGACGGCCCGTGGCGCGGGGTGCCGGTGCTCGGCGTCACGCAGATCTTGTCCTGGGGCACGATCTTCTACACGCCGGTCTTGATCGTTCCGCTGATCGCCGCCGATCGCGGATGGTCCATCTCCTTCGCCATGGGCGGATTTTCGGTGGGGCTTCTGATCGCCGGGCTCGTCGCGCCTTACGTCGGGCATTTGATCGATCGCTTCGGCGGTCACGTCGTCATGACCATCGGCTCGTTGATCGCGGCGCTTGGTCTTTTCTTGATCGCGCGCGCCAGCAGCCCGATTGCCTACTACGCCGTCTGGATGGTGCTCGGTGTCGCCATGGCGGCAAATCTCTACGATTCCGCCTTTGCTACACTTGGCCGCATATTCGGCGTGGGCGCCCGCCGGCCGATCACGGCACTGACGCTCGCGGGTGGTTTCGCATCAACCGTGAGCTGGCCGGTGACCCATCTTCTGATCGAACGCGTCGGCTGGAGCGACACTTATCTTGTCTACGCGGCGCTCATGGCCTGCATCGCAGCGCCTCTTCACGCCTTCGGTTTGCCGCGCACTCGCTTCGAAGAAGATTCGCCGGCTCAAAAACACAGTGTGGAGCCAGCAAAGATACTGCCACCACACGGTCTGCCGTTCCTGTTGGTCGCAGCGGCGTTCGCATCATACGCCTTCGTTCCTTCCGGGCTTTCGGCGCACTTGCTTGCGATATTTGCTCGGTCAGGCATCGATGCAGGGACAGTTGTCTGGATTGGTGCCTTGTTTGGGCCTGCGCAAGTTGGCGCCCGACTGATTGAATTCACCTTCGGGCGCGATCTGCATCCGCTGTGGGTGGTGCGTTTTGCTCTCAGTACGCTGCTGTGTGCTTTCGTCATGCTTGCGCTTTTGGGCGTTTCGGCGGGTACGGCGGCAGCATTTGCACTCATGTTCGGCGGCGCCAACGGTCTCGTGACGATTACCCGCGGCGCCGTCCCGTTGGCGCTATTTGGCGCGTCCGGCTATGGGCGGCTGATGGGTCGCCTTGCAGCGCCCTTTCTGCTGATGCAGTCGGCCGCGCCTTTGGTAATGGCATTTGTGGTCGAGCGTGCGTCCGATCCGGCTGCGCTAGCCCTCGCTGCCGGGGTTGCGTCGATTGCGCTGGTCTGTTTTATCGCGATCCGCCGCCCGGGCTAGGCAAACAGCGCATCGATATCGATTTGGCTCGCATGGTACGACGCTCCGTCGAGCCGCGGACCATTGATAAGTCCCGTCGAGGGCGGGGGCTTCGATGCCCTAAACCGGCTGTGCGATGGCGCAGCCGCTGCGGACGTCATTGACCTTTATGAGCGCGTGAAGGTCGGCACCAAAGTCGCGGTGATGTAGCCGATCAGGCGCTGTCGTCACCAAAGTCGCCGCCGAAATCGCCGTCTGAATCGAGGTCGTCGTCGAGATCGACCGACTGCGAAGCACTATCTTCGTCGAACAGCGAGGCGGAGCGTGCATCGCCGCGCGTGTCACCACCGATGTCGTTCAGACCCGCATCGCGAGCAAGGTCGCTTCCGGCTGCACTGCTCTTGTCCCAGGGCGAGCCTGATGACGAGGGGTCAGCTGCGAATGCACGTGATCCGTGGGTTCCGAACATCGAACTAATGGAATTCAGAAGCAGCGCGCCGCCGATCACGCCTGCGGCCGATGCCGCTGCGGTGCCAAGAAAAGAACCGCCTGACGATGGTGCGGGCTGGGCAGACCCAGGCTGAGCCGGAGCGCCGCCAGCGTTCCAGCGCGGATCGGGGCCGGCCGATGCGCCTGGGCGGACGCTCGGGACCGATGTCCCGCCCGCGCGTCCCGTCAGGACCTGACGCATGCTGTCGAGAAAACCACCAGGCGCTGTCTCGGCGGGGTCTTCGCCGGTGAGTTCGCGGATTCGCGCATCCGCACGTTTGAGTGCCTCATCCTGCACGAGCACTGTCTGCACGAGCGGATAGATCGCGTGCGGGGCGCGCGCCAATCCGTCGGAGATTGCTCGCTCGGCTCCCGCGTCGCGTGGCGCATTTTCTAGCCGGGCGAGCCGGTCGAAAAGCTCATCAACCAGCTGGCGTTCCTGTGGGGTCATGGCGTCCTCCCGTAACCATCGGCGCTGTTATCTAGGCAGTGCCGTGGCTTTCGCCAGTAGGGTTGGCAAGGACGACACCGTGTTCAGCCAAAAGCCTCGGAAAGGCGTCGGAACTGAAGAAGGAAAATTCGTCCTGGCGCAGCATCGTCAACGAATCGAGGCTTTTTAACGCATCGTCGACGAAGCCCGGATGACACATGACGAGACCACCATCTGGTAAACCCGTCAGGAACCGTGGGAAAATCTTTGCGTAATTCGCCCGGGAATTGAAGCTGTAGGCTCCGGCAAAGCCCGTATTGAATTTAATGCCCAATCTTTTGGCTTTCCGGCGGAACCCGAAACTCAAAATGTCCAGAGTCAGCGCCTTGCGGTCCTGCAGACGTCGGCCAGACTTTGCGCGGGCGCATTGTCGCACCCAGGAATGGGGCGCCCCTTGTGCGACGACCCTGAGAAAAGCGTCGCGTATCTGAGGAAACAGATGAACGTGTTGGTGACCGTCGACGAAATCCGGAGGTCGGCCGAACACATCGATAAAGGCGCGGAGTTGGGTCGCGATTTCAGTAATGAACATTTCCGACTGGAGGCGACGTGCAACGGCCCCCCGCAGGACGTCGTTGAGTGACAGAAAGTGCCCTTTGCGCGAGGGGGAAAAATCTGTGCTCATTGGGCGGAAAGGTGAGGTCAGTGTGACGTGCAAGCCGAGGGCCGCGCGCGTTTCGCCTGAATTGAGCGTATCAAGCGCGGCTGCTTCTTCGTTGTTGAAATACGGCGACGTCACCATGATCGAGGTGGCATTGATACGTTCACGCACGATCAGTTCGCGGATGGCCGCGTTCACGCCTGGTGAAATTCCATAATCATCTGCGCACAACCAGATGTGGCGCATGACGCTTCATCTTACTCGGCTGCGCGCGAGGCTATCGGTCGTGCTTTCTCCGATTCACTCGCGCGCTTCACGGTATGGTCGGCAACGAAATACACCGGCCGACCTTTGATCTCGGACAACAGCTTGCCGATGTACTCGCCGAGCACGCCAATGAGGATAAGTTGCACCCCGCCGATGACCATGACGCTAACCACCAGCGACGGATAACCGGGCACGTCTTTGCCGTAGAGCAGAGTTTCCAGCACGATCCAGCTACCGAAAAAGAGCGCCGTCGCCGCGAGCGCGAGGCCGAGCAGGCTGGCGACGCGCAGCGGGGCCACGGAGAACGACGTGAGCCCCTCGATCGACAAGCCGAGCAGCGTCCACATATTCCAGGTGGTATTGCCATGCGTGCGAGTCGCAGGCTCATAGTCGACTCGCGACTGACGAAACCCGATCCAGCTTGAAAGTCCCTTGAAGAACCGGTTGCGTTCCGGCATCTGCCGAAGCGCGTCTGCGGCGCGCGGCGACAAGAGTCGGAAGTCGCCGGCGTCTTCGGGAATTTTGTGGCGAGCTCCCCAATTGAGCAGGGCATAAAACGAGTGAACGCCGGCCCGTCGCAGCCAAGGCTCATTCTCGCGATGAGCCTTTGCCGTGTAGACAACATCGTAGCCGTCATCGAGCCAGCGGGTAACCAACGTGTCGATCAGATCGGGCGGATGTTGCCCATCGCCGTCCATGAACAGCACCGCGCCGGTCGGAGCGTGATCGAGGCCCGCAAGGAGTGCGGCTTCCTTGCCGAAATTTCGCGACAGCGTAACAACCTGGATGTCGAGCGGGATCGCGGGCAGGGATCTAGCGACGTCACCGGTGTCGTCGCTGCTTCCGTCGTCGACATACACGACTTCAACATTGAGCCCACGTCTTGTTTGCTGATAGCGCGCGACCTCGGCGATGCGTTCATGCAGCGCCGGCAGGCCTTTGGCCTCGTTGAATAGCGGCACGACGATCGTCAACGTCGGCGTCAACGAAGATGCTCGCGTGCGCGAGCCCGATTTGGTCGATTTAGCGGCCATCCTTGGTGAACCTATCGCCCCTTATCGGCGATCTATACCGCACCGGAATGCCCGTGTCGCGTCCCGGCCTACCGGGACATGGTTTGCCGTGCTAATCGAAAGCGGACGATGATCCCGGCGCCGGTCCAAAACATCCTCGATCGTCTTGTGGTGGCATGGCATGAGCGGGCCATTGCGCTCAAGGCGACCAGTTTCGCGCTGATCGGAGTACTCAATACTGCCGTGGATTTCAGCGTCTTTTGGATGGCCGCCAATTTCCTACAGTGGCCCCTGGTCCTTGCCAATGTGGTGGCCTGGCTTATCGCCGTGACGTTCTCCTACGCGATGAATTCCATCATCACGTTCGGTCCGGAATCTGGCCGCATTCTGCGGTGGCGCGACTACGCGAGTTTCGCCGCTTCGGGGGTTGCCGGAATGGTCACGAGCACGGCAACCTTGCTCGCGTTGTCCTATTTCATTCCGGTCCTGATGGCGAAGCTGGCATCGATCCTGGTCAGCTTCGTGGTGAATTTCTCACTTTCGCACTTTGTCGTGTTCCGCGAACGTCCACCGCGCCAAAACGCCGGGCGATAATGCACGACACCGACGAGTCCATACATGCAGCACAATGACAACCTGACAGCCGATCTTCCCAGTTTCGTCACTCATCTCGAATGCGCGATGACCGACGAACGCCACGAGGCCGACCAGGTGCACAACCTGTCACGCGTCGGCAAGCCGTTGCTCGTGCGTTACGATCTCGAAGGCGTCCGCAAGGCGCTAAGCAAAGAGACGCTGGCAAAGCGGGCGCCTGACCTTTGGCGTTATCGAGAATTGTTGCCCGTTCGCAAAACAGAAAACATCGTGAGCCTGGGCGAAACGATGACGCCGATTGTCGCGATGCCGCGCCTTTCGAAAAAACTTGGCGGCGGCGAAATCCTGGTCAAGGACGAAGGACGCCTGCCGACGGGGTCATTCAAGGCGCGGGGTCTGGTCATGGCGGTCTCAATGGCCAAGGCGCTCGGCATAAAACATATGGCCATGCCGACAAACGGTAATGCAGGCGCGGCGCTTGCCGCCTACGCGTCGCGCGCGGGCATCAGGACGACGATCTTCTGCCCTGAGGATACGCCCGAAGTGAATGTGAGCGAGACCGCGCTGCAAGGCGCGACCGTGTATCGCGTCAACGGACTGATCGACGACTGCGGCAAGATCGTCGGCGAAGGGAAAGCAAAAGTCGGCTGGTTCGACACGTCGACCCTGAAGGAGCCGTACCGTATCGAAGGCAAGAAGACCATGGGCCTCGAACTTGCCGAACAGCTCGGCTGGCAGGTGCCGGATGCGATTTTCTACCCGACCGGTGGTGGCACTGGAATGATCGGCATGTGGAAGGCGTTCGCCGAACTGGAGGCGATCGGTTTCATCGGGAAGAAACGCCCGCGCATGATCGCCGTCCAAGCAGCCGGCTGCGCGCCTATGGTGAAGGCATTCGAAGCTGGCGTGGAACACGCGCCGCGTTGGGAAAACGCGCACACGATTGCTTCCGGAATTCGCGTTCCGCAGGCTATTGGCGACTTTCTGATATTACGTGCCGTGAGGGAAAGCGGGGGTTTCGCAATCGCCGTGCCGGACGCAGCGATCAGCGCTGCGCTCGACGAGATGGCGCGCGAAGAAGGTTTTCTTCTCTGCCCGGAAGGTGCGGCAACTTACGCTGCTTATAAGCAAAGCCTCGCTGACGGGCGCGCGAAACGCACCGATCAAGTGATGCTTTTCAACTGCGCCAGCGGCTTGAAATACCCGTTGCCGCCAGCGAGGCGCACGCTCGATCGGCACAAACCGATCGATTTCGCGTCGCTCTAAAGACCGGACTCGAGCTTCGTGTAAAGGGGATTGTCGCGCGAAAATACGTAGTCGAGATCGGCTACGGCCACAGCTTCTGCGCCGTTCTCGCGCAAATAATTTGTCAGCGCGTAAACCTGATCCGGCGGACAGTGCAGGATTAAGATGCCTGACGAAGACGGCGCGCCGAATGGCGCTTCGATCGCAAATTTCCGCCGGGCGTTTTCGACCAGCATGTCGGTGCCGGCCGCAAACCGTGCGCGCACCTCACGAAATGCCCGCGCGCGCGCCTGTGCCGCTACCCGATCGAGGATCACGCGGGCAAGATCGCGTTCGGTCTTGCCCCAGACGGCGTTTCGCGCCGCTACCAAATTGGCCTGTGAACGCAGGATGGTGCCGTCTTCCACGACTTTCAGGCCGTTCGCGGCAAGGGTTGCGCCGCTTGTTGTAATGTCGACGATCATTTCGGCCGTGCCAGCCGCGGGCGCTCCTTCGGTCGCGCCCGAGCTTTCCACAACACGATAGTCGATGACACCGTGCGATGAGAAGAAATCGCGCGTGAGATTGATGTACTTGGTCGCCACCCGCATCCTGCGGTCATGGTGATGGCGGAAGGCAGTGGCGACGTCGTCCACATCTGCCATCGTACGTACATCGATCCAGGCCTGCGGCACTGCGACAACGACGTTGGCAAAGCCGAAGCCGAGTCCTGCGATGAGCACGACACGCTTGTCGGCGTCCAGAATCATCTCACGCACGAGATCTTCGCCTGTGACCCCGAGATGGACAGCCCCCGCCGCGAGCTGAGTGGTGATTTCGGAAGCCGACAGGTAGGCGACCTCGACATCATCGAGCCCAGTGACAGCGCCCCGATAATCGCGCGCCCCACGCGGCTTGATGAGAGGCAACCCCGCCCGCAGGAAGAAGGCCTCTGCATTCTCCTGAAGGCGGCCCTTGGCCGGAACGGCGACGACCAATGGGCCGTTCACGACGCGCCTCCGTAAATCGCCAGTCTTTCTATCCAGACCGCGAAGCCGACTGCAGGAATGGGATCGGAAGCACCAAGCCGTGTGAGCAGATCATCATAGCGACCACCCGCAACAAGGGGATCGCCGGTGCGCTTGGGATCGGTAAGTTCAAAGACAAGACCAGTGTAGTAGTCGAATCCGCGGCCGAGCGCTGTCGAGAAGCGCACGCGTTTGACGTCGATGCCACGCGCCTCCAGAAATCCTGTGCGGCTCTCGAACTGGTCGAGCGCAGGTGCAAGCACCGGCATCATATTGGCATCCTTAGCCAACGCGCGCAGCGCGGTGGCGGCGCCGTCGGGATTGTCCTGGATCGCGAGAAACCGCTCGATGAGGTCTCGCACATCGCGTGGCAGCCGGGCGCTGGCGCCGAGTGCGGATTGTTCGAGGAAGCGTCCGGCGATTTCTCCGACCGAGCGGCCGCCAACAGCATTGATGCCGGCGATCGACAACAGGTCGGTTATCAGCGCGTGGGCACCTTTCGGATCGGAGCCGGCGAGTGCGGCCAGCACGCCCTGGTGCTCGGGCCGTGCATTGTTTCCACCCAGAACAAGGCGATCGAGGTCCTGCGCCAGATTGGACTTGCGATTGAAATCCTTGATGAGGCGCCGCTTCCACGCCGGTGGAAGATCGAGCCCGGCAACGAGACCCGCGAACAACGCGACATCGCCAATCCGGATGTCGGGCGAAGCGACGCCATAGTGCGCGGTCGCCTCGAGGCCGAGCGAAAGCATCTCGGCGTCGGCAGCCGCCTTATCGGAGCGCCCGAACGACTCGATGCCCGCTTGCAGAAATTCGGCGGGTCCGTCGGTACGATGACGAAAGACAGGACCGAGATAGCAGAAGCTGGCCGGTTTCCCAGCAGCGCGCGAGGCGAGATAGTCCCGCGACACGGGAATCGTCAGGTCGGGACGCAGACAGAACTCGTCGCCATCCGGCGCCGTCGTCAGATACATGCGCCGGCGAATATCCTCCCCGGACAGGTCGAGGAACGGTTCTGCCGGTTGCAGCATTGCAGGCGCAACACGGACATAGCCGGCACGCTCGTAGGAGGAGACCAGCGTCTCCGCCCGTGCGTCGGGTCCCTGCTTCTGTGTCGTTACGCTCGCGTCCATGGTGTCTCAGTACAGCTTTTCGTCCGGCATTCGCGGGCCGGCCTTTAGCACGCTGGTCTTAAGGATTCGACGACGTTTGTGCGCAGACCTTAACGGGTGCCACCGTCAAATCGTCGTTAACAAATTTCCCCGGCCTCGCGGAACCCACTGTTCGGGCGACCACCTCGCCTCCTCACCGTAAGCGGGTAAGGGAATCACAATACAACCGGCATTCACTGGTCGGAACAAGGGGTCCAATGAGCCCAGTAGGCGTTTTACCATCCTGTCGGTTCGCGACACGGCGGCCCTCGCCAACTTTCTCGACGACGATGTGGTGTGGACCATCAGCGGACCTGTTCGACATTCTGCCCTTCTGCGGCCAGCGCATCGGCAAAGGCCTCGTCATGAAGCTGCTGGGACACGACAGCCCGACTTTACTGTCCCGTCGTCACGCAAAGACCATGCTGGTGGACGGGGATCGCGCCGCAGTTCTTGGCCGGCTCACGGCGACCAAGCGCGCGAGCGGTCAGGCGATCAGCTATCGCATCGCTCAGTTCATTCAGTTCCGCGACGAAAAGGTCGTCGACAGCTTCGATGCCGTCCAACAATTGCTGGGTTACAATCTTGATGCGGATGACGGCTATCGGGTCGAGGGCAACGTCGTCACGGTGTAGTCCCTAATTCTGCGCGGTGACCGTGACTTCGACCGACATGCCGAGAAAATCTGTCGCGCTGCCGATATAGCTTCCCGAGATCGGAATTGCCTGAGATGGGTCGCGCGTCACTGCGACGCGGATCAGATTCTCGCCGGCGATGAGCACATCGGTCGGATCGTATTCGATCCAGCCAGCGCCCGGTAGATAGACTTCGGCCCATGCGTGGGTCGCCGCAACCGCTTGCGTGGCGTCACCGCGATCGAGTGCAGGATCGTACAGATAGCCGCTGACGAAGCGCGCGCCGAATCCGAGATAACGCGCGGCTTCGATGAACACCATCGCGAAATCGCGGCACGCGCCCGTCTTCGTCTCCAATGTTTGCGCGGGCGATTGCGTTCCTGGTTCGTGGCGTTCGGCGTAAATAATGTCCGGCTTCAGTGCCGCGTTCATGTTGGTGAGGAGGTCGAGCGTCCGCATCGGTCGCGACGTGACGAAACTGTCCGCCCAGCGCCCCAGAACGCCGTTCGGGTCGGGATAGTGCTGTTCGAGCAGTCGGCCCAGATCGACGCGGTCACTGCTCGAATAGATGAAGGGATAGAATTCAGCTTCAGGCGCAATCGGGAATTGCAAGCCCTCGAGTCCGTATCGTTCGATTCTGAGCGTACTCGTGATGCTGAGCATGCTGGCACTGGCGTTGAAATCAACGAGCGCAACAGAGTTGCCGAATACGTCGTGCATCCAGCGAAGATTGCCGGGCGGCGACAGAGTGAGTTCCGCAGCCACCAATCGCAGGTCATGGGAGTCGCGCGGGCGCAACATCAGCCGATGTTGCCCAAAGGTCACTGGCCGCGCGTAACGATAGGTCGTCGCGTGGCGTACGGTCAGAATTCGCATTGTTTCACCGTCCTCAAAGCCATCCATCCGGATGCAAGGGACGCGCCAATTTCGTGCGCATTAAATCAATTTGTGCCGCGCCAGGAGTGCGCGCACGGCCTCGACCAAAGCCGCTTCCTTGACTGCAAATTGCGCCTCAGCCTGCTTCTTCAAATAGTCTTCGCGGTCCTTGGTATCGGTCAAAGTTGCACCCAGAATGAGATCCTTAATCTGGACTTCGTCGCGTGCCTTCTCGTCGCCGCCCTGGATGATGGCGCAAGGTGCACCACGCTTGTCCGCGTACTTAAGTTGAGTGCCGAGATTGTTTTTCGGATTGCCGAGATAAAGCTCTGTACGAATATTCGCCGCGCGCAGCGAAGACGCCATGCGTTGATAGTCGGCAACGCGATCCCTGTCGAAAATGGTGACGACCACGGGGCCCAACGCCGGCTTTTCGCTGATTTTGCCGAGATGGGTGAGTGCGGCCTGGAGGCGCGAAACGCCGATGGAAAATCCGGTTGCGGGCACCGGCTCGCCACGGAAGCGTGACACAAGCCCGTCGTAACGCCCACCGCCGCCGACGGAGCCGAAGCGCACGGGGCGGCCTTTCTCGTCCTTGATTTCGAAGGTCAGCTCAACCTCGTAGACGGGACCCGTGTAGTACTCGAGGCCGCGTACGACCGTTTTGTCGATGCGAACCCGATCGTCGTATCCGGCCGCGCGCACAAGCTTGGCAATCTCCGAAAGTTCTTCTTCGCCAGGAGTTCCTGTCCTGCCAGTTTCGCCGGACGTTCCGGTGATTGCCGTGACGATGCCTGCGATCTGCGAGTCCGAAAGCTCCGCGCCTTTTGTAAAGTCGCCGCTTTCGTCCTTGCGTCCCTTGCCAAGCAGCATTTTGACGCCTTCGATCCCGAGCCGATCGAGCTTGTCGATCGCGCGCATCGTCGTGAGTCTCTTTTCCACCGGAATGTGAACGCGATCCATCGCACCATCGAGAACCTTGCGGTTGTTCACCTTCACGACGTAGCTGCCGCGCGGAATCCCGAGAGCCTCCATTGTGTCAGCGGCGAGCATGCACATCTCAGCGTCGGCTGCCATCGACGCGGCGCCGACAGTATCCGCATCAAACTGCATGAACTGCCGGAAGCGTCCCGGACCCGGCTTTTCGTTGCGGAACACCCAGCCGAAACGATACGAGCGGTATGGCAATGCCAGATTCTGGAAATTCTCGGCCACATAGCGTGCCAGCGGCGCCGTAAGGTCATAGCGCAACGAGAGCCACTGCTCGTCATCGTCCTGGAACGAGAACACGCCTTCGTTGGGTCGGTCCTGATCGGGGAGGAACTTGCCGAGGGCGTCGGTATATTCGATGGCCGGCGTCTCCACCGGCTCAAAGCCGTATCGCTCGAACACAACGCGAATTGCTTCGACCATTTGACGGGTAGCGGCGATCTCCGCCGGCCCGCGATCGGCGAGGCCGCGCGGCAGGCGCGCTTTGAGCTTCTGGGGCTTGCTGGGCTTATCGGTCATTTGCGGGTCTACATATCAGACGGCGGTATTACGGCAACGTTGGAACCTGCCGCCGGCGGGCTTGTCCCTGCCATCCACCTCTTTATGTTGCGAAGGCGCAGCACAAGACCCCCGGCGCGACAGCCCAAAGGGTAAGCAGTCATGGCAACAGGCCAGGCACAAGCAAAAATCGCCATTCCCAACGATCTCGAACCCTATTGGATGCCCTTCACCGCCAACCGCGCCTTCAAGAAGCGGCCAAAGATAATCGTCGGCGCCAAGGACATGCATTACATCGCCAGCAATGGACGCAGGCTTCTCGACGGCGCCGCTGGTCTTTGGTGCACGAATGCCGGCCACAATCGCGAGCCGATCGTCGAAGCCATCCAGCGCGAAGCGGCCACGCTGGACTATGCACCGGCGTTCCAGTTCAGCCATCCCAAGGCGTTCGAACTCGCGAGCCGGATAGCCGCGCTCGCCCCGGCGGATCTTGATCACGTATTTTTCTGCAACTCCGGATCCGAGGCAGTCGACACCGCGCTCAAGATTGCGCTCGCCTATCACAACGTACGCGGCAACGCCTCGCGCGTGCGACTGATCGGTCGCGAGCGCGGTTACCATGGGGTAGGCTTCGGTGGCATTGCCGTTGGCGGCATCGTCAACAATCGCAAGCAATTCGGCGCGCTGTTCGCCGGCGTCGACCATCTGATAACGACTTACAATCGTGAGAAGCAGGCCTTCAGTATCGGTGAACCGGAATGGGGCGCGCATCTTGCCGACGATCTCGATCGTCTTGTCGGACTGCATGACGCATCAACTATTGCCGCCGTGATTGTCGAGCCGGTCGCAGCATCCACGGGCGTATTGCCGCCGCCGAAGGGATATCTCGAGCGGCTGCGTGCAATCTGCGACAAGCACGGAATTCTGCTGATCTTCGACGAAGTCATCACTGGGTATGGCCGGCTTGGATATCCATTCGCAGCCGAACGCTATAGCGTCGTTCCCGACATGATCACTTTCGCCAAAGGTGTCACTTCGGGCGCAGTGCCGATGGGCGGCGTGATCGTGCGCAAGGGCATTTACGATGCTTTCATGAAGGGGCCCGAGCACGTCGTCGAACTGTTTCATGGCTACACATATTCGGCGCATCCCCTGGCTTGCGCGGCCGGTCTTGCGACGCTGGACCTTTACCGGGAAGAGCGCTTGTTCGAGCGCTCGCGCAAGCTTGAAGGCGCGTGGGCGGAGGCGGCCATGGGCCTCAAAGGCTTGCCGAACGTTCTCGATATCCGGACGGTGGGGCTGACCGTTGGCATTGACCTCGCCAGCAGGCCAGATGCCGTCGGCAAGCGCGGGATGGAAGCGCTAGAAGCAGGCTTCTTCGAACATGATTTCATGTTCCGTGCGGTCGGCGATACGCTCGCACTCAGTCCGCCGCTGATTATCAGCGAAAGCCAGATCGGCGAAATTTTCGACAAACTGGCCCGTATCATCAAGGCGGTGGCCTAGGATCGCTTAGGGCATATGACGGCCTTGGGTAGAGGATCGCCCAGCCGACATTGAGGTTCGAATCCCCCCGCAGGTAACGCAGCAAGAATGGCGGCTGCACCGCAGCGTCCGCAGCAATTGATCGCAGGTCCGGCGGCACAGCGTTCAGGTCGCCGGCCGTCCACACAACAACCGCGCCTTTGTTTCTGAGGTCGGCAAGATCGATCCAGGGAGTGCGGTCTGGCTTGCCGTCAATCAGCACACGTGGATGTTCAGGTGCATAGTGAGCGACGTTGCCGCCATCCCACATGCTGCCGATCACGTAACTGATCGGCCGCCCCGTCGCCGCATAGTACCGTTGCGACAGTTCGCGCCCTAGATCGTTGCCGGGGAAAAACACCGCCCGATAGCGATGATCGTAGTTCGGCGAGACGCCGTAGTTGCCGACGAATGCGAGTGCCAGTCCCCCGAATACCAGAGCCCAGATCATAAATACGCGTGCAAGACGGGACTCATCCAGCGTGCGCCGCGCGGACATCACGATCCATAGTCCGAGGAAGAGCCACAGCGGGTAGCCCCACATTGCAACCGTGCCACGACCGCTGATCGCAGACATGGCGATGACCGTCGCAAACGGCCCGAATGCAAGCCAGTCGACAATGCGGCGGTCGAAAGCGTCGGCGCCGAGCGCAAGCTCGTTGGGACGTCGGCGCGGGAAAAACAGCGGCAACGCAATCAGCAGAGACGGCAGTAGGAAGAACGCCTGACCGATTCCGAATTGCAATGGATGCCAGATGTGATCGATGAGCCCGCGCGAGGGCAGCGCACGGTGTTCGGCGTAGGTGAACGGTAGAAAATCATTCTGCACCAGCCAGACGATATGCGGCGCCATCGTTACGAGTGCGACCGCGACCGCGATGTAGGGCCCCGGCGTCGCCAGGACTTTGCGTGCCGTGCGGTCGTAGAGGATGAACAGTGCGAGCGGTGCGGCGAGCACCACCACGAAGTATTTCGACCACAGCGACATTCCGATTGCGAGACCAAGCAACAGCCAGTGCCCGATCCAGCCGCCACGCAACGCGCGATGAAAGGCAAATCCGGCCAGCGCCCAGAACGGCAACTGAACCACGTCGTGGTTGAACTTGGCCGATGTGTAGTTAAGATAGTGCAGACCATCGACGATCAGCACCGCCACCAGCGCACCGAGCGGGCCGACCAGCGGTCGCGCCGTCACCCAGATCAGCCAAAGCGCCGCCGCGACCACAATTTGCGCCAGCAGGTAATAAGCAAAATCGTGACCGATCAGGCGATGGGCGATTTCCACGAGCCACCAGGGCAGCGGTGGCAGCTTGTCGTAGCCGAGTTGCCATTCCTGTCCGTAGGTCAGTGCTTCGATCAGATCGAGGGGCAAATTTGCATAGAGCAGGGTCGGGAGAGCCGTCCACACCAAGGCGTGAACGCACAAAATAGCGGCCAACGCCCGCTCCGGGGCTTCGAGGATCCGGGTCAGCACGGAATGACGACGGGACGCCGGCGTCGGCTTAGCGGTCCACAATGGCTTCAACTTCCTGCGAATAAGGCGGCGGTTTCGCGGTACCATAACAGACTTCGAGTTGCACGAAGCCGCGCCCTCGTGAACATTGGTATCCGGCTAAGCGATTCACTCGCCCTTGATGGCATTGCATTGGCCCAGCCAGTCGGCCCAGGATAAACCCGCATGCGTCGTATCAGCGCTATCTTCATCGCCGCCTGTGTAGTGATTATCGCCGCCTCGGCGGGGGCGGTGCTTTATCTCGGCTTCGGTGTCGATGCCAGCACGTCCACCATTGTGGCGCTGGCGGCACTGACGGGAATGGCGCTGTTCAATTCTGTCAGCAATCGTTTGCGTGACCGTGCCGACCTCGGCGACCAGATCGCTGACCTGTCGCGCGGCACGGCCGATCTCGCCCGCCAGGTCGCGGAAATTTCCCGACGTCTCAACGCGGCGGAAGCCAAGATCGCGTCACCGACTCAACGGGCGCGCGCTGCGAACGATCCCTTGGCGACGGAAATCGGCGAGCTCGGCGCATTGGTAAAGCAGATTGCCCAGACCGTTGCCTCACACGCGGCGACGTTGCAGAAGCAGGAAACCTTGGCGGTCCGGCCTATGGTCAGCGCCGCGAAGCCCCAGCCTGCGACCGACGAAGGCTCGCTCGCCGTCAGCGAAAACGCCGCACTTCCCGGCGGCGAGCGATTTCGCAGGCTCTCGCGCGACAGAATTGCAGACGTGATCTCGAAGGCGGTCGATGCGAACCGCATCGACCTTTATCTGCAACCGATCGTTACTTTGCCGCAGCGCAAGGTTCGTTACTACGAGGCGGTGTCACGGTTACGTACCGAAGATGGCGATATCGTTCCCGCCGGCGATTTCATCGACATCGCCGAGAGTATCGGACTGATGCCGAAGATCGACAATCTGGCAATTTTCCGCTGCGTGCAGGTCACTCGCCGGTTGCTTCTGAAGAGCCGTGATGTCGGCCTTTTCTGCAACGTCAGTGCTGCATCGCTCACGGACGCGCTGATGTTCCGTCAGTTCCTCGATTTCATGGATGCAAATCGGGCGCTTGCGTCTTCACTGATGTTCGAATTCCCGCAGGAGGCCTATCGCAACTTCGGTCCCATCGAGGACGAGAGTCTGGCGGCGCTCGCCGAACGTGGCTTTCGCTTTTCCATGGATCACGTCACCGATCTGCACATGGAGCCCAATGAACTCGCTAACCGCTCGTTCCGTTTCCTCAAGGTTCCGGCCAGGCTGCTGCTCAACAAGACCGGCTCCAATCAAAGCCACATCGATCCCGAGGACCTCTCTGACCTGCTTGCGCGTTCTGGCATCGACCTGATCGCCGAGCGAATTGAAATGGAGACGACGGTCGTCGATTTGCTCGACTACGATGTTCGTTTTGGACAAGGATTCCTGTTCTCGCCGCCGCGCCCAGTACGTGCGGAGGCACTTCAGGGCAACGTCGATGCCCTGAAAACAGGCGCGAGCGAAAGTCCGGGCGCTTTGCTGGGGGCGGGCTGACGTTTTCTTTCTTTGTTGATGAGTTTTATGATTTCTTTGCCCCCCTTGATCACCGAATTTTCCACGATCGCGTCCGACTATGACGTCGTACTTTCGGACGTGTGGGGCGTGATACACAACGGCATCACATCCTATCCGCATGCCTGCGATGCACTGTCGCATTTCCGCGCGGGCGGCCGTGTCGTCGTTCTCATCACCAATGCGCCGCGACCCAGCGAAAGCGTGGCCCGACAGCTCGATCGCCTAGATGTCCCGCGCGAGACTTATGATGCCATCGTTTCATCAGGCGACGTGACTCGCAGCGTGATCAAAAAGCGCCACGGCCAATCGCTCTATCATCTCGGCCCCGAACGCGACCGCTCGATATTCGCCGGACTCGACATTGACTTCGCCCCGCCGGAAACCGCCGACTACGTGGTCTGCTCGGGTCTGAAAGACGATGAGAGCGAAACACCGGACGATTATCGCCCGCTGCTCGAATTCTTGCTTGCTCGCAAGCTGTTTATGGTTTGCGGCAATCCGGATGTCGTCGTCGAGCGCGGTTCGACCTTGGTCTATTGCGCCGGCTCGATCGCGGACCTCTATGCGAGCATGGGTGGAGAGGTGCTCTACGCCGGGAAGCCCTATCCACCGATCTATGAGATGGCGCTCGCAAGGGCAGAGACCGCCGCGAGCCGCGAGATCGCGCCGAGTCGTGTCCTCGCCGTTGGTGACTCGGTGCGCACGGACCTCAAGGGCGCGCACGCGATGGGCCTCGACTTCCTTTTCGTGACGTCAGGAATTCACGCCGAGGAACTCGGCAGCCGCGAGGAGCTCGACCACGCCGCATTGTCGGCGACGTTTGCCGCCGGCGGCGGCATGCCGAAGGCAGTTATCCGGGAATTGAGGTGGTAGTGCTCAGGCCGCGGGAGCGGGAATCTGTTCTTCGCCAAACACCGCGTCGATCTTGGTCTTCAGCGTCTGCGCGTTGAATGGCTTCACGATGTAATTCGACACGCCGGCGCGCTTCGCGGCGATCACGTTCTCGGTTTTCGATTCCGCCGTGACCATGATGAAGGGAATTTCAGCGAGCGAAGGATCGGAGCGCATTTCCTGCAACAGCGCGAAGCCAGTCATCGGCTCCATGTTCCAGTCGGAAATGACCAGGCCGTAGTCGCGCTCGCGCAATTTGGCGAGCGCGGCCGATCCGTCGCTGGCATCGTCGACCTGCTCAAAGCCGAGTTGCTTGAGCAGGTTGTGCATGACCCGAATCATCGTGTTGTAGTCGTCTACAACGAGAACTGGCTTGGTCAGATCGACAGCCATCGCGCATCCGCCCGACAGGGCTCTCCCCCCGTAAAGATGGCGATTGATAGCAATGGGCCTTGAATAAGGGGTTAATTTGAAGGTTTGTTAACCGCGCGCTAACCGTAGCGGCGCTTGAAAACCGCCCAATGACGGCATGCACGTATTTCTGCTTTCTGCCTACGAGATAATCACACGGACGAGCGATGAGCGGGCCTCTACCCACGAAACAGTTCCACGTCGCGCGCGGCGGCGCGCAAGGCGTCGACAGCGGCCCGCTGGCCGGCGCGGTGGTGGCGGTCGGCAATTTCGACGGTGTTCATCGAGGTCATCGTGCCGTCATTGGCGCGGCCCTGACGCGTGCCCGCGCGCTTGGCCGCAAGGCGGCGGCGCTGACGTTCACGCCCCATCCGAGACTTTTCCTACGGCCTCAGGATTCCCTGTTCGAACTCAGCGACGAACGCAACAAGTTGCGCCTGCTGAGGGCGACGGGGCTCGATGGCGCTGTCGTCATGCGTTTCGACGCGGCGCTGGCTGCCACCTCTGCCGAGGATTTCATCGTCAAGATTCTCAGCGGCGCGCTCGGCATCGGCGGTGCGGCGATCGGCTTCGATTTCCATTTCGGCAAGAACCGCGTTGGGTCTCCGAGTTTTCTGGCAGAGCAGGGCGCACGGCTGGGTTTTGCAGTCGATGTCGTGCCGCCGTTGGAAGACGAAGGCCGGCCGGTGTCATCCGGTTCGGTGCGTTCAGCGCTTGCGGCAGGAAGGGTCGTCGAGGCGGCCGAGCTGCTGGGTGCGCCCTGGTTCGTCTCCGGCGAGGTGATCCACGGCGAAAAGCGCGGTCGCGAGCTGGGTTTTCCGACGGCCAATCTGAAGCTCAGCCCCTCATGCGGTCTCAAGCATGGCATTTACGCGGTGCGCGTTAACGTAGCGGGAAAGCGCCATGATGGGGTCGCGAGCTTCGGCCGCCGCCCGATGTTCGACGATGGAGCGCCCTTGCTCGAGGTATTTCTGTTCGACTTTGGCGGCGAGCTTTACGGTCAGACGGCTGATGTCGCGTTCATCGGGTGGATCCGCCATGAGCAGAAGTTCGATTCAATCGAGGTGCTCAAGCGCCATATGACGAGCGACGCAGCCCAGGCGCGTGACGCGCTCCAGCGTGCCGGTAATGCATTCCCGCTGCTGGGTGACATTTAGCCGGCCGCCCTGCTACATAGCCCGCCATGCCTAAGCACGAGCGCGACTATTCCGAAACGCTGTTTCTGCCGCAAACCGAATACCCCATGCGCGCGCGCCTGCCGCAGCGCGAGCCGGAAATCCTCGCACGCTGGGAAAAGGGCGATCTCTACAGGCAATTGCGCAGTGTCGCGAAGGGCCGTGACAAATTCATCCTGCATGACGGCCCGCCCTACGCCAATGGCAATATCCACATTGGGCACGCGCTCAACAAGATCCTGAAGGATGTCGTCACGCGCAGCCAGCAGATGCTCGGCTACGATTCGAACTACGTTCCTGGGTGGGACTGCCACGGCCTCCCGATCGAATGGAAAATCGAAGAAGAGAACTACCGCTCGCAGAAAAAGACAAAGCCGAATCTTTCCGACCCGGCCGCGATGGTTGCCTTCCGGCAGGAATGCCGGGCCTACGCCGAACACTGGCTCAACGTGCAGCGTGAGGAATTCAAACGGCTCGGCGTCGAGGGTGACTGGGCGCATCCTTATACGACGATGGATTTCTTCGCCGAGGCGCAGATCGCCCGCGAGCTGATGAAGTTTGCCGCCAATGGCACGCTGTACCGTGGTTCGAAGCCGGTGATGTGGAGCGTGGTCGAGAAAACCGCGCTGGCCGAAGCCGAGGTCGAGTATGAGGACTACACCAGCGATCAGGTGTGGGTGAAATTTCCGGTCGCGGATGTTTCGCTGGAGGGCGACAACAAGCGCGATGTCGCGGTGGCCTTTGAACTTGTCGGTAACGCATCCGTCGCGATCTGGACCACGACGCCGTGGACGCTACCCGGCAATCGCGCGATCAGTTTCTCACCGAAGATTTCCTACGGTCTTTACAAGGTCGTTGACGCACCTGCCGACAACTGGGTGAAGACGGGCGATCTTCTCATCCTTGCCGACAAGCTGGCGGAGACTGTTTTCAAGCAGGCGCGTGTCAATGCGTTTGAAAAAGTGAGGGCGGTCGAGACCCGCGTGCTCGCCGGCATGACGTGCGATCATCCGTTGAAGGGCAGGGGCTATGACTTTTCGGTACCCCTGCTTGCCGGCGATCATGTGACCGACGAGGACGGAACCGGCTTCGTGCATACCGCCCCTGGACATGGGCGTGACGACTTCGAGATCTGGATTGCAAACAGAGCCGAATTGCAGAACCGCGGGATAAATCCGGCCATTCCTTACACCGTGGATGAGAATGGAGCGTTTACCGAAGCGGCGCCGGGCTTCACCGGCAAGCGTGTCATCAACGACAAAGGTGAAAAAGGTGACGCCAACGAAGCGGTCATCAAAGCGCTGATCGACGCTGGCATGCTGATCGCGCGCGGCCGGCTCAAGCATCAGTATCCGCACAGCTGGCGCTCAAAGAAGCCGATCATCTTCCGCAATACGCCGCAGTGGTTCATCGCGATGGACAAAGACATCGCGGGGAAAGGCGATACGTTGCGTCATCGTGCATTGTCCGCGATCAAGGTGACGCGATGGGTGCCGCAGCAGGGCGAAAATCGCATCACCGGCATGATCGTGTCGCGACCTGACTGGGTCATCTCGCGCCAGCGCGCCTGGGGCGTGCCCATTGCCGTCTTCGTCAAGGAGAAGCCGGACGGCTCGGTCGAAATCCTGCAGGACCCCGAGGTCGAGCTGCGCATCATTGAGGCCTTCGAGAAGGAGGGCGCCGATGCCTGGTACAAGGCAGGCGCGCGCGAGCGCTTCCTCGGCAAGCTCGCCAACGATTCCTGGAAGAAGATCGACGATATTCTTGACGTCTGGTTCGACTCCGGTTCCACGCACGCCTTCGTTCTGGAGGACCCGCAGCACTTCCCGACGCTCGCCGGCATCAAGCGCAAGATGGATGGCGGCAAGGATATGGTGATGTATCTCGAAGGCAGCGATCAGCATCGCGGCTGGTTTCACTCGTCGCTTCTCGAATCCTGCGGCACGCGCGGGCACGCGCCTTTCGATGTGGTGCTGACGCACGGTTTCGTGCTCGACGAGCAGGGTCGCAAGATGTCCAAGTCGCTCGGCAACGTCACCGCGCCCCAGGATGTCATCCGTCAGTCCGGCGCCGATATTCTGCGGATGTGGGTGTGTGCATCGGACTATGCGGACGACCTGCGTATCGGTCCGGAAATTCTCAAGACTACCGTCGAAACGTACCGCAAGCTGCGCAATACCGTACGCTGGATGCTCGGCAGCCTGGCGCACTTCCATGACGAAGACCGCGTCAAGATCGACAAGATGCCGGAGCTCGAACGTCTGATGCTGCACCGGCTGGCCGAGCTCGATGCTCTGGTGCACAAGGCCTACGTCGACTTCGACTACAAACGAATCTTTGCAGCGCTATCGAGTTTCATGACGTCGGATCTGTCGGCTTTCTACTTCGACATCCGCAAGGACGCGCTCTATTGCGATCCGTATTCATCCGTGAAACGCAAGGCATGCCTCACGGTTCTCGACCATCTGTTCCGCTGCACGGTCACATGGCTTGCGCCGATGCTCTGCTTTACCGCGGAGGAGGCTTGGCTTTCGCGCTACGGCGATGCGGCTAAATCCGTCCACCTCGAAACCTTCCCAGAAGTCCCGGTGTCCTGGCGCGACGACAAGCTCGCCGACAAGTGGCGCAAGATCCGCATGGTGCGCCGCGTTGTGACCGGCGCGTTGGAAATCGAGCGTGCGCAAAAGCGAATCGGGTCTTCACTCGAGGCGCATCCGATCGTGCACGTGTCGAACGCGGAGCTGTACGAGGCCGTGGTCGATTGCGACCTTGCAGAGGTGTGCATCACTTCGGCCGCGACTCTTGTCCAGGATGAAGGACCCAGTGATGCGTTTCGTCTGCCAGACGTGACGGGCGTGGCAGTCATTCCAAATCTCGCTGAAGGGAAGAAATGCGCGCGCTCGTGGAAAATCCTCACCACGATCGGCGCCGATCCCGATTATCCGGACGTGTCGCCGCGTGACGCCAAGGCGCTGCGCGAATGGGAAGCAGCGCGCAGAGCGGCGGAGTAGATATTTGATTTCCCGTTCCTATTTTACCGGACCCCTGACGCGTTTCGGATTGACCGTCGCTGCAATCGTCTGTGCGTTCGACCAGGCAGCTAAGATCTACCTGCTTTTTGTTTTTGATCTCGCCGCCAACGGACCGGTCAGACTCGGTCCCTTCATCGACATCGTGCTCGCACGCAATACGGGCATCAGCTACGGACTTTTCCAGACCCAAGGAGCGCTCGGCCAGTGGGTGTTGCTGGGCTTCAAAACAGTAGCCGTCCTACTGCTCGTGCTGTGGCTTGCGCGCGTGCCGGACAGGCTCACAGCGCTTTCCCTTGGCCTGATCATCGGAGGTGCTATCGGTAACGCCATCGACCGCCTGGCCTATGGGTGGGTTGCCGATTTTGTCTTTTTCCACATTTCCACGGCGAATTGGCGCTTCGACTGGTACGTTTTTAACCTCGCCGATGTAGCCATCGTTGCCGGGGTTATCGGCCTGTTGTATGACTCTCTTGTAATGGACCGCGCCGCAAAAGCGCCCTGATCCGCCGCAAGAGTCGCGACAATTCGAGGGGTTCCATGGTCCGGTTTCGGATGAACACGACGCGCATGACGAGCGCCTTTGGCGCCAGCGCCGCTTTCGGCCTGGTACTCGGTGCGGCTGCGCTGTTTTGTCCCGCGCCCGCGCATGCGGCCGATGACGACGTCTCGGCCGATCAGAAATTCTTGCGCAGCATCATGGAAGGGCTCGGCTTCCGCCGTGACGGCGAGGAGACGATCAACTACCAGGAGCGTTCACCGCTCGTCATTCCACCCGGCCGTTCGTTACCGCCGCCCGAACAGAGGGGCGCCGCGATCGCCAACAACCCGGCCTGGCCGAAAGACCCCGACGTCGAACGGCGCAAGACGCAAGCGGCGATGGAGAAAGGTCGCAACATCAGCGACGAACGCGAGCGCGAACAGAATCCGCTGCGCCCCGATCAGCTGACGCCGGGCGTCAAGCCGAAGAAAAACCAGGCGCGCACCGACGACGGTTACGAGGCGCCGGCATCCGGCTTCGGTAGCCAGATCATGCCGTCGGAACTCGGATTCAAGAACGGCATGTTCGGCAACATCTTCAACGGCAAGAAAGAGGAATCGGCGAAATTCACCGGTGAGCCGCCGCGCAGTTCGCTGACCGATCCGCCGCCGGGGTACCAGACGCCATCGCCGGATCAGCCGTACGGTATCGGTAAAGGCGCGCCGCCGAAGGCTACGGACTACTACACAACTCATTCCGAGCCGGTGAAGTAATGTTCTCGGCTGTAGATCAACTTTTGCTTGGTGGTGGGCGACGTCACCCGATTTCGTGCTGACGCACGATCGCAACATATTCAGGCCCAAAAACGTGCTTCTCAAAACAAACTTGGCGCTGATTGCGCTCGTCACCGCGATCGCAACGCCCTCGCTTGCCGCCGGAACCGAGGTGGCCAACTCCGCGCTGGCCAACGGACTTGAGCTGGTGGTCATTCCGGATCACCGCGCGCCCGTGGTGACGCACATGATCTGGTACAAAGTCGGCGCGGCTGATGAGACGCCGGGCAAGTCGGGGTTGGCGCATTTTCTTGAACACCTGATGTTCAAGGGTACGGCCAAAAATCCCACGGGAAAGTTCTCGCAAGTTGTCGCGCGTATCGGGGGTCAGGAGAATGCCTTCACCTCGCAGGACTACACGGGCTACTACCAGCGCGTTCCGAGCGATCAACTCAAGACCGTCATGGAATTCGAGGCCGACCGGATGACCGGCCTTCAGCTCACGGATGATGTCGTTTTGCCCGAGCGCAACGTCATTCTCGAAGAGCAGAACCAGCGCATCGGAAACAATCCTCGCGCGCGCCTCGGCGAGCAGATCGACGCCGCGCTCTATCTGAACAATCCTTACGGAAAGCCGGTGATCGGCTGGCGTCATGAGATGGAAGAGCTGTCACGCGACGACGCGATCGGGTTCTATCGCCGATTTTACGCGCCGAACAATGCCGTTGTCGTGATTGCCGGCGATGTCGATCCGGCGCAGGCGCGGGCGCTCGCCGAAGAGACTTACGGTAAAGTACCTCGCCATGGAAACATTGCGCCACGCGTACGCGCGCAGGAGCCGCCACCGGTAGCCGCGCGGACCCTCACGCTCGCGGATCCCCGCGCGGAAATACCGACGCTGCAACGTGAATATCTCGTGCCGTCTTTCGCGAGCGGCAAGAGCGGGGAGTCGATGGCGCTTGAAGTGCTCGCCCACATCCTCGGCAGCGGTTCAAACAGCCGCCTCTATCTCGGTCTTGTCGTCGACAAACAAGTCGCTGTTGCCTCCAACGCCTGGTACGACGCGAGCGCGCTGGACCTGTCGAAATTCGCCATCGGTGGATCGCCTCGTCCCGGGGTTACGCTGCCCCAACTTGAAGCGGAAACCGATGCGATCATCGCGCAGGTGATCGAGAAGGGTGTAACGGCAGAGGAGCTGGAGCGCGCGAAAACCAGATTGATCGCGGACGCGGTCTATGCGCAGGACAACCAGGCGAGCATGGCCCGCTGGTACGGGACCGCGCTGACGACGGGCGCATCGGTCAACGACGTCAAGAATTGGCCAGACCGCATTCGGGCGGTTACGGCTGAACAAGTGCGGGACGCCGCGCGTCAATGGCTGGACAAACGGCGCTCCGTCACAGGTTATTTGGTCAAAAATGTAAGCCCGCAAGCGGAGAAGCGGTCATGATCCGGCTGGTTGCGTTGATTTTCTTTGCTGCCGTTGCCGCGATCGCGAGCACGAATGCCGCTTCGGCGATGACGATCGAAAAGATCGTCAGTCCTGCCGGTATCGAGGCCTGGTTGGTGCGCGAAAAGTCTCTGCCGTTGGTTACGCTCAATTACGCATTCCATGGCGGCGCCACTCAGGATGATGCCGACAAAGCCGGCACCGCCAATCTTGCCGCCGACCTGCTCGATGAGGGCGCCGGGGACCTCGATGGCAAGACCTTTCATGAGCGTATGGAAAATCGCGCTATCGAACTCACCTTTCAGGTTGGCCGTGACTACATCTACGGTTCTTTGCGGACGCTGAACGAGCACAGGGACGAAGCTTTCGACCTGTTGCGCCTGTCGCTTACGAGTCCGCGTTTTGATGCGGATGCAATCGAGCGTATCCGCGGCCAGACTATGGCCACTCTCCAGCGCGATGCCACCAATCCCAATGACCTTGCGAGCCGACGCTGGTGGCAGACCGCTTTCCCGGATCACCCCTACGGTCGCGAAAGCAAAGGCACTCTCGAGTCCGTACCGCGCATCACTGCTGCTGATTTGCGTGAGTATGTGCGCCGGGTGTTCGCGCGCAACGAATTGAAGGTCTCCATTGTCGGCGACGTCGATGCGAAGACAGCCGGCATGCTGATTGACCGCGCCTTCGGCGCACTGCCCGCAAAGAACGATCTCAAGCCGATAGCGAACGCGACGCCGACCGGTCTCGGCAAGCGTATCGTGATCAATGTCGATGTTCCGCAAGCCGTCGTCACTTTCGGCGGACAAGGGATTGCCCGACAGGACCCGGAATTCATGGCGGCTTACATTGTCAATCACATTCTGGGTGGCGGCAGCTTCTCGTCACGCCTTTACAGGGAGGTGCGCGAAAAACGCGGACTTGCCTATGGCGTTTCCGACAGTCTGGTCTGGTTCCGACAGGCCGCGGTGATGCTTGGCGGCACGGCAACGCGAGCCGACCGCACAGCCGATGCGTTGGCGGTGATCGAACAGGAAGTCAAACGCATGGCCGAGGAAGGCCCGACGCCTGAAGAGCTTGCCGCCGCCAAGTCGTTTCTCAAAGGCTCCTATGCCCTGTCCCTCGATACGTCAGGCAAGATCGCGGCACAGCTGACCCAGATCCAGATCGACGATCTCGGCATCGACTATATTCAGCGACGTAGCGCGTTGATCGACGCAGTGACAATCGAGGATGCCAAGCGGGTCGCCAAGCGCCTTTATGGCGGAGGATTATTGGTGACGGTTGCCGGCAAGCCGAAGGGCCTTACGTCGAGCGGAACTACGGAATAGCGTTCGCGTTGGTTTCCGCCCGTTGCGCCTTTTGCGCGACTCTAGGCTAATACCGGCATGAACATCGTCCAATCGATCGAGAGCGCCCGCGAAGAAAACGTCGGGTCGCACGGCATTGGCGCCGACGTCCTGAAGACTGCTTTGACGCGGGCGGAGGGTGCCCTGGTCTGGATCCGAGCCCGGCATGCCGACCGCACTTTGCCTCTGCTGCGCTTGCCGGAAACCCACGCGGACCTCGAGGTGATCCGAAATAGCGCGCGTCAGTTGGCGGACCGCGCGACAAACATCGTTATTCTGGGCACTGGCGGGTCCAGCCTTGGCGGCCAAACCTTGGCGCAACTTGCCGGGTTTGCCGTCCCAGGCGTTGGCGCGTTTCGCCCGCCGCCTCAACTGCACTTCATCGACAATCTTGATCCGGACAGCTTTGAAACACTGCTGGCAAAGCTGCCGCATGCCACTACGCGCTTTGTCGCGATATCCAAATCAGGCGGAACCGCCGTGACCTTGATGCAGACCATCGCCGCTTTGTCGGCGTTGAGGGAGGCCGGACTGCAGACGCGCATTCCCGATATCTTTCTGGGGATCAGCGAGCCATCCAGGTCCGGCAAGACGAACGGCCTGCGTGATCTGCTCGGCAAATTCCGCGTTCCCTTGCTCGACCACGACACCGGTGTCGGCGGGCGCTATTCAGCGTTGACCAATGTCGGACTATTGCCGGCAGCAATGCTGGGTCTCGATATTGCGGCGGTGCGCGACGGAGCGGCTATCGCGCTGGCGCCAATTCTCGCCGAGAAGCCCGCGACGCAAGTTCCGGCTGCAGTCGGCGCCGCGCTTTCGATCGCGCTCTGCGAGAGCAAGTGGAAGGCCATCAGTGTGGTGATGGCCTATAGCGACCGCTTGCAGCGTTTCACGCATTGGTACGTGCAGCTGTGGGCTGAAAGCCTTGGCAAGAACGGCAAGGGTACGACGCCTCTTGCTGCGCTCGGACCGGTCGACCAGCACAGCCAATTGCAGCTCTTCATCAGCGGTCCGCGCGACAAGCTCTTCACCGTCATCACAACGGATGGTGCAGGGAGCGGCCCATCGATGGATGGCGATCTTGCAAAGCTTGCGGGCGAGCCCGGCTTTGCCGGCAAGAGCATCGGTGATCTGGTCGCGGCCGAAGGGCGCGCGACTGCGGAAACGCTGGCGAAGAACGGTTGTCCAGTGCGCACGATTCACATCAACCGGCTCGACGAGGCGGCCCTCGGCGAATTGATGATGCATTTCATGCTGGAGACAATTATCGCCGCGCATCTTCTGGGGGTCGATCCGTTTGACCAGCCTGCGGTGGAAGAAGGCAAGGTGCTTGCGAAAAAGTATTTGATGTCGTGACGTCGGGATGATCCGTATCACAAACACCATCTCCATCGACGAGTCTGAGCTCTCGGAATCATTCGTGCGCGCCTCCGGTCCGGGTGGGCAGAACGTCAACAAGGTTTCATCGGCGGTGCAGCTTCGTTTCGACGCGCGGCATTCATCGTCTCTGCCGAACGATGTTGCCGTCCGTTTGATGCGCATCGCGGGCAAGCGGCTGACCAAAGAAGGCGTGATTGTTATCGTCGCTCAACAGCACCGCACTCAGGAGCGCAACCGGGAGGACGCCCGCGACCGGCTGTTCGCCATGATTCGACAGGCTGCAGTCAGGCCGACCCCGCGGCGACCGACAAAGGTGCCCAAAGCCCAACGTCGCGAAAGGCTAGAGGCCAAAAAGCACCGCGCCGGCATCAAAAGCCTGCGCCGGAGCAAGCCCGGCTGGGATTAGGCCTGGGATAGCGGGGGCAGTTGGCTACCCTGTCTCGCAGCCGTCGCGGTGCACCGGTAGAGTCCGTTACGATTCGAATCAGGCCCCCGCAATGCCCGTTCGTCAGTTATCCGAGGCTGTCATCAACCGGATCGCCGCAGGCGAGGTGGTTGAAAGGCCGGCAAGCGTCGTGAAGGAGCTCATCGAAAATGCGCTCGATGCCGGTGCACGCCGGATCGATGTGCTGACAGACGGGGGTGGTCGAAGGCTTATCCGGGTCACCGACGATGGTGAGGGGATGACCCGCGCCGATCTTGAGCTCGCCGTTGAGCGGCATGCGACATCCAAGCTCGTCGGCGACGATTTGTTGTCGATCCACACGCTTGGATTTCGTGGCGAGGCGTTGCCGTCGATTGGCGCCGCGGCCAGGCTGACGATAACCACGCGCCACGCCGACGGGCCCCACGCGTGGAGTATTACGGTTGACGCCGGCGAGAAGTCAGCGGCACGGCCTGCTTCTCTCGGACAGGGAACCACGGTCGAAGTCCACGATCTTTTCCACGCGACTCCCGCGCGGTTGAAATTTTTGAAGGCCGATCGCAGCGAAGCCGAGGCCGTGCGGGAAGTCGTGCGGCGGCTGGCGATGAGCCGGCCCGACGTCAGCTTCACGCTGGCGGGCGAAGAGCGCGCTCCATTGACCTGGGGACTCGCAGCCGAAGGCGACCACCTTGCCCGGCTTGGCGATGTCCTCGGGCCGGATTTCCGCGCCAACGCAGTTGCCATCGATGGCGGACAGGAGGGCATACGCCTGACCGGGTTTGCCGGATTACCGACGCTCTCGCGCGCCAATTCGCTTGGGCAGTATCTGTTCGTCAACGGGCGACCGGTACGCGACAAGTTGCTATTTGGCGCAGTGCGCGCGGCTTATGCCGACTATCTGCCGCGCGACCGGCACCCGGTGCTTGCACTGTTCGTGGCACTTGATGCGCGAGAGGTCGATGTCAACGTCCATCCCGCAAAAACGGAAGTTCGTTTCCGCGATGCTGGTCGTGTGCGGGCACTGATCGTACAGGCGCTGAAGGAAGCATTGGCGCGTGAAGGCCAGCGCGCGGCAACGACTGGCGGCAGCGCGACGATCGCGACCTTTCGCCCAGCCGCTGCAGCGCGTCGCGGCGCCTATGACTGGCGGCGATCGCTGGCGCGACCGGCAGGTTTTGCTCCGACGAGGAGCGGGGCGGCGGTCGGTTTTGCCGAGGCCGCGCAAGCGGCGTTCTCCGTCGGAGAACCGGCTGCGGACGCCGCGGTCGGGCGTTTCGAACCCGCGGCGGATCAAATCGATCGCCCGCTCGGCGCAGCGCGCGCGCAGGTGCACGAGACCTACATTGTGACGCAGACGCATGATGGACTCGTCATCGTCGATCAACACGCCGCCCATGAGCGTATTGTTTACGAGCGGATGAAGGCAGCCATGGAAAAGACCGGGGTTGCGCGCCAGATCCTTCTCATTCCGGAGATCGTCGAGATCGATGAGGCTGATGCCGCGCGGCTGGTGACACGCGCCGAGGAACTGGCGCGATTTGGCCTGGTGATCGAGACATTCGGTCCTGGCGCCGTGGCCGTGCGCGAAACTCCATCCATGCTGGGCGATGTCGACGTAAGAGGGTTGATCAATGATCTCGCGGAGCACGCGGCGGAATGGGATGATTCATTGCCGCTGGAGCGCCGACTCATGCATGTATCGGCGACAATGGCCTGTTACGGCTCGGTCCGCGCCGGGCGCAGGCTGAAACCAGAGGAAATGAACGCCCTGCTGCGCGAGATGGAATCGGTTCCGAATTCCGGCCAGTGCAATCACGGCCGGCCTACCTACGTGGAACTGAAGCTCACCGATATCGAGCGGCTGTTCGGGCGACGGTGATTTAGCTCAGGCTGATGAAACTGAACTCGGTGTCGTCATAACGGCGCCGTTCCAGTTCGGTAAATCCATCAGGCGCCTTGAACCCGGCGTCAGCCGCTTCCTCCACGACCAACAGCGCTTCCGGCATCAGCCACCCCCCGTCGCGCGCAGAGACCAGCGATTTTTCCGCGAGGCCCTGACCGTACGGCGGATCGAGAAAGACCAGCGAAAACGGATCCAGCGGATGGGCTGGCCCGAGTCTGCTTGCATCGCGCCGGAAAATCCGCGTGACACCGCCCAGTCCGAGCGACTCGACATTGTCGCGCAACAGCGCGCGCGCCTCAACGCCGTCGTCGACGAAGAGTGCGTAGTCCGCGCCGCGCGAAATGGCCTCGATTCCGAGCGCGCCGGTGCCGGCGAACAGATCGAGTACGCGCGCGCCGGTGACAGGATCGCTGTACGAATGCGTGAGAATATTAAACAGCGCTTCGCGCAGTCGGTCGCTTGTCGGGCGCACGGCGTCGGACTTTGGGCCTGCGATGGGCCGCGAGCGAAGCCTGCCGCCGACGACCCGCATTATTTTGGTCTCGACGGGCGCGGCCCGCCTGAGCGGTCGCGCCGGCCAGCCTTATGCTTGTCGCGCCCACTCGGACGCTTTGCGTTCTTGTCGGACCATTGAGGTTCGCGCGTTTCGCGCCACCGATCCCGATGCGGCTGCCGCGAAGGCGGCCGCTGTTCATCGGCGGCTAGGGGTGCATCGAAATCGGCATTGGACTCGGCGACGATCTGCTCACCCAATTTTATGCGTAGCTCGGAAGTTTCGACTTCTCTAACCGCTCCGTCGTCGATGTCTCCGAGGTCGAAAGGACCGAACGCGACACGGATCAGCCTGTTCACCTTCAGGCCCAGCGATTCAAGAACCTTGCGCACCTCGCGGTTCTTGCCCTCGCGAATGGCGAAGGTCAGCCAGATATTCGCGCCTTGTTCGCGGTCTAGCGTCGCTTCAATCGGACCGTAGTGTATTCCGTCGATGGTGACGCCGTTTTTCAGACGATCGAGCGCCTCCTGGCGGACGCGCCCTAGCGCACGCACGCGATACCGGCGCATCCAGCCGGTAGCGGGCAATTCCAGCACGCGTGCCAGACCACCGTCATTGGTGAGCAACAACAAACCCTCGGTGTTGATGTCGAGCCGGCCGACGCTGATGACGCGCGGAAGTGTTTTTGGCAGTGCGCGGAAAATCGTGTCCCGCCCTTCCGGGTCGGAGTGCGTCGTCACCAGTCCACGTGGCTTGTGATAGAGGAAAAGCCGTGTGCGTTCGCGCGCCCGCAGAGGCGTGCCATCGACCGCGATCTGGTCGGATGGCGTGACATTGAGAGCGGGCGAAGAGATAACCTCGCCGTTGACCGAGACGCGCCCACCTTCGATCCACGCTTCGGCCTCACGCCGGGACGCGAGGCCCGCGCGCGCGATAACCTTTGCGATGCGCTCGCCGGGCCTTTCCTTGGTGGGAGTCGTTGCCATATAGATTTCTTCGTCAACGCCTTATACACGGAGCGGCATAGAAGACGTGGAAGGCTGGGACAAGCCCGGTCATGACTGAGCATGCCATCGCCCACATTCATGTCCATCGCCCTCGAAGAGGCCCGCGCCGCGGCTGCGCGGGGCGAGGTGCCTGTCGGCTGCGTCGTCGTGAGGGACGGCACCATCGTCGCGCGGGCCGGTAACCGAACGATCGCTGATCGTGACCCGACGGCGCACGCGGAGCTTGTTGCCATTCGCGCCGCGGCCTCGGCGCTCGGCAGCGAGCGGCTCGCGGACTGCGATCTCTACGTCACGCTGGAACCTTGCGCCATGTGCGCTGCGGCAATGTCCTTCGCCCGCATTCGCAGGCTTTATTTCGGCGCTGTCGACGTAAAAGGCGGCGCTGTTGAACATGGCGTGCGCTTCTTTGCCGCGCCGACCTGCCACCATCGGCCTGAGATTTATGGCGGCATCAACGAAAGCGAATGCGGCGAGCTCCTGAAAAGCTTCTTTCAGGCGCGACGATAATTTTCAAAAAAGTTCGACCAAGCGGTTTGATCGACGAGCTTGCCCCTCCGGGCGGCGGCGGGGCTTGCCGAACAACGGCCGCGGTCACGGGCTCGGCTTCGCTCGCCCGCTGCGCCGACGGCTTCGGTTTTGTTTCGGTGTTCGCCATTGCTTCGACAACTTAGGCGCGCGGGTCTCAAGGATGTGCATCATCCACATGTCAAATCCGCGCTTCTCGCGAAAGGATTTGTTGACCCTGCGTGTCAGCCGCGTGTTGCGAATTCCCAGGCCTTGTCGGCAAGTGGGCGGATCATCTCAGCTTTTGCCGGCGCAAATTCGCTGGTCGCCGTGCCGTCGCGCACGCGCCCTATGATGCCCTGCAAAATCGCGGCGATGCGGAAGAAATTATAGGCGAGATAGACGGGCAGATGCGGACGTGGGTCCAGTCCCGTGCGCGCGACATAGGCGTCGACGTAGTCGCTCATCGACGGAATACCCAGTGCGCGCAGATCGTGACCGACGAGGGTGGCCGTACCGGCAGCACTCTCGGAATGTGGCATGTGCCACGCCATCAGGTGATAGCTAAAATCGGCTAGCGGGTCGCCTAGCGTCGATAGTTCCCAATCGAGCACGGCGACGATTTTCGATTCGTCCTGCGCGACGATGAGATTGTCGAGTCGATAATCGCCATGCACCAGCCGCACCGACGCGTTCGGCGGGATATGTTTCGGCAGCCAGTCGATCAGGCGCTCCATCGCGTCGATTTTTTCCGTTTCGGACGCGCGATACTGCTTCGACCAGCGCTCCACCTGGCGGCCGACGTAGTTTTCGCCTTTGCCGAAATCGCCGAGGCCGATTTTGCTTGGATCGAGTCCGTGCAAACGTGAGATCGTTGCATTCATCGAATCGTAGACGGCGGCTCGCTCGGTCAGATTTGAACCCGGCATCTGGGGCTCCCAGAAAACGCGACCATCCACGAAGCCCATAACGTAAAACGCTGTCCCTGCCACACTCTCATCGGCGCAATAGACGAGCGGTTCAGCGACAGGAAAACTTTGCGCATGGAGTGCACTGATTACGCGATACTCGCGATCTACGGCATGCGCCGAAGGGAGCAATTTGCCGGGTGGCTTGCGACGCAGAACGTAGCGTCGGCCGGGCGTCTCGAGGAGATAGGTTGGATTTGATTGACCGCCCTTGAATTGCCTGACGGTCAGGGGGCCCGCAAAGCCGGCTATCTGGGCATCGAGATAGCGCTCAAGCTGTTCGACATCGATGCGCAGCGCCGGTGCTGCATCCTTGGTTCCCGAAAAAGCCTGCTGGCGGTCGACCGATGTCATCGCCGCGACGAGATTACTTGCGCGTTCCGAAGGATATCGGCGCGTCGGCGTAGATCTTGTATTGCTGCGATTTCGGCTTCGCCTTGTCCTCCTCGTTGACGTATTGAATCGAGCTTTTCCCCTGAAGTTCGCGGGGCAATATCATCACGCGAATAAAGCGGCTCGGTTTGTCGGACGACGCCTGCGCGAACACGGCATCAGGTCCGGATTCATACCACGCACCGCCGGGACCAAACGAGGTCGAGCGCCCGTGCGTGTCGATTCGAATGCCACCCTCGATCAGGCAGCGGATGCCGGGGCCAAGATGGCGATGCAGGTAGGCGCAACCGCCCGGCGGAAAAGCAACGCTGTCTCCGCGCATCAGTAATTCGCCTTTCGGCATGGTTTCCAGAAACGCGGTCAGCTTCTCATGAGTGACCATTCCGGGCGCGTTCGCGGTCGTGCTGCCTTGATCGCCACGCGCGAGTTCCCAGCGCCAGCAAGTGACCCCGGTTGCGCCGGGCTTGATTTTAACCGCTGTCTCACCTTGCCAGGCCTCGCCCTCGCGCACTGGTTCTTCACCGATTGTCGCGGAGCCGTGCACAACGAAGATAAAACGCGGCACGGGCGGTAGTCCGAGTTCGATTTTTTCGGCGCTCGCGAGCGCGTCCTCGTAAAGCCGCATCACGGGATGCATTCATCGGTCTCCTGCGCGTCACCCGGCGAAGAAATCAGACAACGCCGCCGCGGTTGCCCCGGGGTTTTCCTCGGTTAGGAAATGGCCCGAGTCAACCGGCTTGCCTGTAACCTGCGGCGCCCATTGTTGCCAGATCTTCAGCGGCCCTCCGGTCTCCGATGCAATGCCGACGCCGCCCCACAAGGCCAACATCGGACATGCGATCGTCCGCCCGGCCGCACGATCAGCTTCGTCTTGGTCGAGATCGGCATAGCGCCCTGCACGGTAGTCTTCGCAATGGGCGTGGATGCGCAGCGGATCGGCAAATGCCGCCCGATAATGATCGAGCGCGCGAGGATCGAAGGCAGACAGATTTTTGGCCTTCGTCCAGCTGGCCATTTTCCATTCCAAATACTTGACCGGTGCTTTCGAGATCAGCATTTCCGGCAGGGGCTCCGGCTGCGCCAGAAACGGCCAGTGCCAGACCTTCGTTGCCAGGTTGCGATCCATGCCGTGCCACATGTCGTACGTTGGAACGATGTCGAGCGTCGCCAGTCGCTCGACGCGGCCCTGATGATCGAGCGTGAGCCGATATGCGACACGCCCGCCACGATCGTGGCCGGCCAGCCTGAACCGCACATGGCCGAGTTGCTCCATCGCCTCGATCATGACCTTCGCCATCGAACGCTTGTCATAGGGCGAATGGGCTTCGTCGGCTTGCGGCACATCCGACCAGCCGTAACCGGGCAAATCCGCAATCACGAGTGAGAAGCGCTTGGCGAGCACCGGAGCGACGCGGTGCCACATCACGTTCGTTTGCGTATAGCCATGAAGCAACAAGAGCGGCGGGCCGTTGCCGCCGGCTCGCGCAAAGATTCTTCCGACGCTCGTGTCGATCCAGTGCGAAGCAAAACCCGGAAAGAGGTCGGCCAGGTCGGGCATGGAAATACCTTACTTGACGGGGCTCATTTGTGGGAGAGGTCGCTCGGGCGCGAACCTACTGTCGCTCGATCGCGCGCCAGCCAATGTCACGCCGGCAGAAGCCGTCCGGCCAGCGGATAAGATCGACGGCAGCGTAAGCGCGGCTCTGCGCTTGGCGAACGCTCTTTCCGCGTGCACATAAGTTCAGCACGCGTCCACCGTTGGAGAGGATGCGATTGCCGTCGGCCTTGGTGCCGGCGTGAAAGATCTCCACACCGTCAACCTGCGCGGCTGCGTCTAGTCCTTCAATGACCGTACCCTTGTTGTAATTTCCTGGATAACCCTTGGCTGCCATGACCACCGTGAGTGCCGCGTCCGGATACCAGCGTAGATCAAAACTCTTCAACTGCCCGTCGCGCGCAGCCAGCAGGGCGGGGACGAGATCGGACATCAGGCGCAGCATGAGCACCTGGCACTCGGGATCGCCGAAGCGGACATTGTATTCGATCAGCTTGGGGCCATCTTTGGTGATCATCAGACCGGCGAACAGCACGCCCTTGTACAACGCGCCGGCATGTTTGAGCGCGCTCACGGTGGGGTGAATGATCTCGTCCATCACGCGCCGGTTCATTGCCTCGGTCATGATCGGCGCGGGCGAATAGGCGCCCATCCCGCCCGTATTCGGTCCCTTGTCACCATCACCGACACGTTTGTGATCCTGCGCGGATGCAAGCTGGATCGCGGTCTCGCCGTCACAGAGCGCGAAGAACGACGCCTCTTCGCCGACGAGACATTCCTCAATGACGATCTCCCACGCAGGCGTCCCCAAGCCGCCGCCGAACATCATGTCGATGGCCGCCTCGGCTTCTTGCACTGTTCCCGCGACGACCACACCTTTGCCGGCGGCCAGCCCGTCAGCTTTCACGACAATGGGCGCGCCCCTTTTTCGCACATATTCTTTTGCAGCGCTCGCGCCTTTGAAGCGCTTATAAGCTGCGGTCGGGATATTGTTGGCTTTGCACAGATCCTTGGTGAAGCCCTTTGAACCTTCGAGGCGCGCTCCCCATTTGGTTGGACCGAACGCCTTGATCCCTGCTGCCTCGAGATCGTCGACGATGCCGGCGCAAAGCGGCACCTCGGGCCCGACCACGACAAGGTCGATGTTCTTGTGCTTGGCAAACGCAATGACGGCCTTGTGGTCGGCGAGATCAAGCGCCACGCATTCGGCCTCGCGTGCTATGCCCGCGTTGCCGGGCGCGCAATAGAGCTTGTCGGTAAGTGGGCTGGCGGCGATTTTCCAGGCGAGCGCGTGCTCGCGGCCGCCGGAACCGAGAATGAGGATGTTCATGAGACGGGCAAGCGGCCTTTAGGGACTGGTTGCGGTTTGGTGTAGCATGGCGCCTTGCGCCCGCAAGAGATTCGACACTGTGACAGAGGCTGCCCTCGATAACGTTGTGGAATGGACCGTCTCGGAGCTTTCGGCGGCGCTCAGACGCACGGTCGAGGATGCCTACGGCTTCGTGCGGGTCCGCGGTGAGATTTCTGGCTTCAAGGGCCAGCATTCCTCTGGTCACGCGTACTTTACGCTCAAGGACGAGGGCGCCCGCCTCGAAGCCGTCATCTGGAAAAGCAGCTATGGCCGCATGCGCGTCAAGCCCGAGGAGGGGCTTGAGGTCATCGTGACTGGCCGCTTGACGACCTACCCAGGTCGTTCCAGCTATCAGATCGTCATCGACAGGCTGGAGCCCGCCGGCGTTGGCGCGCTGATGAAGCTCCTCGAGGAGCGCAAAAAGAAGCTCGCCGCCGAGGGACTGTTTGACGAGGCGCGCAAGCAGCTCCTGCCGTTTCTGCCCAAGGTCATCGGCGTGGTGACTTCGCCGACCGGCGCGGTGATCCGCGATATCCTTCATCGCCTCGAGGACCGCTTTCCCCGTCGGGTTCTGGTGTGGCCGGTTCGGGTACAGGGTGAGACATCGGCCGCGGAAGTCGCCAACGCGATCCGCAGGTTCAACGAATTGCCCGAGCTTGGAACGGTGCCGCGCCCCGATTTGATCATCGTCGCGCGGGGTGGGGGCTCGCTCGAGGATTTATGGTCATTCAACGAAGAGATTGTCGTGCGCGCCGCGGCCGCCAGCATGATTCCACTCATATCCGCCGTTGGGCATGAAACCGACATCACGCTGATTGATTTTGCGGCGGATCGCCGCGCGCCAACACCCACGGCTGCCGCCGAAATTGCCGTACCGGTGCGTGCTGATCTCATGATGTCTCTGTCCGATCTTGGCGCGCGCAAGCATGCCTGTTTGAAGCGCAACGTTGATCGATATCGCAAGGAACTTTCCTTGCTCAGCCGCGCAATGCCGGCGCTTGATGAGTTGTTGTCGGTACCCCGCCAGCGCCTCGATTCCTGTACCGGCCGGTTGCCTCGGGCGCTTCGCGCCAACGCACAACTCCACCACACGCACCTGACGCGGGTGGCGTCGCGCCTGTCCCGGCGGCTTCTGTCGCATCGCATCGAGCGGTGCGACGAGCAGACGAAGAATTTTATCGGCCGGGTCCGGCGTGCCTTCCGCATTTCTCAAGACCGCCGTGATCAACGGCTCCGCAGTGCTGGTCAGCTCCTCACTGCCTACTCATACAAAGGGGTACTCTCACGCGGATTTGCCCTTGTTCGCGACGGTGAAGGGCACCCATTGCGCTCCTCGGGCGCGGTAGGCCCGGGCGCGCGGCTCGACATCGAGTTTGCTGATGGGCGAATTGGGGCAACCGCTGACGGTGAACATGCCGCGCAACCGGTGGCAAAAGCCAAGGTGCGAAGCCGTGGCGGTGGCGAAGGCCCGGGCGGGCAGGGCAGTCTGTTCGGCTCGTGAGATGATATTCAAGGGTTTCGCTCGCGCGGCCGACCGACTATGTTTAGGTGGGCGCCGGACATTGGAGGCCGCTTTTGCTCAATCGTTATGATCGCAACCCGCCGATGAATGGCGAGGCGGAAGTAAAATATCTCGACGGCGATTTCCGCGTGGTTCGGCCCGGTGCGTTTGTCCGCTGTTCGGTAACCGGCGTGCCAATCCCGCTCGAAGAGCTCAAATACTGGAGCGTCGATCTGCAGGAAGCCTATGCGACGCCTGAAGCGGTCTTGCAGCGTCATCGCGCGCCGACAAAATAGCCTTTCAGCCCCGTAGCTTTGTCAGCACGAGCCGGCGCAATTCATCCGCTTCCTCAACGACCATGGTAACGCGTAGGATATGCGCGCGCGCCGCGAGCGCGTCGAGCAAGTGTTCGCCCGTCATCCGCGCCCGGTCTTTCTCGGTGGTCAGCAGCGCAAGCCCGCTGTGCTCGGCCCGCATGATCAGCCCTGCCGCTTCCTCGGCGGTATAGCGATGATGGTCGTCAAAGGCTTCGCGTTCCGCCACGGCGATGCCGGCATCGAGCGCGCTCGCAAAAAACTTGTTCGGATCGCCGATCCCAGCAAAAGCCAACACGCTGCGGCCTTTCAGTGCGGCCACGCAGTCGAGGTCGGGAACGAGTCGGCCATGGAATATCGGTAGCGCGCGGGCGCGACACTGTGCAATGACGGGCTCTGCACTGATCCCTTCACCCACCACCAGCAGCGCGTCAGTCTGTTCAAGTTGCGCTGCCATGGGCGCTCGCAACGGTCCAGCAGGAAACACAGACCCATTTCCGACACCGCGACGGGCGTCGACTGCCGCGAGTGTAAAATCCTTCCGCAGCGAAGGGTTCTGCAGGCCGTCGTCCATGATGATCAGCTCCGCACCTTGCTCGCGCGCAAAGACGGCGCCGGCAACGCGGTTCCGCGACACGACGGCCGGTGCGGAGTGCGCGATCAAGAGCGCTTCGTCGCCAACCTGAACAGCACTGTCATCGTGAACGTCCACGCGCTTTGGACCGGCGACGTTTCCCCCATAACCGCGGCTCAGGCAAAACGGCTTCATGCCGGCGTCCGCAAGCGTTCTTGCGAGCATGATCACGGTTGGTGTTTTGCCGGCGCCGCCCAGCGTGAAATTGCCGACGCATATAACCGGCAGTCCCGCGGAAACGCCCTTCGCTGCCATGCGCTTTGCTGCGATGGCCCCATAAGTAAGCCCCAGCGGCGTGAGCGCCCCGGCGGTGAGCCCGGCGTCGCGCCACCAGAAAGCCGGCTCACGCATGGCTCGCCCGCTGATGCAACTGCAGTTGCATCAGATAAGGGTCGAGAGACGCTAGCGTGCGATCCAGCGCCCCGCTTAGGTTCTCCACAACGCCATTTGCTGCGGCCACCACGCGGGCTCGCGCGTCGGCGTCGTTCAGCCACGCCGCCAGATGCGCAACGAGCCTGTCCACGCTTTCTATCCGTTCTGCGCCACGAACGTTGTCGAGCGCGGAATAAATCTCCGCGAAGTTCCAGACATGTGGACCATGCAGAATCGCCGCGCCCAGCTTTGCGGCCTCGATCGGATTTTGACCGCCGTGCTTGATCAACGAGCCCCCGATAAACACCACCGGTGCCATCCGATAGATCAGACCAAGCTCGCCGACTGTGTCGGCTACATAGATCTCGGTCGCATGCTCGGGTAATTCTCCGCGCGAGCGCAGAGTGACGGACAAACCGGCTCCGGCCGCAACCTCGGCGATCCACGGGCCGCGCTCTGGATGCCGAGGTGCGATCACCGTCAGCAATCCAGGAAAATTCCGGCGCAAACGCGCATGCGCTTCAATTACGGCTTCCTCCTCACCGGGATGGGTTGAGGCGGCCGCAATCACCGGCCGGCGATTGATCGCATTCTGTAATTCTGCAAGCGCCCTGGGTTCGGCTGGCGGCGCCGGTGCGTCAAGCTTGAGATTCCCGGTCGTGACGACGTTCGATGCGCCGAGATCACTCAAACGTAGGGCATCGGACGAAGTGCCGGCCAGACAGAGATCAAGACGCCGGAGCAGGTCGGCGATCGAACGCGGCGCACGGCGCCAACGCTGGTAAGAATTCTCGGAAAGACGCGCATTGATCAGCACCATCGGTATCCCTCGCGTCGATGCCTCGATCATCAGATTCGGCCAGAGTTCGGATTCCACGAACAATGCAAGATCGGGTCGCCAATGCTCGAGAAACCGCCGGACGAACCGTGAAATGTCGAGCGGAATAAATTGATGGATCACGCCACGCTGAAGGCGTTGTTCGGCAAGCCCGCCAGAGGTGACAGTTCCAGTTGTGACAAGCATGCCGAATCCTCGAGCCCGGATCCGGTCGATAAGCGGCAGGACACTGGCAAGTTCGCCAACACTTGCGCCATGCAGCCAGATGAGTGGACCGTCCGGCCGCCCAATGCGGCTTTCGCCGCGGCGCTCGGGCAGGCGTTGACGATGTTCCTTGCCGCGCTTGAGGCGTTGCGCCAGCAGAATGGGCGTGAATGGAACGGCTGCCGCGGACAACAGCCGATACATCCGCAAGCCCGTCGGCAATCTACCACTCAAGATGCCTTGCCCCCGGTCTTGTCGGCGATCTCGTACGCGCGTGCCGTCGCCCAATTGAGCTCACTTTCAACCTTTTGCCGCGCCGCTTCCAGGGCCTCGCGGTCGGCGTCGGGCGGCACAAAAATAGCCTCGCCCGCGACTATTCCCATTCGTGCAAACGGCAGATTGACGGCCGAGCGATCCCAATTATCGAGCTCGATGCGGCGGCTCGACGCCATTGCAACAGGATAGATCGGCCGACCCGAATGCTGAGCGAGTTTCACGATTCCAAGCCCCGCAACGCGTGCGACTTTTGGAACATCAGCGGTCATCGCTAAATTGTACCCATCCTTGAGAGCCTCGAGCATCTCCGTAAATGCGGCAGGGCCACCTTTGTGGTGAAAGCCGCCGTCGTGGGCGCCTGAGCCCCGGATGGTGCCGATATCAAGCCGCTCGGCGGCACGAGCATTGACCTCCCCATCGCGGTGGCGTGAGATCAGCACTTTGGCACGATGGCGCGGATTGTCACGTTTCTTGATGAATGGCGCCATGAAATGCTGACCGTGCCACATCGCGACGATCGCCGGCATTTCGACTTCGTCGTAAATGTTCGGAGGCTCGATCGTCACCCGACTGGTGCGCCACACGAGTCTAAGATACCAGGCGGCCATGATCCCGGCGGTCTCGTGAAAAGCCGGCGAGGTGGAAATGTTCCGTCTGAACGATCGCATCGACATTCAGCGTACCGATCGGGTTGTTGCTTCGGGATCGAGCAGCCGGTGCAGATGGACGATGAAATAGCGCATATGAGCGTTATCGACAGTCTTCTGTGCCTTGGCTTTCCAGGCGACATAGGCGCTGGCGTAGTTCGGAAAAACGCCGACGATGTCGATTTTCTCGAGATCCTTGAATTCATTGCCGTCAAGTTCGGTCAGTTCTCCGCCGAGGACTAGGTGCAATAGTTGTGGTTTCGCGGTCGGCAATTCTTCAGCCATGGCTCGAATCCCAGATTGATCCCCAACGTAATTTTCCGCAGTTGGCCAAGCCTAAGCGAATTCGGTTTCGTGGTCGCGCACAAGCTCAATCAAGGCGGCGTGACGCGCAGGACCGGCGGCGATCAGCGCGCCATATGCGGCTTCCGACCCACTGTACGTGAGCGGCCGACCGGCAAGATCGGTGAGTGCGCCGCCGGCTTCGTGCACCAAAAGATCGGCGGCTGCAAGGTCCCAATCGTGACTGCCGCCCGAAGCAAATGCTGCATCCAGCGCGCCGTGTGCAACACGGGCGATCCGCAAGGCCAGCGAATGCACCTTGGGTTGGGCCAAGATTTCCGGCGTGATTGCTGACAGTCGGTCGAGGAAACGCTTGGGTCCGGCCAGGCTGGCGCCGGCGAGCGTTGCGCCGGCCGACACTCTGATCGGCGTGTTGTTAAGCATAGCGCCGTGGCTTTGCAATGCGAGAAACATTTCGTCGGTCACGGGAACGTAAATGGCCGCGATCAAAGGCCGGCCGTGGTGGACGAGCGCGACAGAAATGGACCAGTCGGCGCTTCCGGAAATATAGGCACGGGTGCCATCGATCGGATCGACTATCCATACAAGCGGAACGGCACGGTCGGATTGGTCCGCGTGAGACTCCTCCGACTTCCATCCGGCCTCGCGCACCAGGTCCGAGAGGCGATCGCGTAGGAACTCGTTGACCGCAATGTCTGCCTCGGTCACCGGCGAGCGGTCGGCACCCTTGGTCCAGCGCTTGTAGGGACCGCGCGCGGTCGCGCGGGCGACATCGCCGGCTGTACGCATTACGGTTGCAAGTGGTTCTCGCAGCGCGAGGAGATTATTGGCCGGCAACGGTCAATCCCTCTACGCGTAACGTCGGCGCATTGATGCCGTAGCGGAATTCGAGATCATTGGCGGGCGTAAGGGTGCGGAACATCTCGATGAGATGCCCTGCTATCGTCACTTCGCTTACGGGATAGGTGCGTTTGCCGTTTTCGATCCAGAAGCCTGAAGCTCCACGGCTATAGTCGCCCGTCACCATATTGGCTCCGACACCGATCAGGTCGGTCACGTAAAATCCGTCGGCGATATCGGCGATAAGCTCCTCGGGACTTCGTCGCCCCGGCTCCATATACAGATTGCTCGACCCGGGTGATGTCGCAGACGAACCACTCCGTTGAGCGTTGCCGGTCGTGACGAGACCAAGCTCACGCGCCGTCGTGCTGTCGAGCAGCCACGAACGAAGGAAACCGTCATCGATCAGCGAAAGCTTTTTGCAGGCGACGCCTTCGCCATCGAACGGGTGGGAGCGAAGGCCCCGTCTGCGAAGAGGATCATCGACAATGCGAATTCCGTCGGCGAAGAGCTTCGCGCCCATCTTGTCGCGAAGAAAGCTGGTTTTGCGCGCAACTGAAGCGCCGTTCACGGCACCCGACAGATGCGAGACCAGCGAGCCAGCCGAACGTGGATCGAAGATGACGGGCACTTTGCGCGTCGAAACTTTGCGTGGATTGAGGCGCGTGACCGCGCGTTCGCCGGCCTTGCGACCGATGTCTTCAGGCCGCTTCAGATCTGCGGCGTGACGCACGGACGAATAGTCGTAGTCGCGTTCCATGCCGGTGCCGTCGCCGGCGATGGCCGTCATCGACAGCCCGTGATTCGAGCCGATATAGGCGCCGCGGAAACCGTGACTGGTGACCAGCACCATTCCGCCGATCCCGGCGGAGGCCGACGCGCCGCCCGACTTGCTGACTCCTTTGACGGAAAAAGCCGCCTCTTCCAGCGTTCGCGCTTGCGCTTCGAGTTCGCCAACCGTCGGCAATTTGGGGTCGATCAGGTCGAGATCGGGAATTTCGCGCGCCAGCATGTCCGGATCGGCAAGGCCGGCGAATTTGTCTTCAGGTGTTGCGCGGGCCATCGCGACTGCCCGCTCCGCCAAAGCCGCGCTGTTGTCCGAAATCTCGTTCGTGGACACCATGGCTTGCCGGCGGCCGACCAGAACGCGCAAGCCGATATCGTCACCCTCCGAGCTCTCGGACTCTTCCACGCGTCCGTCACGCACTTCGACGCCCAGTGACATTGAGCGCAAGGCGACGGCGTCGGCGGCGTCCGCACCGGCGGCCCGTGCAGCCTTCACCAGCCGCTCGGCACGATCGGTCAGGGGATTGAGATCCAGCAGGGAAGATATGGGAGCGAGCATAGGTCCACTTCTAGATGGTCGAGATCGCGATACCTTTCAACCGCCGAAGCGTATACTTTGCGCAACGACGGCAACACCTCGTCAATCATGGTTTGCAACGGGACGTCAATCATTCCCAGCAAACGCCTCACCGCTACTTCCGGTTAACCCAGAACATTAAGCGGATTCCGACGCGTTTCTGGCACGATTGGCGCGTGACCCGGCACAAAAGCCGGGCGCGGGAGAGTTTCGAGGCGTCAATGCGAAGTGGCGGATGCGGAAGGGTCGGGCCATGCTCGACGGCTCGACCCTTCCGGCTTGCCTGTGCGGTTCTTTGCCGGCGAGGCGGCTGCCGACGGGTAGGGGCGCGCCGTCGAACTTCATTGCGAACGCGTCGTCATGCGGCGCGCGCTGCGCGGCATGCGCACGGCCCTCAATATGCCGGTCGCCGCTTTCGACGGCATCTCGTTGTGGCTGATGCGCGTCGATTGCGGCTAACGCTTATTCGGAGCCATAGCCGCCCGCCGTGGGCGTTTGGATAATGATGGCCTCGCTCGCATCGATAACCGTTTCATCGCACCCCTGCAGACGCTCCATGCGCCCATCTTTGCGTCGCACCGAATTCTCGCCAACCTGGCCAGCCTCGCCACCTGCGAGTCCGAATGGGCGCACCCGTCGATGGCCGGACAGGACCGTACATTCCATTTGTTCCAGGAAACGGATCGTGCGGCGAATTCCTCCGCCGGCGTGCCATTTTCCGCGTCCGCCCGAGCCAGGGCGGATGTGGAAATCCTCGAGCACGACCGGGTAGCGAAATTCGAGTACCTCAGGATCGGTCAGCCGGGTGTTGGTCATATGCGTGTGGACCGCATCGGTGCCATTGAATCCCGGGCCGGCGGGGGAACCGGAGCAGATTGTTTCGTAATATTGATGGCGGGTGTTGCCGAAATTGAGATTGTTCATGGTGCCCTGCGCCGCGGCGAGCGCACCAAGCGCGCCGAAAAGGCAGTTGGTCACCGCCTGAGAGGTTTCGACATTTCCGGCGACGACGGCGGCGGGAAACTCCGGTGAGAGCATCGAGCGTTTGGGAATGACGATCTTGATCGGCCGCAAGCAGCCTGCGTTCATCGGAATGTCGTCGTCGACCATTACGCGAAACACGTAGAGCACCGCGGCCCGCGTCACCGGCTCCGGTGCGTTGAAATTCGTCGGCTGCTGTTCGCTTGTACCTGTGAAGTCGACGGTCGCTTCTCGCGCCTTCTTGTCGACGGTTATTTTCACCTTGATGACCGTGTCCTGGTCCATTTCGTAGGTGAATTCCGAATCGTGCAACCGGTCGATCACGCGCCGGACGCTTTCAGCGGCGTTGTCTTGCACGTGCTGCATGTAGGCTTTCACGACCGGCAGCGTGAAATGGGTCACCATCTTGCGCAGCTCGGCGACGCCTTTTTCGTTGGCGGCGATCTGCGCCCTGATGTCGTTGATATTCTGCACAGGGTTGCGTGCCGGGTATTTCGCCTCGGTCAACGCCGCCATCAATTCCTTCTCGCGAAACCGTCCACGGTCGATCAGCTTGAAATTGTCGAACAGGACACCTTCCTGCTCGATCGTAGTGGCATTCGGCGACATTGAGCCGGGCGAGATACCGCCAACATCAGCATGATGGCCGCGCGACGCCACCCAAAACAGGATGGATTTCTTGCGGTCGTCGAACACAGGTGTGCAGACGGTGATGTCAGGAAGATGAGTACCGCCGTTATAAGGGGCATTGATGGCGTAAACGTCGCCGGGACGAATGCGACCTCGGTTCTCGCGGATTATCGTTTCGACGGCGCGGTCCATAGAGCCGAGATGCACGGGCATGTGCGGCGCGTTGGCGACTAGGGTGCCATCATGCGCGAATACCGCGCAGGAGAAGTCCAGCCGTTCCTTGATATTTACCGAATAGGCGGTGTTCTGCAGGGATACGCCCATCTGCTCGGCGATCGACATGAACAGATTATTGAAAACCTCCAGCATGACCGGGTCGGCGTGCGTGCCGATCGCATGGGTGCGCTTGAGTTTTTTCGCGCGTGTCAGCAGGAGATGATTTTTCGCCGTCAATTCGGCTTGCCAGCCGTGTTCGACCACGATGGTCTGATGCGGCTCGATGATGATAGCGGCGCCACTGATGCGCGAACCGGGCTTGAGCTGGTCACGAAGATAGACATTTGCCTTGTGCCAGGCGCCGGCTGAGAAGAATTGCGTGCGCGAAGCCGGCGTCGGCAGTTTGGCGCGGCTGCGTTTCACGGCCTTCTCGTTGAATCTGGCGCCGCCGCCAACGGCCTCCACCGAGACGGCCTCCACAACCAGCTGTTTCGTGCGGTCGATGAATCCGAACCGCGCTTTGTGCGCCTTTTCGAAGGCGCGCTTCATCGCAGCGGCGGTGCCGGCGGGCACGACAAGCGCCGTATCGGTACCGGCGTAACGAATATGCGCGCGCACGAAGACTTTGGTCTTTTTCACAGGCACGCCCTGGCCGGCGACCTGGGATCTTGTCTCCTTGCCGAGCGCTGCGCCAATTCGAGAAATTGCTTTGAGCGCCTTGGGACCGAAGTCCAGCTCGACTGCCTGTTCGCGTGTGGCGCGGATATCGGCGAGCCCCATGCCGTAGGCGGACAGGAGTGACGAGAAAGGGTGCATGAGCACGCGCGTCATTCCGAGTGCGTCGGCAACTAGGCATGCATGTTGGCCGCCGGCGCCGCCGAAGCAGTTGAGCGCGTACCGCGTGACGTCATAGCCCCGTTGCACGGAAATTTTTTTTATCGCGTTCGCCATGTTTTCGACCGCGATCTTGATAAATCCGTCGGCGACCTCTTCGGCCTTGCGGCCGCCAACCTGCTGCGCAAGGTCGGTGAACGCATTGCGCACAGCGCTCGCATCGAGAGGGAGATTCTGTGCCGGGCCGAAAATCTTCGGGAAGAATTCCGGAATGAGTTTGCCAACCATCACGTTGGCGTCGGTGACCGCCAAAGGTCCATCGCGTCTGTAGCATTTGGGCCCCGGATTTGCGCCGGCAGAATCAGGCCCGACGCGGAATCGGGCGCCATCGAAATGCAGTATCGAGCCGCCACCGGCGGCGACCGTATGGATGAGCATCATCGGCGCGCGCATGCGTACACCGGCGACTTCGGTTTCGAATGCGCGTTCGTATTCGCCGTCAAAATGGGATACGTCCGTCGAAGTACCACCCATGTCGAAGCCGATAAGCCGATGCAATCCGGCTTGCCGCCCGGTCTCCGCCATTCCGACGACACCTCCCGCTGGACCGGAAAGAATCGCGTCCTTGCCCTGGAACAACTCGGCGGCAGTAAGTCCGCCGGATGACATCATGAACATCAGACGCGCGGCTGACCGTCTGGCGTCCAGGTCCTGGTCGACCTGCGCCACATAGCGGCGCAGAATCGGCGAGAGATAGGCATCCACAACCGTCGTGTCGCCGCGGCTGACCAGCTTGATCAGTGGCGAGACCTCATGACTGGCTGACACTTGCACAAAACCCAATTCGCGCGCGAGCGCCGCGACGCGCTTTTCGTGCTGGGGAAAACGGTAGGCGTGCATGAACACCACCGCGACCGCCTTGATACCGTCGGCCTTTGCGCTCTCAAGGGCAGCGCGTGCCGCCGCGAGATCAGGTTCGCGCTCAACGGTGCCATCGGCGCGCACGCGTTCATCGACTTCGACAACGCGCTCGTAGAGCATCTCGGGCTTTATGATCTGACGCGCAAAAATCTTCGGGCGAGCCTGGTAGCCAATCTTGATCGCGTCTCGGAAGCCCTTGGAGATCAAAAGCAGGGTGCGCTCGCCCTTGCGTTCGAGCAGTGCATTGGTCGCAACCGTCGTGCCCATCTTCACGGCGCCGACACGGCCGGGCGGAATTGCTTCACCGGCTTTCAGTCCAAGCAGATCGCGAATGCCTTGCACGGCCGCGTCGGAATAGGCACCAGGATTTTCCGAGAGAAGCTTGTGCGAAACGAGTGCGCCGTCAGGCCGCCGACCAACGATGTCGGTGAAGGTGCCGCCGCGGTCGATCCAGAAATCCCAAAGTTGCGGTGTTGATCTTTTCGGCATGGTGGCTGACGCGGTCGGACAATCGCACTATGTCCGGCCTGTCGGGGGCAAAACAAGCCTGCTAGACTGATAACGGCGAAAAAAGCGGTGATGTCATGAAGATGGGTCTTGCGTTGGCGGGCGGTCTGTTGGTCACACGGTCGATTGGCTAAAAGGTTCGATCGCGTGCAGATTTCGATGAATTCCGTTGCTGCCTTGGCGCTTGCGTGGACTGTTATCAGCCTCGCTAGCGCCACTTCGGCGCAGACTCAATGGGATTTGGCGACCAACTATCCGGCTGGCGCTTTTCACACCAGGAACATTGTTCAGTTCGCTTCTGACGTGGATAAAGCGACCGGCGGATCGCTGAAGATCGCCGTCCATCCGGGCGGCACAATGTTCAAGCACGCAGAAATCAAACGCGCGGTCGGCGAGGGCAAGGCGGCCGCCGGCGAGGTTTTGATTTCGCTAGCCGCTGATGAGGCCCCGGTCTACGGGGTTGATTCGATTCCCTTCTTGGCCACCGGGTACGACGGCGCGCGCAAGCTCTACGACGCCCAGAAACCCTACCTCGAAAAACAGCTGTACAAGGAAGGATTGGTCCTTCTGTTTTCGGTGCCGTGGCCACCGCAGGGCATCTATGCCAAGCGCGAGATTAGGGCGATCGACAATCTCAAGGGGCTCAAATTCCGCACCTACAATGCGATGACCGGGCGAATTGCGGAACTCGCGGGCGCACAGCCGACTCAGATCGAAGTACCCGATCTTGCCGCCGCCTTCGCATCAGGGCGAGTCGATGTGATGATCACCTCCGCATCCAGCGGAGTGGAGACGAAGGCCGAGGAATATCTCACTCACTACATCGACTCTCAGGCATGGTTGCCGCGCAACATGGTGTTTGCCAACAGGGCCGCATTCGAGCGCCTCACTATCGCTGAAAAGAAAGCGGTGAGCGAGGCAGCACAAGTCGCCGAAGCGCGTGGCTGGAATTTGTCGATCGAGGAAATGACGGTGAAAACCAAGGCGCTGAAGGATGCCGGCATCACCGTGCTTGCACCGACTCCGGAACTCAAATCTGGAATGGCAAAAATCGGCGACGCGATCGCGAAGGAGTGGGCCGCATCCGCCGGCACCGATGGCGAAGCGATGTTGGCCGCGTACCGGAAGTAGTCCCAATTTTCTTCGGATTGTCGCGTATGATGCTCAGAAACAAGATTCTGACGTGCGTTTGACGATGGCTTTGCCGGTATCGGATCGGCGTCGCATCTGTGCAGTCTGTTGTTCTTTCACGCGATCAATACCACGGCGAATGGCGCGCCATACAAAGACACGGCGCCCGCACTGATTGATCTGCTCGGAGGTCACCTCGATTTTATGTGCGATCAGACGATCAATGTTTTGCAGCCGGCGAAGAGCGGACTGTTCAAGGCCTTTGCCGCGACGACTCCGCAGCGCCTCAAGGTCGCGCCTGGGCTTCCGACCGTGGCGGAATCCAGGCTGCCTTCAGATGGGTGCTGGTATGCGCCGAAAGGGACGCCGAAGCCGATCATCGATAAACTTTCGGCTGCGCTGCAGAAGGCTCTGCAGGATCCGGACGTGCAGGAGCGGCTGGCGCAATCAGGTGCCGAGACCGTGCCGGCCGAACGGGCGATGCCAGAGGTGCTGCGCGATCATCTCAAAGCTGAAATCGACAGGTGGGTGCCGATCATCAGGAAGGCCGGCGTGTTGGCGCAGTAAGCAGTCAGGCCGGCGCGCGTTGAACGATCCGCAATGCCGCGAAGGCCTCCGCCGCTTCAACGCCGACAGTTGCACCCCGCGTACGTGCCAGGTTTTCCAGAGCGCGGATCGAGCGGGCGTGCGGCTCGGGCCGCATATCGAATTGATAGAGCTCAAGCGCCTCGAGTTTAAGATCGAGAACGGACGTGATCTCGACGAAGAGCGAGGGATGGAATGTGTCACCGAACCCCGGCGGAGCCCAATCGGTGCTTGACGCGACCTCGTAGGCGTAGAACTCACTCACCGGACTTCCCGGGACGGGTCTCAGCGCCGTGGCCGCCGCCCGATAGGTGGTCTGATGGTCGACGTGCAGGTTCCCGCCGTGCGTCACATAGACGACGCCCGGCCTCAGAGTGCTGATCGTGCTCTCGATGGCACCGACGGCATCCGACAAGGCGACCATATCGCTGTGGTTCTCTGGCAGTCCGACAAATTGCGGAGGCTTCGCGCCGAGCAAAGCGGCGGCCCGGCCCGCCGCCGCGCGCCGTTTTGTATTCTGGCCGCTGCCGTCACCGCAAAGAACGAGAACATGAACGGAAGAACCGGCGGCCGCATGCAGCGCCATCGTGCCCCCGCAACCCAAAACTTCGTCGAGGGCATGAGCGGCAATGACGAGGACCGACGGTGCGCTCATGATGCGCTCATAAAAAGCCCTAGGCTCCGTAGAACTCGTTTACGGTGTGGGCCACGTAGCCAATCTGGTCTTCGGACAGCTGTTGATGGTGGGGCAGGGCGAGGGCGCGATCGGCCTGATGCTCCGCCTTGGGAAAGTCGCCGCGTTTGTGCCCAAGGCGCTTCGCGGCCGCGTGCAGATGAAGTGGCGTTCCGTAGTAGACCAGCGATTGGATGCCGCGTCCGGCAAGGAACTTCTGCAACTCGTCGCGTCGCTCCGATTGCGTGATCATCATCACGTAGGAATTCTTCTCGTATTGCTTGTCGGGCGGGATGTGCACTTCCTTCGCCTTGATCGTCTTGCGGTAGAGATCGACGTTCCGCTGGCGTCGTCCGATGACTTCGTTCAATCGCCCGAGCCGGTACATGAGGACCTCGGCGTTGAGCGAGTCGAGGCGTGAATTCACGCCATACATCACGCAGGAATCGCGCTCCTGCAGGCCGTGATTGCGATAGAGCCTGATTTTCTTCGCCAGGTCCTCGTCATCGGTCACCAGAAAACCGCCGTCGCCGATGGCGTTGAGGTTCTTCAGCGGGTGTGCAGAGAACGTGCCGATATTGCCGAACGTGCCGCCGTGCTTGCCCTTGTAGTAGGCGCCCATCGACTGTGCGGCGTCCTCGATCACGGACAGCTTGTGCTTGCGTGCGATGTCGAGGATCGCATCCATGTCCGCGATACGGCCGCTCCAGTGCACCGGCATGATCGCCTTTGTGCGAGGCGTGATCTTCTTTTCGATTTCGGCCGGATCAATGTTCTGGTCCTCGCGCACATCGGCATAGACAGGTGTTGCGCCGACATGGGCAATTGAGCCCGTGGATGCGATAAAGGAAATCGGCGTGGTGATGACTTCGTCACCTTTGCTGATGCCGAGTGCCCAAAGTCCCAGCATCAGGGCGTCCGTCCCGTTCGCGCAGCTCACGCAATGCTTGGCACCAGTGAATTCCGTGACGCGGCGCTCGAAATCGAACACCTCCTGCGTCATCACCAGATGTCCCTGCGAGAGAATGCGCTCGACGCAGGCCATCAACTCGGCCTTTTCTTCGATAAAACGCTGCTGCAGATCGATGAACGGAACCTTGAACTCGGTCATTGACGTTTTCCGGCGTAGAATTCCCTTACGGTCTCTAAGACGTAATCCTGCTCCTCGTGGCTCAGATGCTGGTCAACCGGGAAGCTGATGACTTCGCGACAATGGCGCTCGGCGATGGGGAAGTCGCCAACCTTGTAGCCAAGATATTTCAGCGCGTCCTGAAGATGCAGCGGGATCGGATAGTGCACTTTGGCCTCGATGCCGCGATCGATGCAGTACTTGAGCAACTCATCCCGTTCCCGGGCGAAGAGCACGTAGAGCAGGTAGACGTTTTTCGTCTCGGCACGGCGCGTCGGTACTCGAATTTGCGGAATGGTACGAAATCCGGCGTCGAAATAAGCCGCATTTTCGATCCGTTTTGCGACGATGTCAGGCAGCTGACGCACGATCCACTTGCCGACCACGGCCTGCGTGGAATCGAGGCGCGAGTTGTAACCGAGGATTTCCATCTCGTCGCGATTGCGCAGGCCGTGATTGCGCAGCAGGCGCACGCGGCGGTTCATCTCGTCGTCATTGGTGACGACGATGCCGGCATCCCCCCAGACGTTGATGATCTTCAGCGGGTGCATCGAAAATGCCGTGGCATCGCCCCAGGTGCCGACGCGCCGGCCCCGATATTCGCCCATCAGGCTCTGGCAGCCGTCTTCTACGATGGGCAGCTTGTGGCGTTTGGCGATGTCCATGATCCGCGGCATCTCGGCGACGTCGCCCGTCAGGTGAACCGGCACAATGGCTTTGGTCCTAGCGGTGATGGCTTGCTCGAGTTGATCGACGTCGATGCAGAATGAGTCGTCGCAGTCGATGAAAACTGGTTTCGCGCCAACCTCGCAGATTGCGCCAACCGTCGCATAGAACGTGTTTGCGGCAGTGATGACTTCGTCGCCCGGTCCGATGCCCAGTGCACGGAGCGGAATCTTGAGGGCATCCGTGCCCGAGCCAACGCCGATCGCGTGCCTGACGCCAATCGCGGAAGCAAACATGGCCTCGAATTCCTGCACGGGTTTGCCGAGCGTGAAATCTCCGACCGCCACCAACGCGCGCAATTCTTCAAACACGCTGTCGACGTGCGCGAATTGCTGGCCGAGGGGGGAGTAACGGACGCGCATCTTATCTGTCGTTTGCCATGAGCGAGCTGGCACAAAGAGGCCTAGAACGGGCCCTTGAAGAATGGATCCGGTTGGTCGATCTGCAAATCTTTGCGCTGGATGTCGAGCTCCTTCAGCGCCGAATCGACCTTGACCTGATCGAGCGCAAGGATCTTCCCCGCCTCGCGCACGATGCGTTGAGAGTCTGGATAAAAGCCGGGGATCAGCCCACGTGAACTTGGCGTCGGATGATCCGGGAGGCCCAGCCGCACGGGTGCGGCTTTCAGCGCATCGAAGACCTCGGTCATGACGCTGGCAACGATCTCCGCGCCCAAGCCAAAGCGGACAAATCCGGTGTCGACGGTGATGAGGCGGCCGGTTTTGCTCACCGAGGCCACAATCGGCGCGACGTTGAGCGGACGCAGAACGCGCATGTCGATAACTTCGGCTGAGCAGCCGATCTTGTGCAGAACATCCGCCGCACGCATCGCCTCGAGCACCCCGTGCGAGGTCGCGACGATGGTGACGTCTTTGCCTTCGCGAACTATGCGTGGGCCGTCGAGCGCATTCTTGTAGTAGCCCTCGGGCACGTGGCCAGTCGAATAGTGGAGAAACCGATGCTCGATGAAAATCACCGGATTGTCGTCTTCAATGGCCGCGATCAGCATTCCCTTGGCGTCGGCGGCGAAGGCCGGCATAACGACCTTGAGGCCGGGGAAATATGCAAACAGCGGTTCGAGGCTCTGCGAGTGCTCGGGGCCTTGGCCCCAACCGCGTCCGATCACCATGCGAATGACCAGGGGCACCTTGTGCTGGCCATTGCTGATGTACGAACTCTTCGCGGCGTTGTTCACGATCTGCTCGAATGCGAGCAGCGCGAACTCCACGCGATGAAAGCTTATGATCGGCCGCTGACCGGCAATCGCGGCTCCGATCGCGATACCGACTGCGCCATTTTCAGCGATCGGCATCTCGATGACGCGATCCTCGCCGAATTTGTTGCCGATGCCTTTCAGCGTGCCCCACATCGATGAGGGGTCGGACACGCCCTGCGCGAACAGGAACGTACTGTCGTCTTTCGCAAACGACTCCGTGATCCCCTCGCGGATCGCATCGGCGAGTGTGATCACGCGCTCGTGGCCTTGCGCTACTGCATTCATGCGTAGACGTGCCGGGTAGCCTGGCCTGGATCAGGCAGGGGCGTGGCTCGCGCGAACGCGCGCGCATCCTCGATTTCGGCCATGATATCGGCCGACATGGTGCTTTCCATGGTGGCATCGAGTGCGGCGCCGATGCGCTCACGGTAACGCCTGATCGGATCACGCTGCTCCCAATCCTTGAATTCGCTCTCGGCGCGATAGCCGATGTGGTTGTCGAAAGCAGGGCCGCAATGCTCGCGCCATCGATAGGTGTCTAGAACCAAAAGAGTCGGGCCCTGATCATTACGCGCGCGTTCGACTGCCTGAACTGAAAGCCGATGACACTCATCCAGATCGTTGCCGTCGCCGTGTGCCGCATGCATCCCGTGCGCCTTTGCCAGTTCAGTCAAGGGACGGTTCGGCTGGCGTTCATCGATGCGCGTGTAGACGGAATAGAGATTGTTCTCGCAGAGGAAGATGACGGGAAGTTTGTGCAGCGATGCAAAGTTTGCGCTCTCATGAAAGACGCCTTCCTCGACCGACGCATCGCCAAAGAACGCGACAGTCACTTTACCGTTGCGCATGCGCTTGTCGGCGAGGGCGCTGCCGACAGCGACCGGAATCGAGCTCGAGACGATCGGAATGCTCGCCATGACACCCTTCGGGATATCCATCAGGTGCATGGAACCACCGCGGCCGCCGACGCATCCCGCCGCCTTGCCGCAAATCTCCGCCATCATGCGTTTGAGATCGCCGCCCTTGGCGAGATAATGCGCGTGGCAACGGTGCGTGCTGTAGACCTTGTCAGACGTTTCCAGCGCCGCGCAGGCACCGACCGCGATCGCTTCCTGGCCAATCGAAAGGTGGACCGGGCAGCGCATCTCACCTTCAGCGTAATGATCCGCGATCGCCTCCTCGATCAGGCGAATGCGAAGCATCTGGCGGTACAGATCAATCTGCCTCTTGGGGTCAGGCGACCCGACGGCGGAGAGACTCTTGCGCGGTGCGGCAACTGTGTTCACGCAGAACAATCCAGATCGTGTCAGGTCTTAGTATGGCGATGCGTAACGGCTTTTCACGCGCGCCGACACCCGGTCTGGTCCCCCTCGGGTTCCCAAAGAGCGCCAGCCGCGCAGTCGGCGAAACCATCCCTCTCGGAAGATGCCGCAGAGTTATCGCATGTGGTTTCGGATGTCTATTCTTCGATTTGTTGCCGAAACCGCCGATTTTGCCGGAAATGCGCAGCAAAATTGGCGGGGGCCCGGCGGTTTTCCGCCGAGCCCCCTTACTAAGATCAGCCGGCCTGTAAGCCGGGTTCTGTATGGCCTGCGGCAAGAACCACAGACGTGACGACCATTCCTCTTGCACGCCGGTTGCCCGGCGCATCAAGCAACCTACCCGAACGGCAGATCAGGACTGATCCGGGATTTCTCCCACGCCGCTCCTATTCGGTCTTGCTCCCGGTGGGGTTTGCCGTGCCGTTTCCGTCGCCGGAAACGCGGTGCGCTCTTACCGCACCGTTTCACCCTTGCCGCGGCTAAACGCAACGCGCCGAGGCGGTCTCTTCTCTGTGGCACTGTCCCTGGGGTTTTATCCCCGCCGGACGTTATCCGGCACCGTTTGTCCGTGGAGCCCGGACTTTCCTCTCCGGCCGCCTTTCGGCATTGGCGCGGAGCGGCCGTCCGGCCGACTGACCTGATAGCAATGGGGATATGCGCGGATTGCGTCAAGGTCTCTTGCGCGACAGCATTAAGAAGAGCGAAAGCGTCTTGTCTACGCGATTGTCTTGGGAGGCAGCGGCGCGGGCCGCGTTTCGAGCAACGCACGTAATGTCAGCAGCGTGGAGGGATCGGCAATGCCATCGACGCGAGCCTGCCGAAAATGGCGCTGGAATGCCGTAACCACTTTTTGGGTCGCGTCGTCATAACTCCCAGTTTCGGTTATTCCATAGCCGTACGTGCGCAGCGTGCGTTGCAGTCTGATGACGGCGTCGCCTCGGTCGCCCGGCTTGATGTTGGCGCCCTCAAGATCGAGAGGCGCGGCACGAACCCAGTGGCCTACATTGGAGTCGCTCAACAGGCCCCACGGAAATTTTTCGCCCGGATCCTGTTTGCGCGCGGGCGCCACATCCGAGTGGGCGAGGATGCGGTCGCCGCTGATCGGGCCGCGACGAACAATGATCGACTTGCACAGCGAAATGACAGCTGCAGTCTGACGCAGCGGGAAATCCGGATAGCCGAATTCATGGCCCGGGTTCACAATCTCGATGCCAATTGAGTACGAATTGATATCGGTCTCTCCGGCCCAAGACGATTCACCAGCATGCCAGGCGCGTCGCGCTTCCGGCACGCACTGAACGATGCGGCCGTCTTCGAAAACGACGTAGTGCGCGGACACCTTGCTGGCGGCAGTGGTCAGCGCCTTCAGGGCCGCATCACCGCTTTGCATGCCGGTGTAGTGCAGCAGGATCATGTCCGGCCGGCGGCCGCCCTTGCGTTCGTCGAAGTTCGGTGACGACGCGACGTCGGCGACGATGAAGGAATCCGGCGAGAAAGCAGACATGGGCCGGGGATATAACCGGTGCGTTGATAAAGGGCGGGCATCATTCACCGCCCGGTCAAAAAAAAGCAAGGCTTACGAAATACGCCCGCGGTCCGGTTGCCCGGACCGCGGCTGCATTCGACCAAGCTCTATTAAGGACTAACGGGTACTCGGCGATGGGCTCCCAGAAGGCCTCATGCCGCCGCCGCTCATCGTGCCAGAGCCGGTCGTGCTGGTCGGACGCGGAGCCTCATAGTGCGCGAAATTCTGCGCGTCCTTGAGCTGGTCCTTCGTCGCCGCGACCTTGAGCTTTGGGGATGAGCCGTTGTCGCCCGGTACGACGTCGAAAGAACTCGGCGCTAACGCCACCTCTTTGGAGCCGACGCCGAGGAATCCGCCGACACTGATGACGAAGGCTTCAATCTTTCCGGTCTTGTCGAAAAGAATGTCGCTGACGTCGCCGATCTTCTGGTTGTCGGACCCAAGGACATCCGTGCCCTTGAATTTCGAGGCGAGCCATTGGTCAGGCTTCTGCGACGACACGAAGTTCATCTTGCCTGAAGAGTCTTTGGTTGCCGGCTGCGCCTGGGTGGCCGGGTCCGGCTTGGATGAGTCAGTCGTACTCGACTGTGCCCACGCGCCCGTTGCGACAGCAGCGCTGAGCGCCACAGACAACATCAATTTCTTCAGCATTTTTCGTCTCCTCCTTTTCACACAAAATGTTTTCACGGGATCACGAATATGTTTCGTGACCACAACGCGCGGCGGTGATCACCGTTCCCCTTTCGGAACAGTGCGCCTGTTTTTAAGAGCGGAACCCGATCGTCGCGTGTTCCCGAAAGAAACACTTAGGAATCAGATCTCTCTTCGAGCGCGGGGCGAACGACAGTGACGGTGCAAGGCGCTTCTGCAACGACACGAGCGGACACGCTGCCAATGTGGCGACGCAGCATCAAACTTGCGCGTGAGCCCATCACGATGTGATCGACCCGGTTATGCCGAGCGTAGTCAATCAGTTGGCTTGCGGGATCTGTCGATTCGAGAACGTGATAGGTGATGCGTTCGGGCGCGATCGGAATTCCGCGCGCCCAATGCTTGAGCTGTACGAGCCGGCCCAGATGCGGATTGCGTCCCTGCGCGTCCTCAGTTTCGTCCAGCGCAAGACGGGCAATTTTCAGAACATTGACGCAGGCAAGACGGGCATTTGGTTCCGCCGTGAGGACGCGCCTTACCGCCAGTGTGATGGCTTGGCTCAAGCGTTCATGCCCCGGCTCGAGATCGATAGCGGCCAGCACAATCGGCGCTGTTGAGAGATGACTTGCCAAAGCGCGTCGTCGCCGCGGTTGCTGATCGTGCGACATGCGAAGGCGCCGCCAGGCAACGGTAAGCGGGCCATCGCGCCGTGTGCGTGCGGCCCGTTCCGTCAACATTACCTGGCCCGGATGCTGCAGGTCGAAGGCGATTTGCGCTGCGGTTGCGTAGCGTTTGTCTGGATCGACTTCCAGGCAACGCAAAATGATTTCCTGCAGCCAAGGAGGAACGTCGGCGTTGCGCCCGCGCGGCGGCACGGGATCGCGCCATAGCCGACGACGCCAGTTTTCCGCCAATTGCGGCTCGCCGAACGGGGTTGCACCGGTCGCCAACTGATAGAGGATTACGCCGAGGGCAAACAAGTCGCTGCGCGGGTCGCTGCGGTTGCCCAATAACTGCTCCGGGGCGATATAGGCGCCACTTCCAGCCGGACCTTCTGCCTCTTCTTGCACCAGATCCGGCAATTGGTCGTGGCGAGAGAGACCGAAATCGATCAGGACCGCATCGTCGCCGCGCAGGATCACGTTACTTGGCTTCAAATCAAGATGAATCACGTGCTGTTGATGAATGTCATGCAACGCGAACGCGATCTTCGCGCCGATCGCAGCGATCTCGTCCGGAGACAACGGTGCTTTTTCCATAAATGACTCGAACGAGAGCCCGGAAACAAATTCCATCACGATGTAAGGCTGCTCGAAATCACCGGCGGCGATGAAGCGCGGCACGTGCGGGCCTGTGAGACGTGGGAGCACCATTTGCTCGACTTCATAGCCGATGATTGTCAGAGGATCTTCGCCAGGTCTTAACAGTGGGATCTTCATCAGCATCGGCCGGTCGTCGCCGTCTCGCGCGACGCGCCAGAAACGCGCCATCCCGCCGGACGGGAGTCGTTCGAGCAGGAGGAAACCGTCGATCGTCTGACCGGCTCCAAGCGCGCGTTGGTTCACGTCTCAGGCTCCCTCGATCAGTCGGTGGCTGAGAAGTTCCGGCAACCCGGCGTCGCGCACTTTACGTGCCGCCGTCTCGTTGTCGTACGGCACGCGTACATAAACCAGCACGTTTCGCTTAACGTCGAGAGCGCCGTAGCAGGCGGCAGGATTGTAATCGCGTGGTTGCCCGACCGAACCGAGCACAGCGACCCAGCGACGGGGCGAAAGCAGAGGGATCTCCACGGACTGCACCGGTTCGAAGCCGGCAATTTTTCCGGTCGGTGAAAGATGAAAGAGGGCCGGAACATGGACGTGGCCACAGAACGTTGCCTGTGCACGCGTGCCAAGGAAGCTGCGGGATGCGCTCTCGACGCTGGCGATATACTCCCAATGTTTCGGCGCGTGCGCGCTGGCGTGCACGAACAGACGTTGGCCGTCTTCGAAGGTCAGCGGCAATCGAGCGAGGAATTCACGCTGCGTGGTGTTAAGCTGAAGCTGGGTCCAATCGAGTGCTTCCGCGGCAACTGCGTTCATGCCACCGGTGCCGGTCGCGATGGCATCGTCATGATTGCCGAGTAGGGCAACCGCGCCGCCCTCGACCTCGCGCATGACGGTATCGACGGCAAAACCGGGATCGGCGCCGTAGCCGACATAGTCTCCCAGAAAAATGAAACGGCTTATGCCGGCACGTCTTGCATGCGCGAGAGTCGCCTCGAGCGCTTCGCGGTTCGCGTGAATGTCGCTGAAGAGCCCAACCCACATCGCATGACCCCTGGCCGGTGGCGGTCCGATTCGGCAACGTTTCTTTAAGTTTAACCGCCGTTAATGGCGTTGATCCGCCTCAACACAGTGCCTCGGGAGGATTTGGGCGCAATTAATTGACGGCCATCTGATCCCATGATATCCCACAATTTCCCAATCCGGGACACTGTGTTGTCGAGTGTTGGCCTGCCCGGAAATGCAGGTCATTTGCCGCGTGCCAGTGCCCCCGATTGCGTCCGGTCGGTGAGGAGTACGGGGTGTGGACCGCTTTGTGTCGAATTTCACATTGCGGCTCGACTCCAAAGGGCGCGTCTCGATCCCTGGTTCGTATCGCTCGGTTCTCGATCGCGGCGGCTTCGAGGGGCTTTATTGCTATCCGGCGCTGGATCGCCCGGCGATCGACGCAGGTGGGAGCGCGCTGATGGCGGAGATCGAGGCTTTGATCGGGCGCTACGCACCATTCTCCGACCAGCGCGAACAGTTTGCTCTCGCGCTGTATGGGACCAGCGAGACGCTGAAGGTCGACGGCGAGGGGCGCGTGGTGCTGAGCGAAAACCTGAAGCGTCATGCGCGCATTACCGAGACAGTGGCGTTCGTCGGTCTCGGTCACAAGTTTCAGATCTGGGAACCCGGCCGTTTCCAAAACGAGCTCGCGGAGGCCACCCAAAAGGTGCGCGCGCTCATGGGCGAACTGGGTTCCCGATCGGCGGCGCGCGATGCGCCCGGAGCACGGGAATGATGGCGGGCGGCGGCGGCTCTGCTGTCGCTGGCGGACCAGCCCTCCACATTCCCGTGCTCGGCCGCCCCGCGGTCGAGCTTCTTCAGCCCAGGCAAGGTGGCGTCTACATCGATGCCACGTTCGGCGCGGGGGGCTATACCCGCGCGATCCTCGCGGCGGCCGATTGCAACGTGATCGGCATCGATCGCGATCGAACCGCGATCGCGCTCGGCGCTGACCTGGTCGATCAGGCCCGAGGCCGCCTGACGCTGATCGAAGATCGATTTTCAAATCTCGATGCGATTGCGCGTGACACCGGGTTCCCGGCCGTCGACGGTGTCGTGCTCGATCTTGGTGTTTCGTCAATGCAACTCGACAGCGCCCACCGCGGGTTCTCATTCCGCCTTGATGGCCCCCTCGATATGCGCATGGGTGGTGACGGCCCAAGCGCAGCCGATGTTGTGAACAAGGCCAGCGAGCGTGACCTGGCCAATATCATCTTCATTCTCGGGGAAGAGCGGCATTCGCGCTCTGTTGCGCACGCCATCGTCAAAACGCGCGCGGAGGCTTCGTTTGAAACGACCCGCGCACTCGCTGAGACAATTGCGTCGGTTGTTTACTCGCGTCCGAACGACATCCATCCGGCAACGCGCACGTTTCAGGCTCTGCGCATCTTCGTCAACGACGAACTCGACGAATTGGCGACGGCACTTCGCGCGGCCGAACGCGTCATCAAACCAGGCGGGCGACTGGTGGTCGTTTCGTTTCATTCGCTCGAAGACCGCATCGTCAAGACATTCTTCGTCGACCGTAGCGGGAGCCGCGGCGGTTCCCGTCACGCGCCCGAGGTTAACCGTCCCGCGCCGACGTTTCGTACGCTGACCAAGCGGCCGATCGCGGCAGACGACGAGGAAATCGCGAACAATCCGCGCGCCCGCTCCGCCAAGCTGCGAGCCGCCGAGCGAACCGATGCGCCCGCACACGCAGACGCGCCGTCGAACCTGTTGCCCGAGCTGCCGGCGGTCGCCGACGTTGTTGGGGGGCGCTGACGATGCGCCTGGTCAACATTCTCGTCATCGCTGCGCTGATCCTCGCGGCGTCTTTTGTCTACAAAATCAAGTTCGATTCGACCCTGCAGGCGGAACGCGTTGTCAAGGTGCGCAGCGAGTTACGCCGCGAACGCAATGCTATCGCGGTCCTTCGCGCCGAATGGGCGAGGCTCGACACACCTGGCCGCATTCAGGGGCTCGCTGACCGCCATCTGGCCCTGCAGCCCGTCAAGCCCGCGCAATTCGACAAACTGGAACGTCTGCCCGAAAGACCCGCTGCCGCCGAACCGCCAGCCGGCAAGGATCTGATCGGCGCCGCGGTGCTTTCGCCTGGTCCCGACACAACCGGCAGCGTGCTGCCGCCGGCGCGGCGGTGACATCGTGCAGGACTCGAGCAAACACACCGAAAATCGCTGGCAGCGCGTTCTGCGCTCGCTGCTTTACGGGCATGGTGTCGATCGCAACGTAAAGGCGAAAGCGCGGCTTGGCCTCGCCATCGTCGCGTTCGCCGGCATCTTCTCCGTGATCGCCGTGCGCCTCGTGATGTTCGCGACGGTAACCGAAGGTCATGGGGGCCGTCGCAGCATGGCACAGGATGCGGTCGCCACCGCGCGCCCCGACATCCTCGACCGCAACGGCGAAATTCTCGCGACCGACGTGAAGACGCCGTCCCTGTTCGCCGAACCGCGCAAGATCATCGATATCGACGAGGCGGTTGAATTGCTGACCGCGGTCCTGCCGGATCTCGACGCCAGCGAAGTGCGCGAGCGGCTTTCATCGAAACGCGGGTTTGTTTGGCTCAAGCGCGAAATTACACCCAGTCAGCAGCAGGAGATCCATCATCTCGGTATCCCCGGTGTTGGCTTCCTGACCGAGAACAAGCGCGTCTATCCTAACGGGCCGGTGGTCTCACATGAAATCGGCCATGTGAACATCGACAACCAAGGCATCGCCGGCATCGAAAAATGGCTGGATGGGCAAGGCCTCGCCGCTTTGCACATGGCAGGTCTTGCAACCGATCAGCTGCAGCGGCCAGTCAATCTTGCCGTCGATCTTCGCATACAATATGCGCTGCGCGACGAACTGATCGTGGCGCGTGAAAAATACAAAGCCAAGGCATCGGCTGGAATTATCACCGACGTCAACACCGGTGAAATCATCGCGATGGTGTCCGAGCCGGACTTCGACCCGAATAATCCGCGAGAGGCGAACGATCCAAATCGGCTTAATCGGCTGACCACCGGCGTCTACGAGATGGGTTCGACCTTCAAGGCACTGACGCTGGCAATGGCGCTGGACAGCGGCCGCGTTTCCCTGTCGTCAACTTTCGACGCGCGATTACCCTTGCGCTACGGCAAATTTGAAATCAACGACTTTCACGCGCAGAAGCGCGTGCTCTCGGTCCCTGAAATCTTCACCTATTCGTCCAATATCGGCACCGCGCGCATGGCGCTCTCGCTTGGCGTCGACTACCACAAAGCCTTCCTGAAAAAGTTGGGACAGCTCGATCGATTGCGCACGGAGCTGCCCGAAAGTGCCGAGCCGTTGGTCCCCAAACATTGGGGCGAACTCAACACCGTGACGATCGCATTCGGACACGGTCTCTCGGTTGCTCCGCTGCAGGCGGTCATGGGCATCTCGGCGCTGGTCAACGGCGGAAAGATGATTCCGCCGACGTTTCTCAAGCGCACCGCGGCCGAGGCTGACGGCCTCGCGAAACGCGTCATCAAGCCGGAAACGGCCGATAAAATGCGTTATCTGATGCGCCTCAATGTGGAAAAAGGCACTGCGACTCGGGCCAATGTCCCAGGTTACTATGTCGGCGGTAAAACGGGTACTTCGGAGAAAGTGGTCGGGGGGCGTTATTCAAAGACCAAAGTCTTGACCAGTTTCACCGCCATATTGCCGTCCGACAAGCCGCGATATCTGTTGTTGATCATGCTTGACGAACCGCGGGGTCTGCCGGAGACCCATGGCTTCAGTACTTCGGGATGGAACGCCGTGCCGGTCGGCGCGCGCGTGATCGAACGCGTCGCTCCGCTGCTCGACATGCCGCCGCGCTTCGATTTACCCAAGGCCGATCAGATGCTGCTGGTGAGCGCGAAGGAAACGCGGTGAAGCTGCGCGATCTTCTGCCGGAAGCAGCGCCCGATTCGCGGCTTGATGGAATCGAGGTTGTCGGTGTCACTTCCGACAGCCGCAAGGTAAAGCCGGGTTTCCTGTTCGTCGCGATTGCGGGCAACAAAACCGACGGCGCGCGTTTCGTAAAGCAGGCCGCAAGCGATGGTGCCGTGGCCGTCATAGCCGAGCAGCGCCCGGACACACTGCCTGACGCCATGGCGTTTATTCGTGCTGCCAATCCGCGACGTCTGCTTGCCCTTGCCGCGGCGAAAATCTTTCCGCGGCAGCCGGCGACGATTGCCGCGGTCACGGGCACAAGCGGCAAAACATCGGTTGCCGCCTTCACGCGTCAGATATGGAGCGAGATGGGTTACTGCGCCGCGAGCATCGGCACGGTCGGGGTGGTTTCACCGGGGGGCGAACGCTACGGCTCATTGACCACACCCGATCCGGTCGAACTCCACCGAACGCTCGATCGACTGGCAAAACAAGGTGTCACACATCTCGCACTCGAAGCGTCTTCGCACGGTCTCGACCAACATCGCCTCGACGGGGTGTGCATCGCGGCCGGCGCATTTACAAACCTGTCGCGAGATCATCTCGACTACCACCCCGGCATCGAAGCCTATCTCGCCGCCAAGCTTCGTCTATTCGAGGAATTGATTGTGCCGGGTGGCACGGCCGTTATCGGTGTCGACGATTGCAATGCGCATCGGGTCGCTGAAGCAGCGAAAAAGCGCGACCTTAAAATCATCGCCGTCGGAGAGCAGGGGGCCGACATCAAGTTCGTCGGCGCGACGATCGATGGCTTCAATCAGATCGTCACGATTGTGCATGTGGGACGCACGTACAAAGTGCGTTTGCCACTTGTCGGGGCGTTCCAGGTGCAGAATGCGGGAATTGCGGCGGGATTGGCGATCGCAACTGGTGCTGAGCCCTCGCGTGCGTTTGCGGCCATGGAAAAACTTGTGGGCGCAAAGGGCAGGCTTGAGCTTGCTGGCACTTATAACGGCGCGCCGATATTCATCGACTATGCGCACAAGCCCGACGCACTCAAGAAAGCGCTTGAAAGCTTGCGTCCCTATGCGCGCGGGAAACTGGTGGTCGTCTTCGGCGCCGGCGGGGACCGCGACACAGGAAAGCGGCCGATCATGGGACGGATCGCCTCTGAGAATGCGGACCGGGTTATCGTGACCGATGACAATCCGCGCAGTGAAAGCCCGGCTGCAATCCGGGCTGCCATTCTCGCCGAAGCGCCGGGCGCTGTGGAAATCGGCGACCGCGCTGAGGCCATTGAGAAAACCATCGCGGCACTTGCGGCCGGGGACGTGCTGCTGATCGCCGGCAAGGGTCACGAAATGGGGCAGATCATCGGCGATCGCATCGTGCCATTTTCGGACCACGAAGCGGTCACGGCAGCGCTGAAGGGAAAAGTGGCATGAGTGCCCTCTGGTCTGTCGATGCCATGGCGATGGCGATGCATGCCGACCGCGCGGGTTCTTTGCCTTCGAACGTTGCCGGCATTTCAATCGACAGCCGTACGTTGGCAAAAAGCGATGCGTTTTTTGCTATCCAGGGCGAGAACCGGGATGGGCACGAATTCGTCGGCGGTGCGTTGAAGGCCGGTGCCGGGCTTGCCGTGGTGGCGCGCGGCCAGGAACAGCGCTTTTCCGGTGCGCCGCTTTTGATCATCCCTGATGTGCTCGAGGGCCTGCGTGATCTTGCGCGTGCCGCTCGCGCCCGCCTGCACGCACGCGTCGTTGCTGTTACAGGCTCGGTTGGCAAAACGGGCACCAAAGAGGCACTTCGGCTTGCGCTTTCGGCGAACGGCGAAACTCACGCTTCAGTTTCGTCTTACAACAATCATTGGGGCGTGCCGCTGTCACTTGCGCGTTGCTTGGAAAGCGTAAAGTACGCGGTGTTCGAGATCGGGATGAACCATGCGGGCGAAATCACCCCGCTGACCAAGCTCGTGCGTCCGCAGGTCGCCATCATTACAACCATTGAACCGGTCCACCTCGAATACTTCGGCTCGCTGGAAAAGATTGCCGACGCCAAGGCGGAAATTTTCGCCGGCATCGAGAAAGGCGGAGCCACAGTTCTCAATCGCGACAATGGCCAGTATGAGCGACTGGTTGCCGCGGCGGAGACGGCAGGTGTCGGACGAATCGTTTCCTTTGGCGCGCACGACGGAGCCGATGCACGGTTGCTCCGCGTATCGCTGCAGGCCGATTCTTCGACGATCGAAGCTCGCATACTGGGGCAGCCTGTCACTTACCGCTTAGGTGTGCCGGGGCGACATCTTGTGCTCAATTCTCTCGCTGCGCTGGCCGCGGCTTCGCTTGTCGGAGCCGACCTCGCGCTGGCCGCGCTTGCTCTCAATAATCTCAAGCCCGCAAGCGGACGTGGAGCACGAACTCTGCTGACCGTGCCGGGAGGAGCCGTCCTGCTGATTGACGAAAGTTACAATGCCAACCCCGCCTCGATGCGGGCCGCGATTGCACTACTCGGTCAGGCCGAGGTTGGAGATTGTGGCCGGCGTATCGCAGTGCTTGGTGACATGCTGGAACTTGGACCGACCGGCGCCCAATTGCACGGCGCGATTGCAGAGGCTGTCGAGGCCGCCAAGATCGACCTTGTCTATTGTTCTGGACCACTCATGCGAGCGTTGTGGGAGGCCCTTCCCTCGCGGGTCCGGGGCGGCTATGCCGAGACTGCGGCGGGGCTTGAGACGACCGTGCTGGACGCCATCCGGGCCGGCGACGCGGTCATGGTGAAAGGCTCCCTCGGTTCGAAAATGGGGCCAATTGTTCGGGCGTTGGAGCGGAAATTTCCCAGGCAGGCTGCGCACGCTTAGGCGGCGCAGGACGAATACTGAGGGTTCGACTCAATGTTCTACTGGCTGACCGAACTGTCCGATAAAATCTCTTTCTTTAACGTGTTTCGATACATCACGTTTCGTACCGGTGGTGCGATTGTCACGGCGCTCGTCTTCGTATTCCTGTTTGGCGGACCGATCATCGATCTGCTCCGGCTCAAGCAAGGCAAGGGCCAGCCGATTCGCGCCGATGGTCCGCAATCCCATCTGGTCACTAAGAAGGGCACGCCCACGATGGGCGGCCTGATGATCCTCTCCGGCCTGCTGGTGTCGACCCTGCTGTGGGCGAATCCGAAAAATCCGTACGTGTGGGTGGTGCTGGGCGTGACGCTCTCGTTCGGGATGATCGGCTTCTACGACGACTATCTCAAGATCACCAAGCAAACGCACGCCGGGTTTGCCGGCAGAACGCGGTTGATCATTGAAACGATCATCGCGGTCGCCGCCTGCACGGCGTTTGCGCAGCTCGGCCGCGGGACGATCGCGACCTCGCTCGTGTTTCCGTTCTTCAAAGAGCTCGTTTTCAATCTCGGATGGGCGTTCGTGCTGCTTGGCACCTTCGTGATCGTCGCCGCCGGCAATGCAGTCAATCTCACTGACGGTCTGGATGGCCTTGCGATCGTGCCGGTGATGATCGCGGCGGCGAGCTTCGGGTTCATTTCGTACCTCGCGGGAAATGCCGTGTTCGCGGAATATCTGCAGATCCACTATGTCGCCGGAACCGGCGAACTGGCGGTGCTGTGCGGGGCAGTGATCGGTGCCAGTCTTGGATTTCTCTGGTTCAACGCGCCGCCGGCGTCAATCTTCATGGGCGACACCGGGTCGCTTGCACTCGGCGGCTTGCTCGGTGCTGTCGCTGTCGCGATCAAGCACGAGATCGTGCTTGCGATCGTCGGCGGCCTTTTCGTGCTCGAAGCGGTTTCAGTCATTGTCCAGGTCGTCTCGTACAGGGTATTCGGCAAACGTGTATTCAAGATGGCGCCGATCCACCACCACTACGAGCAGCTTGGTTGGACCGAGCCGCAGATCGTAATCCGCTTCTGGATTGTCGCCGTTGTGCTGGCACTTGCCGGTCTAGCGACGCTCAAGTTGAGATGAGCCTTGATTCCGGTCACCACGTTCGCCGGGAAGCGGGTCGCGGTTTTTGGCCTCGGCAGTTCGGGTCTGCTCGCCGCGCGCGCGATGAAAGAAGGCGGTGCCGACGTTGTCGCTTTCGACGATGACCAGAAGAAGATTTCGGACGCGCAGTCAGCAGGGCTGAAGACACAAGACCTTCACGCGATCGACTGGGCGGGCGTTGCCGCCCTGGTGCTGGCCCCCGGCGTGCCACTGACCCACCCTGAGCCACATTGGACTGTGACCCTTGCCCGCAAGGCAAATGTGGAGGTCATCGGCGACATCGAGTTGTTTTGCCGCGAGCGCGCCAAATCGGGTCGTCAATGCCCGTTGATCGCAATCACGGGCACCAATGGAAAATCGACGACCACTGCGCTCGTCGCCCACCTGCTTAACAGTGCCGGACGGGACGCACAGATGGGAGGAAACATAGGTGTGCCAGTCCTCGCACTTCAGCTGTTCGGACCAGATCGTGCCTACGTGCTCGAGGTGTCTTCATATCAAATCGATCTGGCGCCTTCTCTTAGGCCGACCGTGGGCATCCTCCTAAACGTGACCGAAGATCATATCGATCGTCATGGAACTATGGAAAACTACGCGGCCATCAAGCAGCGCCTTCCTGCAAGCGTCGAAACGGGTGGTACGGCCGTGATCGATATCGATGACGGCTTTACGCTCGCTGCAGCCGATCAAATTCAACGCGCCGGAAAAACCGTCGAGCGTGTTTCCGTCGAAGCGCCATTGGCCGACGGCTATTTCGCGGAGGGGAGCCGCATCTTGCGCGCGAAAGGCGGCATTGCGGTGGTTGTGGCAGATCTCGCGGGGATCGGATCGCTGCGCGGCGTGCACAATGCTCAAAACGCGGCCTGTGCAGTCGCAGCTTGCACAGCGCTCGGCATCGATGCCGCCACGATTCAAAAAGGTCTCAAAGGGTTTCCCGGCCTTGCTCACCGTATGGAGCAGGTCGGACGCAAGGGCAAGGTTCTGTTCGTCAACGATTCGAAAGCGACCAATGTCGACTCAGCGGCCAAAGCATTGGCCAGCTTTCAGGACATTTTCTGGATCGCGGGCGGAAAGCCGAAAACCGGCGGAATCGACAGCCTAATCGAGTTCTTTCCGCGCATCCGCAAGGCCTACCTGATCGGAGATGCCGCGAACGAATTCGCCAGGACGCTGGACGGGCGCGTGCCTTACGAAATTAATCGAATCCTGTCAGCGGCCACAGAAGCGGCGGCGCGCGACGCGCAGGCGTCGGGTTTTAAGGAGCCCGTGGTACTATTGTCGCCGGCCTGCGCCTCATTCGACCAGTACCCGAACTTCGAAGTGCGCGGCAAAGCGTTCAAGGACATCGTGTTGGGACTGGGCGGCACCCCGATTTGAGCAGCGGCGACGCGGACCGTTAATGCTTCCTAAACCGCGAAGCGTCAGTTTGGCCGGCGACGGGAAGCGGGATGATTTCACGCGCGCAACGCACACCCTTTGGTGAATGGTGGTGGACGGTTGACCGGCTGACGCTGGCGGCCATCGGCGCGCTGATGCTTGCCGGGATTGTGCTTTCCCTGGCCGCAAGCCCGCCGGTCGCGGCGCGCCTGGGCCTTGACCCGTTCTTTTTCGTCAACCGGCACATTCTCTATGTGCTGCCGGCGATTGCGGTAATGCTCAGTGTGTCTTTTCTCAGCCCACGCCAGATTCGCCGCCTGTCGCTGATGATCTTCTTCGTGAGCCTCATTATGGTGGCCGCGACACCATATTTCGGACCTGAAATCAAAGGCGCGCGGCGCTGGCTTGTGCTGCTTGGCGTCAACATCCAGCCGTCCGAATTCTTGAAGCCCGCCTTTGTGATCATCGTCGCTTGGCTGTTCGGCGAATCCGCAAAACGCCCCGACATGCCGGCAAACACATTTTCACTTTTGCTTCTGCTGACGGTGATCGCTTTGCTCGTCGTGCAACCCGACTTTGGACAAACCATGCTGATCGCGGTCGTCTGGAGCGCGCTCTTCTTCATGGCGGGGATGCGGCTCGTTTGGGTTGCGGGGATTGCGGGACTCGCGGGGATCGGTTTGCTGAGCGCGTATTACACGGTGCCACATGTGGCGCGCCGCATTCAGCGCTTCCTCGATCCGGCCTCGGGCGATACCTTTAACATCGATATCGCCACCGAAAGCTTCATGCGTGGCGGCTGGTTCGGCAAAGGCCCGGGTGAGGGCACCGTGAAACGCATTCTACCGGAGAGCCATACCGACTTCGTATTCGCGGTTGCGGCCGAGGAATTCGGAGTGGTGCTATGCCTCGCCCTTGTTGCGCTGTTTGCCTTTATTGTCATCCGCATGCTTATTCGCGCGATGCGCAATGATGATCCATTTTCTCGGTTTGCCGCCGCCGGCCTGACTATCTTGTTTGCCACGCAGTCGGCGATCAACATGGCGGTCAACTTGCATCTGATGCCCGCCAAGGGCATGACACTGCCGTTCATATCCTACGGTGGGTCTTCGATGCTGTCGGTTGCCTATGCAATGGGAATGTTGCTGGCGTTGACACGCGATCAGCCACGAGCGGCGATGACTTCGCCCGAACTGGCGATGGCCGGGAGCCTGATCTGATGGATGCGAGCGGTGCGCCGCTCGTTCTGCTCGCGGCCGGCGGCACCGGAGGTCATCTCTTTCCGGCGGAAGCGCTGGCGGACGCGCTTCATAAGCGAGACGTAACGATAGACCTGGCCACCGACCATCGGGCCGCACATTTCAAATTTCCTGCGCGCGCGGTGCATGTCGTTCCGAGCGCCACGGTGCGAGGCCGCGATCCGCTGTCGTTGATGCGGACTGCGACGCTGCTGGCTGTCGGCACTGCCAAAGCCTGGTCACTGGTCCGTCGTATCAGGCCGGGCGTAGTCGTCGGCTTTGGCGGATACCCGACCGTGCCACCGCTTCTGGCTGCAAGCTTGCGCGGGGTACCGACTGTCCTGCACGAGCAGAACAGCGTTATGGGGCGCGCCAACAGATTCTTGGTACCGCGTGTGACAGCGATTGCCACGGGATTCCGCGTTCTCAAGAACCTCAATCCGGACTGGCAAAGCAAGGTAACGTTCACCGGCAATCCAGTGCGCCCACAGGTCATCGCTGTTGCCGCGACGAACTACTCGGCAGCGAATCCAAAACAGAATTTGCTTGTCTTTGGTGGCAGTCAGGGTGCGCGTGTAATGGCTGAAATAGTGCCGCCGGCAATCGGGCGCCTGAGCGCCGATCTCCGCAGGCGATTGTCTGTCGTGCAGCAGGCACGGGCGGAAGACGCCGACGCCGTTCGCTCTGCCTATGGCGAACTTGGTGTCGAGGTCGAGATTGCTCCGTTTTTTTCCGACCTGCCGACACGCATGGCGGCGGCGCAATTGGTCATCTCCCGTTCCGGCGCCTCGACAGTTGCCGAACTGTCCGCCATTGGCCGCCCGGCCGTTCTTGTGCCTCTGCCGCATGCGCTTGATCAGGATCAGTTCGAAAACGCGGGCGTTCTCGCCGAAAGCGGCGGCGCAATCCGGATTGAACAGCGCGACTTCACGCCTGAAAGACTGGCCCTGGAAATTACGGCGCTCCTGAACGAGCCCGCACGGCTTGCCCGCATGGCAGCCGCGGCCAAAGCATCGGGCACCACGGCCGCCGCCGAGAGGCTAGCCGATCTTGTCTTGAAAGTCGCTCGGAATTAACCATTACCTTCGTGGACGGCCTTGTTTCGGCCTTGCGTCTCCTGCAGACATGGCACGGCGCGCGCCAGCGCGTAGCGAAGGGGTAAGGGCGACCTTATGAAGCTGCCGCGCGACATCGGTCCGGTGCATTTCGTGGGCATCGGCGGCATCGGTATGAGCGGCATCGCCGAAGTGCTGGCCAATCTTGGATACAGCGTCACGGGCTCCGACGTTGCGGATAACGCCAACGTCAAACGCCTGCGCGACAAAGGCGTCAAAATCGTCATCGGTCACAAGGCGGAAAACACAAACGGCGCGGATGTGGTCGTCGTCTCGACCGCAATCCAACGCGACAACCCTGAGCTCATCGCCGCGCGCGCCAAGCGCCTGCCGGTGGTGCGCCGCGCCGAGATGCTCGCGGAACTAATGCGGTTGAAAAGCTGCGTCGCGATTGCGGGCACGCATGGCAAGACAACAACGACATCTCTTGTTGCGTCACTACTTGACGCCGGCGGCCTCGATCCGACCGTGATCAATGGCGGGATCATCAATGCGTACGGCACCAATGCCCGCCTTGGCGGCGGAGAATGGATGGTTGTCGAAGCCGATGAATCCGATGGGACGTTTCTAAAATTGCCGGCCGATGTCGCCATCGTCACTAATATCGATCCAGAGCACCTTGACTATTTCCAGACATTCGAAGCCGTCCAGGAATCGTTTCGTGCCTTCGTCGAGAATGTCCCGTTTTACGGATTTGCGGTCATGTGCACCGATCACGCCGTGGTGCAGAGCCTGGTTGGAAAGCTGGAAGACCGGCGCATTCTGACTTACGGCGAGAATCCGCAGGCCGATGTGCGCCTCGTCGAACTCGATCATCTCAATGGACAATCGCGTTTCTCGGTCCTTTTCCATGATCGCGCTGGCAAGATTTCGCACACGATCGACAAACTGGCATTGCCCATGCCGGGCCGGCACAACGCGCTGAACGCAACGGCAGCCGTCGCCGTGGCGCGCTCGCTGGGAATCGGTGACGAGTCGATCCGTGGCGCACTGGCCAACTTCGGAGGTGTCAAACGACGCTTTACCCGTGTCGGCGAGTGGAACGGGGTGCAGATCATTGACGACTATGGACATCATCCTGTCGAGATAGCTGCGGTGCTGCGCGCGGCGCGCGAAAGTGCCAAGGGAAAAGTGATCGCTGTCATGCAGCCGCATCGCTATACGCGCCTGCACGATCTGTTCGATCAGTTTTGCACCTGCTTCAACGATGCCGATGCGGTTATCGTTGCGCCGGTCTATCCAGCCGGCGAAAAGCCCATTCCGGGGGCTGATCGCGACGCGCTCGTGAACGGATTGCGCGCGTATGGCCACAAGCAGGCGTTTCCTCTTGAAGGACCTGAAAAGCTTCCGTCGATCATAAAGAACTTGGCAAAGCCAGACGATTATGTGGTCTGTCTGGGTGCGGGCTCCATCACACAATGGGCCTACTCACTCCCGGCGGAATTGAAGGCGCTATGAGCTTTCCCGACATCGTCCCGGACCTGAAAGCGAGAATGCCCGAACTGCGCGGGCGACTCCTGGCAAATCAGCCGCTTGGAGAATTCACCTGGTTTCGTGTGGGCGGTCCGGCGCAGGCCTTTTTCATGCCGGACGACGAAAACGATCTGGCTTATTTTCTGCGAAATCTCCCTGCGGATATTCCGGTCACCGTGATCGGCGCCGGATCGAACCTGATTGTGCGCGATGGAGGCGTGACGGGAGCTGTGATCCGATTGGGCCGCGGTTTCAACGAAGTAAAAGTCGAGGAGCATCGCATCACCGCCGGCACCGCGATGCTCGACGTGATGGTGGCACGCGCGGCACAACCTGCCGGCATCGCAGGGCTTGCATTCCTGAGCGGCATTCCGGGAACGATCGGTGGCGCACTGCGCATGAACGGCGGCGCCTATGGCGGCGAAACCAAGGATGTCCTCATAGAGTCGCACGGTGTTGATCGTCAGGGTAACCTGCGCAAGTTCTCTAACGGCGAAATGGATTTCTCTTACCGCCACTGCGGCGTGCCCGAGGATGTGATTTTCACCATTGCGGTGCTGCAGGGGCAGGCCGGCCAGCCTGAAGACATCGCCGCCGAAATGGCGGCGATCAAGAAAAAGCGTGAAGCAAGCCAGCCGCGCAACCGCACGGGCGGTTCGACTTTCAAGAATCCGGCGGGTCACAGTGCGTGGAAACTCGTTGACGATGCCGGTTGCCGCGGGCTCACGATTGGTGGAGCTCAGGTGTCAGAGTTGCACAGCAATTTTCTGATCAATCTCGGGGGGGCTACTGCGGCCGATATCGAAAATCTCGGCGAGACCGTCCGCGAAAGGGTGAAGACCCATTCGGGAGTTGATCTGGAATGGGAGATCAAACGCGTCGGAGTGAAACGCTGAGGCAATGAAGCACGTAGCGGTTTTGATGGGCGGGTGGTCGGCTGAACGCGAGGTCTCTCTGCGTTCGGGCAAAGCCTGCGCCGATGCTCTCGAACGGACGGGTTACAAAGTCAGCCGCGTCGACGTCAATCGCGACATCGCTGCGACGTTGCGCGAGCTCAAGCCCGACGTTGCGCTCAATGTATTGCATGGGCGCCCCGGTGAAGACGGTACGCTGCAGGGCATGCTTGAAGTTCTTGGCATTCCATACTCGCATTCTGGCGTGCTTGCGTCCGCGCTCGCGATGCAGAAGGAAACAGCCAAGACCGTACTCAAGGGCGCGGGTGTTCCTGTGCCCGGAGGCAAGGTTGTCTCGCGTAAGGAAGCGGCAAAGCAACACGCGTTGCCGCTTCCTTACGTCATCAAGCCCCTGGCGGAGGGATCGAGTGTCGGCGTTTTTCTCGTTCGTGAGGATCACAAGCATCCGCCGCAGGAATTGACCCGTCCCGACTGGACTTTTGGCGAGTTGGTTCTCGTCGAGCCCTATATCGCGGGAAAGGAACTGACCTGCGCCGTGATGGGCGAGCAGGCTCTCGGGGTGATCGAAATCGTACCTACAGTGAAGTTTTATGACTACGAAGCCAAATATGCGCCCGGGGGCTCAAGGCATTTGCTGCCGGCGCCGATCGTGGCTGAGGTCTATCGCGAAGTGCAACAAATCGCTTTGTCGGCGCACCGTGCGCTTGGCTGTCGTGGCGTCACCCGTGCCGACTTCCGCTATGACGACAGCCTTGCGGGAACTAAGGGTTTGTTCTGCCTGGAGGTAAATACCCAACCGGGCATGACCGAGACTTCACTCGTGCCGGAGATGGCGCAGCATGCCGGTATCTCGTTTGACGAACTGGTCCGCTGGATGGTCGAGGATGCTTCGCTTGACCGCTGAGGCTCGCGCCTCATCAAAATTGGTCCCCTAAGCGGCAATTTCTTCAAATTTTACTAATCATTTACCAATAAGCCCGAAGACTAGGCACTTGGCGGCGCACCGCGCGCTT
>Ga0182034_10000005_pt1 | contig 99715 bp, 91 predicted proteins | sample flu12Cox44000172_FD_125972 | JGI IMG/M metagenome (GOLD analysis project Ga0182034, IMG submission 125972) | Lab enrichment of tropical soil microbial communities from Luquillo Experimental Forest, Puerto Rico - flux4day.12C.oxic.44.000.172 | ecosystem: Environmental > Terrestrial > Soil >... | reverse complement strand
TCTTTCGCATCAAAGAGCGGTAGGGCGAGCCAAGTCGCTTCGACACGATACCCTCGCATCCGAGCTGACACGCTTCGCGAAATACAATCGCGCCGTCTTCCTTGAAACACTCATTGAAGATGAGACTATGGCGCGACCCGCTCAATAGCTCCGCGAGCGATTCCTTTCGTTTCTCGATAGTCTCGCGGCGCAAATCTCGACCGTCGAGTTCGAGCAAATCGAACGCGCAATGTTCGGCGTTAGTGACTGTGCCGTGGCGGCGGATTAAATCAAACACGGCGAGTCCGTCCTCGTCACAAACGATGGCTTCGCCATCGATCAAGCAACTTCGCACCGGCAGATGGCTCACCGCTATTGCGATAAACGGAAAGCGACCAGAGAAGTCGTTTCCGGCGCGCGTAATCAATCGCACACCCGCGCCATCCCGGCGCGCCATGATGCGAAAGCCATCATGCTTGATTTCGTGAATCCAGCCTGGCCCTGAGGGCGGGACCTTCACAGGCGAGGGCAGGCACGGCTCGATTATTCCCAGTCCGGGGCGGGTACGCTCACGCAACATACTCATCGCGGCTAGTTAACAGCACAAACGCGAAGAGTCGAATCGCGTAAACTCTGCGCTCATGAAAAGTAGGGCCTCCCGGGGGAATTTATGAACCGGCTACTGATCGTTGCGATTTTGATGCTTCCGACAGCGCCGCTCTATGCGCAAGGTCAACAGCAGAATGTCGCCAAGTTAAAGGAGGACGCACGAAAAGCCGTAGATATTATCGGCGCTGATAGGGGTAAGACCCAGCGCTATTGCGAAGTTGTCGACCTCCTCGGTCGCCAGCTTGGGCAGGCCGATCAGAAGAAGGACAAAAAGAAGACTAAGGCGCTATCGCAGAGGATAAATCAATTGCAGAAAAAACTCGGATCCGAATTCTTCGTGCTGGAGAATATCCTTGACGATATTGACCTAAAATCACCAGACGGCCGGGAAATCGCTTTAATAATCCAGAGCCTCAATCAATCCTGTCCGGAATAACAGCAATCGTACAAGCATCGCCGACGAAATGCTGGAAAAGCATCGTGGTCGCGTGCTCCCGGCGGATCGAGCTCTGAATACTCGTCGAGCGCGGTGTGAATAACGATTTAGCATTCGGCTACTCCCCATACGCTTCCCGCAATGACATCCTGGGGAGCAGTAAATTTTCAAGATATTGAAGTACAACAATAATCTTGAGTTTAATTGCCCTCAACGAATTGATTGGTGAACAATTCGTCGACCGGCGACTTTTTCTGGATGATGCCTTTGGCGAGATAGAAATCCTGAAGCTTGGCCATGCGCTCGGGATCGACTGCGCCAAGCACCTTTTGTCCCGGATAAACCAATTTGTCGTAATAGACGAAGGCTTCCTTGACCTGATTTTCCTTGCCGGTCCACTCCGGCACGAACTTGACGAAATCGGCCGCCGCCTTGTCCGGATCGTCCATGATGTCTTTCATGCCGTGCAACGCGGCCTTGACGAAGTTGCGCACCAGATCGGGCTTGTCTTTGATGATCTGATCTGAAGCAGCGATCGCCTGCGCCATGTGCGGAAAAAACTCATCGGTCGGCAGCACCTTGATTGAAACGCCCGCCGCCTCGACTGGAGGAATCCAGTCCGGTACCCCGGCCATGCCGACCGATTTTCCCGTGGCTACGAATTGCCACACGCCAACCGGACCCGCGGCCTGGATGTCGACGTCGTTTTGTGTCAGCCCGGCGCTCGCCAGCAATCCGAGCAACGCGTAAAACGTGGTGTCCTGATAGGACATCACCGTGACGGTTTTGCCTTTCAGATCCGACGGTTTCTCGATGCCGGAATCGGCGCGCACCACGAGCTGCATGAAGCCCTTGCCGCCAAACAGGGCGACGACTTTCACCGGAACGCCGTTCTGTCGCACCACGATCGGCCCGTCGGCGACGATGCCGCCGAGCGGCACATTTCCGGCACCGACCTCCTTGGCGACATCGACGCCGCCGCGGCCGACCGCGTAACTCACGTCAAGACCAGCTTGCGAGAAATAGCCTTTGCCTTTGGCGATCTGAATCGGGCCGAAGGCCGGCAGGATCGGGGGCGCGGGGAATAGATATGTGATCTTTTCGTCGGCGCGCGCCGGAGCCGCCGAATTGAGAGTCATCGCACAAAGGACCAAGGAGGCAGCAGCCCATAGCGCGCGGCGAATGGAGAATCGACGGCAACGAACGAACATGTGGGCTCCTTAATCGGCGCTAAGCCAAATGATTTTAGTCGACTCGGTATTTCGCTTTAGCTTGTTGTTTGAGCATAATCTTTTCGGAAAACCGGTACCCACTTTTCCGGATCATGCTCTTGCGGCGGCAAGCGCAACCGCATCGATCATTCCCTCTCGCGGTCCATTCATTTTCCAGTATAGTCGAATTACCCGAGCGCGAACACGCACGCAATCGTCCCATCATAAGGCCACATCATAGCTTTGCGCTCGCTTTTCCGATGATTTGAAATGTCTGCTGTCCGCCTCGAATACCGCAACGTGACGATGCGTTTCGCGGATGCCGGGTCATCGTCGACGAAGGGCGGGGTGGCGCTCACCGCCGTGCGCGGGGTGAGCTTTTCCCTTCACGATGCGGAAGTGGTGTCGCTGATCGGTCCGACCGGCTGCGGCAAGAGCACGCTCCTCAATATCGGCTCCGGCCTGACCGTGCCGAGCGAAGGCGCTGCATTCGTCGACGGTGAGCGTGTCGTCGGCCCCAATGCGCAGGTCGCCTTCATGCTGCAGAAGGACTTGCTGTTACCGTGGCGCACAGTGGCCGAGAACGTCATGTTTGGCGTCGAAATTCAGGGCTTGCCGGTCAAAGAGCGTCAGCGCCGCGCCGCGACGCTGCTTGCGAATTTCAAGCTCGCCGAATTTTCCGAGCACTATCCGCATCAATTGTCGGGCGGCATGCGCCAGCGCGTGGCGCTGGCGCGCACGCTAGCGGTCGACCCGCACGTTTTGCTACTCGACGAGCCGTTCTCGGCTGTCGACGCGCAGACGCGCATGGTCTTACAGCGCGATCTGGCGCAGACGCTCAAGCAGGCGAACAAGACCGCGCTGCTGATTACCCACGACCTCGCCGAAGCCGTGACACTGTCCGATCGGGTCCTGGTGATGAGCCGGCGGCCGGGAACGATCATCGGTGAAATCGCAATCGACCTGCCGCATCGGGACGATCCGATTGCGCGCCGGCGCAATACCAAGTTCAACGATTATGTGGCGCAGCTGATGGATCGGCTCGACATCGCGCATGTTGCGCTCGAACGGGAAGCGGAAAGATAGCAATGACAAACGGCGCGCAGCTCGCACGCATCCGCAGGGGGACCATCGCCAGCGTCGGCCTTCTCGTCGTGTTCTTAGGAGCTTGGCAATGGGGACCGGGCGTGCTCGGCATTCCGCCTTTTATCGTGCCGCCGTTATCGAGCGTCGCCGCCGAATTTGTTCGTGCCTGGCAGCTTTATCACCTGCCGCTGCATACCGGCGTCACCATTGCCGAGGTCTTGGCCGGCTTTGTCCTTGGCAGTCTTCTGGGCGCGCTGGGCGGCTATCTCCTCGGCATGTCACCGACGGCCGAACTTGCGCTCTCGCCGTATATCTTAGCGTTGCAGATCGCGCCGAAAGTCGCATTCGCGCCGTTGTTCATTCTATGGATGGGCTTCACCGTCTATCCGAAAATCCTGGTTGCGATCCTGATCGTGTTCTTCCCGGTCATGGTGAATGTGCTCACCGCGGTGCGCAATGTCGATCCCGACTTGATCAATCTCGCCCGCGCCTTTAAGGCATCGCGGACGCAGATTTTTTGGCGCGTCGAATTTCCAAGCTCGATGCCACCGATGTTTGCCGGCTTGCGCATCGGCTCGACGCTCGCGGTGGTCGGCGTCGTCGTCGGCGAGCTGGTGGGCGGCAATCTCGGGCTTGGCTATCTGCTCACTTTTGGCGAAGGTCAGGCCAACACGCCTTTGGTCTTCGTCTCAATCGTGATGCTAACGCTGGTGGGCGGTATCGCTTACGTCGCCGTGATCTTGGCGGAGCGCCGTGTGCTGCATTACCTGCCGGCGCGCGGCGCCGGACGGGAGATCTGATTAGGGCGTGTGATTAGGGCGTGTCCTCATAAACGCTTGATGTCCGGTTCGGGGGCTAAACTAGACATCTCGCACGGCGTACCACGGCGTACCACGGAGACCCCGACGCATAAAAAGAGGCCCCGACAACATCTCGCTCCCGGGGCCCCAATGCCTAGCTAAAGACGAAAATCATTCAGACACACGGACGGCATCTGTATCCGTTCCATACGTAACCAGGCGGACAATGCGCGCCCGTTCCCCGGCACGCCGCCGGTTTAACGAGCGGCGTGGCGTTCTGGATTTGCGCGTGAAGGGCTGCGCCGAACCGTTGGGTCTGGGCATTGGCAGTCCATACCATCGATCCGACCATCACCGCGGTCGCTGTCAAAATCGTCGCAAATCTAGTCATAAGGAGTTACCTCCGTTTACGGTTCGAAATTGAGGAACGACACCCAGACAATACTGAGATTTCGGTGCTTTCAAAACCGAGTTATTTAGAGGTACTGAGAAAGCTTTCGGTGTGTCGAAGCGATCGCCGTGAGGCTCCAGTCACGAGGGTCTGCTTTCGAGGGTAAACCGGACTAGCAAATTTATGAGCACACGCCCTAATTCGGAAAATGCTCGGCGTGCCAATCGGCTTCGAGGTTCGGATTGATCTTGCCGTCGATCACAAACACGCCCGGCGTGCCTTCGGCGACCCATTCTTTGACCGGATTAAGATCGGCGAGCGAGCGCACGGTCGCGCCGCGCGCGCCAAAACCCCGCGCCATCGCTGCGAAATCTGTATCCGGGAACTGTACGATATCGACCGAATATCCTTGACGCCGGAAATAGTGCACCTCGGCGGCATAGGAGGAGTCGTTGTAGACCAGGATGCACAGCCGAAGCTTGAGTCGCACTGCTGTTTCCAGATCGGCCATCGACATCAGCAAGCCGCCGTCGCCGGTACCGAGCACGGCGAGCTTACCAGGATTGGCGATGGCAAGCCCGATGACAGACGGCAGGCCAAGCCCGACTGACTGGAACGAATGGCTCAAGCATGAGGCACGCGCATTCGGCACCCGCAGGTAGCGCGGCACCCAGCCGCAGAAATGCCCGGAATCGGACGCGACCACGCGGTCTGCCGGCAGGATCGCGTCGACCGCCTTGCTCAACGTGCGTGGATCGATGAAGTCGTGGCTCGATTCGTCGGGATGAGGATAATGATGATTGTCGCCGGCGCGGATGCGCTCGCGCATCGTCTCATCGCGGCGGCCAGGCCTGGATTTACTTCCACGGCGGTCGAGTTCGGCGAGTAAAGCTTCCGTGGTCGCTTTGGCATCGCCGAGCACCGCAATCTCGATCGGAATCTGATAGCCTAGCTTGCCCGCTTCAACATCGACCTGCGCGACCACTGCGCCAGGGGCAATGAGCTTGCCCTTTTTGGTGGTCCACTGCGTCAGGCTGGCGCCGAAAGCGATGATGCAATCGCTTTCCGCAATCAGCGTGTCGGCGATCGGTGATGAAAAGCCGCCGCTGATGCCAACCGACCACGGATTGCCGGCAAATAGTCCGTGGCCGCAAACTGAAGTCGCGAGCAACGCGCCGATGCGCTCGGCCAAGGCAGTGAGCGTCGCTTCGGCATCGGCAATCACCGCGCCACGGCCGCCGAGAACGAGCGGACGCTGCGCGCGGAGCACAGCGTCGGCAAGCCGCTCGACCGCGCGCGGATCGGGATGGAGCCGCCCTCCGGCCGGCGGTAAGTCGAACGGCGGCAAATTCGAGGCGAGGGGAGCATGCTGCACGTCGAGCGGCATGCTGAGCACGACGGTCTGCCGCTCGCGCAGCGCCCGACTGACGGCGCGCAGCGCATCCTCGCGCGCGGAGGCGGGCGTATGCAGCCGCTCCGGCACGGCGCCAACCGCGCGCACCATGTCGGCTTGCTCGATGTAAAAATTATTCTTCACCGCACCGTTCGGCACGTCACCTGCGAGCACCAAAAGCGGCGTCCGGCTTTTCGCCGCTTCGGCAATCCCCGTGAGCGCGTTTGTCAACCCCGGGCCGGAATGGACGCTGACCAACGTCAGTTCGCCGCTCGCTTTGGCATAGGCGTCGGCCATGCTCGACGCATTACCCTCGTGCCGCGCGGAAATGAGCTCGACGCCGGACTGCACCAGCGCGTGGGAGATTTTGAAATTGGCGGTGCCGAGCAAGGCAAAGCAGCGCCGCGCGCCATAGCGGGCGAGGTCGGCGGCGATCACGTCTGCGACAATCGGATTGCCTTTGCTCATGCGCTTGCGTGCTCCGGCTTCTGGGAAAAACCTTTATAATCCAAAGTCATAATACACTGCGGCGGCGCTGGAGGAAGCGTCCAAGGCATTTAGAGTAAAAGCTTTAATATTAAACATTTAAGCTTGAAATAATTTGCGACCAGTGCCATGTTTGCGGCATTCGGCGTGGCAGTATCGACATGAAGATCGCTTGCCTTGGCGGCGGCCCTGCAGGGCTCTATTCCGCAATCAGCATCAAGTTGCGCGATCCTGCGCACGACGTGACCGTGTTTGAGCGCAACCGCCCCGACGATACGTTCGGCTGGGGCGTGGTGTTCTCCAACGAGACCTTCGACAACATCGCCGCCAACGATCCGGCGAGCGCGCAAGCGATCCGCGAGCATTTTGCCTATTGGGACGACATCGCCGTTCATTATCGCGGCCAGAGAATCGTCTCTACCGGCCACGGCTTCTCCGGCATCGCGCGCAAGACGTTGTTGTTGCTGCTGCAGGAGCGGGCGAAAGAGCTTGGCGCGCATTTACGCTTTCAAACCGAGATCGCCAGCACTGGCGAAATCGCCAAGAACTACGACCTGGTCATCGCTGCGGATGGTCTGAATTCGAAAACCCGCAACGAATTCGCGCCGTCATTCAAGCCGGCAATCGAAACCCGCAAGAACAAATTTATCTGGCTCGGCACGCGCCAGAAATTCGACGACGCCTTCACGTTTATCTTCGAGGAAACTGAGCACGGTTGGGTGTGGGCGCATGCCTATCAGTTCGACGCCGATACCGCGACCTTCATCGTGGAATGTTCGGAGCCGACCTGGCGCAAGTTCGGCTTCGCGGCCATGACGCAAGAGGAATCATGCCGGGCTTGCGAGCGTATCTTCGCCAAATATCTCGCCGGTCATCGACTGATGTCCAACGCGACGCATTTGCGCGGCTCGGCCTGGCTGAATTTCCCGCGCGTGCTATGCGAGACGTGGTCGCATGACAACATCGTATTGATGGGCGATGCCGCGGCCACGGCGCATTTCTCAGTCGGCTCGGGCACCAAGCTCGCCATGGAGAGCGCGATCTCCATGGCCGATTATCTCGCCAGCGAACCGACGCTGCAGGCGGCTTTTTCCAAGTACGAGAATGCCCGCCGCACCGAAGTGCTTCGGCTGCAATCGGCAGCACGCAATTCGCTCGAATGGTTCGAGGACGTCGAGCGCTATCTGCATCTCGATCCGGTGCAGTTCAATTATTCGCTGTTGACGCGCTCGCAACGCATCAGTCACGAAAACTTAAGGCTGCGCGATCGAGATTGGCTGGAAGGCGCGGAGGCTTGGTTCCAGCGACTTGCCGGCGCCGACGACAACACGATACGCCGGCCGATGTTCGCGCCGTTCCGGCTGCGCGACTTGCGCTTGAAAAACCGCATCGTGGTGTCGCCGATGGCGCAATACAAAGCCGTCAACGGCTGCCCGACCGATTGGCATCTGGTGCATTACGGTGAACGCGCCAAGGGCGGCGCGGCGCTGGTCTGCACCGAGATGACTTGCGTCAGCTCGGAAGGACGGATTACGCCCGGCTGCACCGGCATGTACGCACCGGAGCACGAACGAGCGTGGAAGCGCATCGTCGATTTCGCTCATGCCGAAACCGACGCTAAAATCTGCTGTCAGCTTGGCCATTCCGGCGCCAAAGGCTCGACCCAGCTCGGCTGGGAGGAAATGGATGCGCCGCTTAAATCCGGCAATTGGCCGGTCATGGCGCCGTCGGCGGTCGCCTGGTCGGACCGCAATCAGCGCGCCCGCGCCATGGATCGCGCCGATATGGATCGGGTGCGCGACGAGTTTGTCGCGGCGGCGACAATGGCGGCGCGCGCCGGCTTTGACATGCTCGAAATCCACTGCGCGCACGGTTACCTGTTGTCGTCTTTCATCACGCCGCTGACCAATTGGCGCACCGACCAATATGGCGGCTCGCTCGAAAACCGCATGCGCTATCCGCTGGAAATCTTCCAAGCAGTCCGAGCCGTTTGGCCGGCGGAAAAGCCGATCTCGGTGCGCATCTCCGCCAATGACTGGGTTGGGTCGGAAGGCGTAGAACCGCGCGACGCCGTCGCGATCAGCCGCATACTGCAGGAAGCCGGCGTCGATATTTGCGACGTGTCGGCGGGACAGACCTCTATCAAAGCGCGGCCGATTTACGGCCGTATGTTCCAGACACCGTTCTCCGACCGCATCCGCAACGAGACCGGCATGGCGACCATGGCGGTCGGCAACATCTACGAGCCGGATCACGTCAATTCGATCCTGATGGCCGGCCGCGCCGATCTCGTTTGCCTGGCGCGGCCGCATCTCGCCAATCCATATTGGACACTGCACGCCGCTGCGAAGCTCGGCGACCGCGGCGAGGCCTGGCCGTCGCCTTATTATGCCGGGCGCGATCAGCTCTATCGGCTGTCCGGCGGCGCCGAGCCGGGGCCGGGCGCGTTCTGATATGGCAAGCGCCGGCACTCTCACGGGCAAGCACGCGCTGGTCACCGGTGGCGGCACCGGAATTGGCGCTGCAATCGCTCTGGCATTGGCGCAAGCCGGCGCCATGGTCACGATTTGCGGCCGACGCCTCGCGCAGTTGCAAGCCAGTGCTGCGCACCACGACAACATTCATGCGCAAGCCGCAGATGTCACCGATGCGGATTCATTGCGCCAGCTTTATCGCGACGCTCAGGAGGTGCGAGGCGATTTCGGCATCGTCGTCGCCAATGCCGGCGCGGCGGAAAGCGCGCCCGCTGAAAAAGTCTCTCGCGCGTTGTGGGACAAGATGATCGCGGTCAATCTCACCGGCGCGTTTCTTTCGGTGCAACCCGCGCTCACCGCGATGCGCGAGCGACAATGGGGACGCATCGTCTTTATTGCCTCGACCGCTGGGCTCAAGGGCTACGCTTATGTGGCCCCGTACGTCGCCGCCAAACACGGCGTGATTGGCCTCACCCGTGCGCTGGCGGTCGAAACCGCGAGATCCGGTATCACGGTCAACGCGGTGTGTCCGGGCTATGCACAGACGCCGATGCTCGAACACGCTGTCGAGCGCATCGTCGCCGCGACCAAGCGGAGCGAACAAGAAACGCGCAGCGCGCTCGCGGCGAGCAATCCGCAAGCGCGCTTCATCAAACCCGAAGAGGTGGCCGCTGCCGTGATCTGGCTCTGCGCCGGTGACAGCGCGGCAGTCACCGGCCAGGCCATCTCAGTTTCCGGAGGCGAGACATGGTGAGGCGAGAATTGGTGAGGCGAGATTTGGTGACGCCAGCGCCGGCCGCCGCTGCAGCAATTAAGGACAATGGCAGAACAATTGAGCGAAAAGCGCGGCTGCGGCTATGGATCAGGCTATTGCGGGCGAGCCGCTTCATTGAGGGTATCACGCGCGAACGGTTCAAGGCGCAATTCGATATGACTTTGCCGCGCTTCGATGTGATGGCGGCGCTCTATCGTAAACCCGATGGCATGCTGATGAGCGAAATAGCGCGGTTTCTGATCGTGTCGAACGGCAATGTCACAGGCATCGTCGATCGGTTGGTATCGGAAGGCTATGTCGCGCGCTCGCAACGCGACGGCGACCGCCGGACTTCGTTCATTACGCTGACGCGTCGCGGCCGCGCCGCCTTCGCAACCATGGCGGCGGTACATGAGCGCTGGATTGATGAGCTGCTCGGCGGTGTTTCCGCACGCGATGCCGAGCAATTGTCGGCCAAGCTGAAATCGTTTCGCAGCGAGTGGGAGGGCGAAGCATGACATCAATGGTAGGCTTTCAAGCTTCGCATTTCATCTGGCGCGTGGACGGGACCGTCGCGGTCATTCAGCTGAACCGGCCGGAACGGAAGAACCCGCTGACCTTCGACTCATATGCCGAATTGCGCGACATGTTCCGTAAACTGCCTTATGCCGACGACATCCACGCCGTCGTCTTTTTGCCGAACGGCGGCAATTTTTGTTCCGGCGGCGACGTCCAGGAGATTATCGGTCCGCTAGTGGCGATGGACGTGAAGCAGCTCTTGGCGTTCACGCGTATGACCGGCGATCTCGTCAAGGCGATGCTTCATTGCGGCAAGCCGATCATTGCCGCGGTCGATGGCACGGCCGCCGGCGCTGGCGCCATCATCGCCATGGTTGCCGATCTGCGTCTCGCCACGCCGCAGGCGCAAGTTGCGTTTCTGTTCAATCGCGTCGGGCTTGCCGGTTGCGACATGGGTGCCTGCGGGATACTGCCCCGCATCATCGGCCAGGGCCGCGCTGCCGAGCTCTTGTTCACCGGTCGCGCCATGACTGCGCACGAAGGCGAGCAATGGGGCTTCTTCAACAAGCTCGTCGACGCGCAATCGCTCGAAACCGAGGCCTTGGAGCTGGCGCAACGCATCGCCTCAGGGCCGACTTTCGCCAACGGCATCACCAAGACACAGCTCAATCAAGAATGGTCGATGAGTCTTGATCAGCTCATCGAAGCGGAAGCGCAGGCGCAAGCAATCTGCATGCAGACCAAGGATTTCGAGCGCGCCTATCGTGCCTTCGTCGCTAAGCAGAAACCGGTATTCCAGGGTAACTAGCGCATGATCCCGAAAAGCGGGTACCGGTTTTCGGACAAGATCATGCGCAAAAAGGGATTCAATTTGATCGGATCGCGCTCATATGCCGGATAAAACCTTCCTCACCTGGCCGTTCTTGGAGGAGCGTCATCGCGCGCTTGCGGGCGCCATCGAATCCTGGTGCGCCGCGAATCTTCCAAGTACGAATGCAAGTACGAATGCAAGTGCGAATGCAAGTACGAATGCAAGTACGAATGCAAGTGCGAATGCAAGTGCGAATGCTAGCGCGCACGCTAACCTCGACGCTGCCTGCCGTGATCTGGTGCGCAAACTCGGCCGGGACGGTTGGCTTGCTTATACTGCGCCCGATCCGGCGGCGCCGGCGCCGCTCGATGTGCGTGCACTCTGCCTTATTCGCGAAACACTGGCGCGGCACGATGCGCTCGCCGATTTCGCCTTCGCAATGCAAGGCCTCGGTGCCGGGCCGATCAGCCTATTCGGGAATGCGGATCAACGCCGCTGGCTCGCGCGTACTCGCGGGGGCGAGGCCGTCGCCGCTTTCGCGCTGACCGAGCAGCAATCCGGATCCGACGTGGCCAATATCGCCATGGCGGCCCGGCGCGAGCGCGACAGCTATGTCTTGGGCGGGGAAAAGACCTGGATTTCGAACGGCGGCATCGCCGATCTTTACGTCGTGTTTGCCCGCACCGGCGAAGCCTCGGGTGCCAAAGGCATTTCCGCATTTCTCGTTCCCGGCGATGCAACGGGATTTTCGGTCGCCGAGCGGCTCGATGTGATTTCGCCGCATCCCTTAGCGCGTATCACCTTCGATAACGTGCGCGTGCCGGCGACCGCCATGATCGGCGCGCCGGGCGATGGCTTTAAGATCGCTATGACGACACTCGATGTGTTTCGTGCAACAGTTGCTGCCGCCGCGCTCGGCTTCGCCCGCCGGGCGCTCGACGAGACGCTCAAGCGGGTGCGGGATCGCCGCATGTTCGACGGTGCGCTCGCTGACTTGCAACTGGTACAGGGCGCGATCGCCGAAATGGCCCTCGACATCGACGGCGCGGCTTTATTGGTTTACCGCGCCGCCTGGACCAAAGATTTGGGCGCTGCGCGGGTGACCCGCGAAGCTTCTATGGCCAAATTGTTCGCGACCGAACGCGCACAACGGGTGGTGGACAAAGCGGTGCAGCTGCACGGCGGCGACGGCGTTCGCCGCGGCCACATCGCCGAACGGCTGTACCGCGACATTCGGGCGCTGCGCATCTACGAGGGCGCGTCCGAAGTGCAAAAGGTCATTATCGCAAGACAGCTGCTTGCGGGAGGGTAATCATGGCTACCCGTGCGCTCGGCCGCTCGGCCCATCTCGATACGTTCACGCGGGACAACCTTCCACCTGCCCATAAATGGCCGGATATTTTGCTCGACAGCTTCGATTATCCCGAGGAGCTCAATGCCGCGGTCGAACTAACCGACCGCATGGTGGCGCGCGGCTTCGGCGATCACGACGCACTGATCGGCAATGGCCGCCGCCGCACCTACAAGGAGCTGTCCGATTGGACCAACCGCATCGCCCACGTGCTGGTCGAGGATTTTGGCATCAAGCCCGGCAATCGCATTCTCATCCGGTCGGCGAACAACCCGGCTTTGGTGGCGTGCTGGCTCGCCGCAACCAAGGCCGGCGCCGTGGTCATCAATACCATGCCGATGCTGCGCGCCGGCGAATTAAGCAAGATCGTCGACAAAGCCGAAGTGACGCTGGCGCTGTGCGACACTCGGTTGATGGATGAATTGATCAGTTGCGCCAAGACCAATAAGCATCTCAAGCAAGTCATTGGCTTCGACGGCACCGCCAACCATGACGCCGAGCTCGATCGTATCGCGCTCAGCAAATCGGTGAGCTTCAACGCGGCGAAGACCGGGCGCGACGACGTCGCGCTCCTGGGTTTCACGTCCGGCACCACCGGTGAGCCGAAGGCGACCATGCACTTTCACCGCGATCTTCTGATCATCGCCGACAGCTATGCCAAGGAGATTCTTTCGGTGACGCCTGACGACATATTCGTCGGCTCCCCGCCGCTCGCCTTTACTTTTGGTCTTGGCGGGCTTGCAATTTTTCCGCTGCGCTTTGGCGCGACCGCGACGCTTCTGGAAAATGCTTCGCCGGGCAATATGGTCGAGATCATCGAGACCTACAAAGCAACGGTGTCGTTCACCGCGCCGACCGCTTATCGCGCCATGCTCGGCGCCATGCATGAGGGCGCGGACCTCTCATCGCTGCGGGTTGCGGTTTCCGCCGGGGAGACATTGCCGGCACCGGTCTTCAAGGAATGGATGGCCAAGACCGGCAAGCCGATCCTCGACGGCATCGGCTCGACCGAAATGCTGCACATCTTCATTTCCAACCGGCTCGGCGATGCGGCGCCGGCCTCGACCGGAAAACCCGTCGGCGGCTATGAGGCCAAGATCGTCGGTGACGACATGACAGAAAAGCCGCGCGGCGAAATCGGCAAGCTTGCCGTTCGCGGTCCCACCGGCTGCCGCTATCTCGCCGATAAGCGCCAGGATTCCTATGTGCGTAACGGGTGGAATCTCACCGGCGACGCATTTTTCCAGGACGACAAAGGCTACTTCCATTTTGCGGCGCGCGCCGACGATATGATCATTTCGTCCGGCTACAACATTGCCGGGCCGGAAGTGGAGGCGGCGTTGCTGTCGCATCCGGACGTCAAGGAATGCGCGGTCATCGGGGTCACCGACGAGGAGCGCGGCCAGATCGTTCAGGCCCATGTCGTGCTCAAGGACGGCGTCGAGCCGAGCGCGGAATGCGCCAAGCGTTTGCAGGATCACGTCAAGGCAACGATTGCGCCATTCAAATATCCACGCTCGGTGCAATTCACCGACGCCCTGCCGAAAACACAGACCGGCAAGATCCAACGATTTCGGCTTCGCCAAAACCCAGCGGCCAGAGCATGATCCCGAAAAGTGGATACCGGTTTTCGGAAAAGATCATGCTCAAACAACAAGCTAAGTCGGAATGGCGATTCAATCTAATCTCACATCGCTTTAGCGCGTCGTGAGGAGGGCGCAAGTGGCGGGACACACTTTTCTTCATCCGCGCGGCTGGCGCCCAGCCAAGGGCTTCGCCAACGGCGTCGTCGCCGAGGGCCGTATGATCTTTCTCGCCGGCCAAGTCGGCTGGAACGCCGAGCAGCGATTCGAGAGTGGAGATTTTGTTGCGCAGGCGCATCAGGCACTCGCAAATATCGTGGCGCTCGTTGCCGAAGCCGGTGGCCGCTCGGAACATATCACGCGGCTGACCTGGTTCGTCCTCGACAAGCAGGAATATCTCTCGCGGCTGCGCGAACTAGGCGAGGCCTATCGCGACGTCATGGGCAAACACTTTCCGGCCATGACGCTGGTCCAGGTCGGCGCGCTGGTTGAAAACGAGGCGCGGCTTGAGATCGAGGCAACGGCAGTTGTGCCGGGTTGATCTTGTCAGCGGCCCGCAAAGGTTTTCGCCGGAACTGAAGCGTTCGTTCCCTCAAGTGCCGCCGTGGTGCCGACAATTCGGCTTTCGGTGGCAAAGCCCCAGGCCGGATCGTAGCGGTGCAGGTGATAGACGGGGCGCGTCTTCATGTGCGCAGGATATTCGCCCTTGCGCAGCGTCGTCGCGACGCACGGCACCACACTCGCGGGGATGCGTCCGACTTGTCCCGCGGTTCCACGATGGACGTGGCCGCTGAAAATAGCGACGACGCGCCCGGAATGCTGCAACGCATCGCGCAATAACGCCATGCTTGCCATGGTCTCGAAGTGGAATCGATCTGGCCCGACCGAGACCTCGAATGGCGGATGATGGGTGAAAACCGCAATGGACTTACGGGCGTGGGCGTCAATCAACGCGGCCAAATGCTCGGCCTGTTCGCGCCGAAACTCACCCCGATTCTTTCCTTCACTGAGCGTGTCCAAGGCGATCAGCCTGACCGGATAATTTTCGACCGTATAGTCGATGAAGTCGCCGTTGGCGGCGAGATGGCCGCCGTTGGAAAAAGCCGCACGCAGATTAGCCCTGTCGTCCTTATTGCCGGGTAGCACATAAAACGGCGCCCGCGCCTTTTTAAGAATGGCAAGAGCTTGCGCATATTCGTCCTGTCGCCCGTTATGGACGATGTCGCCGGTGTGAACGATCACGTCAGGCGCCGGGTCGAGCGCGTTGATGTCGGCGATGGTGAGCGCGAAGTCGCGCATTCGCCGCTCGGCGTCGCGTGTGTCGAGCGCGAGATGCGTGTCGGAGATCTGCGCGACGATCACGAAATCGCTCCAGGCTATCTCGTCATTGCCAGGAGCGTAAGCGACGAAGCAATCCAGTTATCGTTTCGCTATCTGGACTGCTTCGCTTCGCTCGCAATGACGACGAAATAAAGATCATGCTTTGCTCTTCGATTTCAGCCCGGCGTAATATTCTTTAAGGATCGCCACCACTTCGGGCCGGCTGAATTCCGGCGGTATCTCGGCATTGCTGGAAAGCATGGCGCGCTGCTCGGTGCCGGAAATCGAAATGTGATATTTCGGATCATGCGGGCAGGTCTTTCCTGTCGCCATGCCGTAGCACTTACGGCAGTAAAACGTCACGTCGATCTTCAGCGGTTTGGTGGCAAGCGCGCCAGGCCAGAGCTGATCGAAAATGCGTTGTGAATCGTACGGTCCATAATAATCGCCGACGCCGGCGTGATCGCGCCCGACGATCAGATGCGAGCAACCGAAATTCTGGCGAATGAGCGCGTGCAGGAGCGCCTCGCGCGGCCCGGCGTAGCGCATCTCGATCGGATATCCTGCCTGAATGATCGTTTCCGGGCGGAAGTAATTATCGATCATCGCCTGGATTGCCCGGGTCCGAACATCAGCCGGAATGTCGCCCGCTTTCAATTTGCCAAGCACCTGATGGATGAAGACGCCGTCTGACACCTCTACCGCGATCTTGACCAGGTGCTCGTGGCTGCGGTGCATCGGATTTCGGGTCTGAAAGGCGGCGACGGTCGACCAGCCGCGTTGCAGAAACATCGCCCGCGATTGAGCCGGGCGGACATAGAGTTTCGGATATTTGACGGGATATTCGCCTTCGCTGAGAACGGATACCGGCCCCGCCAGATTGACGTCGCCCTGCTGGAAGAGTTTCGCGACACCGGGATGCTTCGGATCGGTCGTACGGTAGACGTGCTCGGCCTCCACTGACCTGTCGATCGCATATTTCTCGCGGACCTGCATGACGGCGAGTATTTCACCGCTCTCCACGTCGACGAGCGCGACTTCTTCTTCAGCGCAGATGCTATTAGCAAGATCGGCCTCGATCGAAAGCGTGATCGGAATCGGCCAGAACGCGCCGCTGGACAATTTCATGTCTAGGCATGAACCGCGCCAATCGTCATGGCCCATGAAGCCGTCGAGCGGTGTATAGGCTCCCATCGCCAGCATCAAAAGGTCGGAGACCGTGCGCGAATTGAGAGGAATTTTCTTCAGTTTTTCGGCCCGCTTATGCTCTTCAAGCCGCTGTCCCTGCGGCAGCGATAGCGGCTTGACCACTTCCGAATGGTGCGGCGGCACGAGTTGGGCCATGACTAGTGACTACGTCAAATGACTATGTCCGACTGTTATGTCCCGATCGCTTTCTACAGATCAAATCATCCTGGAGGAGATGACCTAAAATTCGGCGGGGAGGGGCGTAGCGCGGGCCACACATGCATGCTCAATCTGATAGAGCTGGCATTCTCATCGCCGGTGATCAGTCGATAATGTGATACACCGGCGCCTTCTCCATCGCCCACTTGCCGGAGTCACTGTCATAGCGCGACAGCGTGAAGCAATGCCAATCCTCATCGTCGAGTTTCGGATGATCGGCGCGATAATAATATCCCGGCCATCGCGTTTCCGTCCGAAACAGCGTGTGCTGGGTGACACATTCAGAAGCGAGCACGCGATGGTGAAGCTCCCATGCGCGCTGCAGCTGGTGCAGATCTTCGGCGCCGAGATGGGCGAGATCTTCCTTCAGCATGCCCAATAGTTCGAGGCCGCGGGTAAGCAGCGGTTCGTTGGTCGTGTAGTGCGCGCTGATACCGCCGACATATTCGTCCATGATCTTTTCGAGCCGCTGCAGACCATGCAGCGGCAGAAGATAGCTCGGCGACACGGTGCCGGCGACGATTTCATTGCGGCCGATCTGATAATTTTCCAGTGGCTGGTAGATGACTTTTTTCAGGCCTTCATATTCCACTTCGCTGACCTCGGGCCACTCTTTCCCAGCTTCGTTGACGTATTTGACGGCGGCTTTGCCGGCGATCCGGCCTTCGGTGAAAGATCCCGACGAGAACTTGTGCGCGGAGCCGCCGATGGCATCGCCGGCGCCAAACAGTCCTTCGACAGTCATCATGCGGTTATAGCCCCACTGATATTCGTCCGGCGCGTAGTCATCCGGTCCGCTCGCCCAGGCGCCCGAACAGGTCGCGTGCGAGCCCATGACGTAGGGCTCCGACGTGGTCAGTTCGGGATTTATTTCTTTGGGATCGATATTCTGCGACGCCCAGACCACCGCTTGTCCGATTGTCATGCCGAGGAAATTTTCCCAGCCGACCGTCTCCTTGTGCGGGTCTTGGAAGGCTTCCTTGGTGACCATGCGAATCGGCCCGCGGCCCGCCTTGACCTCTTCGAGCAGCGCGTGGTTGCGCAAGCAGGTCGGCACCGGGTGATGATTGACGTAGTCCCCGACCATCTTCTCGATCGAGTCGTGCCAGAATGCCTCATAATCCTGCCCATAAGCGTTTTGCGTGTAGGTCTTTAAGTGCAGGAAATAGGCGCCGACCGGGCCATAGCCGTCCTTAAAGCGGGTCAGCACGATCCGATTTTCCATTTGCGTCATCTTCGCGCCGGCGAGGATCGGCAAGGCATAGGCCGAGGCACTGCTCCACGGCGCGTACCAGGTTCGCCCCATGCCTTCGCCGACAGCGCGCGGTTTGAAGATGTGCGAGGCGCCACCGGCGGCGACAATGACGGCCTTAGCGCGGAATACGTAGAAATCGCCAGTGCGCACGTTGAACCCGACGGCGCCGGCGACGCGGTTGGCCCGCTTCCTGTCCATCAGCAGGTGGGTCACCATGATCCGGTTGTAGACTTCGCTGGCGGCTTTGCGCGCAGCCTCGGCGACGATTGGCTTATAGCTCTCGCCGTGGATCATGATCTGCCATTTGCCTTCGCGCTGATATCTCCCGGTCTCGGGATCGCGCATGATCGGCAGACCCCATTCCTCGAACTTGTGCACCGTGGCATCGACGTGCCGCGCGATGTCGTAGCCCAGATCTTCGCGAACCAGACCCATGAGGTCATTGCGTGCATAACGGACATGGTCTTCAGGCTGATTTTCGTTCCAGTGCATCCCCATGTAGCAATTGATCGCATAGAGCCCTTGCGCGACCGCGCCGCTGCGTTCGATATTGGCTTTCTCGACGCAGACGATTTTCAAATCCCGGCCCCAGTACCTTGACTCGTAGGTGGCGCCGCAGCCGCCCATGCCGCCGCCGACGACAAGGATGTCGGCGTCAACAAATACGGTCTTGCGCCGACGCATCAGACTGGTCCTTGCTTGAAACGATTCCGCGATAGCGCCGGCAGCGCGTCGATCTTGAGGGCCTCAGGCTCGTGCGCGAGCTGCTGCGACTTTAGCGCCTCGGTGCCCGGCGGCGCATAATCGGCCGGGGATTTAATCGAACCCCAAGGCGTGGTTCTGATCGGCGACACAAAGTTCTTTTCGCGGCCGTCGCGGAATTTGATTTTCCAGGAGATAGTCGCCTTTTCCTCCTCCCGGCGCACGCGCACGCTATGGCCGAGCGGCGCGAAATCGGCATAACCGCGGCAGTCGATCGCAAACTGCGGACAGGCTTTAACGCAGGAATAACATTCCCAGCACATGTTGGGCTCGATGTTGAGCGCGCGCCGGTAGGTAGTATCGATGTGCATGATGTCGGACGGGCAAATGTCGACACAATGGCCGCAGCCGTCGCAGCGCGTCATGTAAACAAAGGTCGGCATGATCTGTCCTTGTCTCCTGTGCCAAAGTCGATGCGCCGGCAATCAATAGTGCCGCGCATGCTTGAGCCCGCCACCATATTTTCTCGGCGCGTCGGCCGGAGGCGGCAGATTGCTCATCGTGCCATTTGCTTCGGCTACCCTTTTTTCCAGAGCGGCAGCGGGCTTGAAGAACATGTGCGAAAACTTGGACCAGGGAATCGATCCAAATAATATGGTTGTGGCGAGAAGATAGAGAACAAGAAATACATAACTCCACGCCATGTTGCTGGTCGATTGCAGGCACGCCCACAGCAAAGCGAAGGTAACACTCAAGACCAGCGAAACGATAAACAGATCGGCGCGCACAAATCGGAATGGCGAATTGCCTTCCGCAACAACGTCGACTCTGATGAAAAACCAGAACCAGTAACCACCGACGCAAACCATCAGGATGCCGACGTACCACAGCACCGTAACGCTGGCGGGCGTGGGTGGCGCGGATGTCGGATAGACAAACACCATAATGATGGTGGTGACGAGATAAATCACAAAGCCATACATCGTCAGCAGATGCGCTACTCTGCGCCGCATGTTGCAGAACTCGCCCGAAGCCATAACATCGATGACGGCGGTTTGAACTGCCAGCGAGACCATTTGCCCGGCGCCGATCTGCCGCTTCGCTTGGTTCTTGAAGCTGCGCCAATTGTTAAAAAAATACGTCGCACTCTTCTTATGTATAATGTCAAAGAGCGTGCCGCCCACGACCAAGAGAGCCATCACGACGACGTAGATTTGCATGATTGCCGGCGGCACGATCGTTGCAAGGTCCGCGAAGGGATTGGCGAGCGGAGTGAACATATACAGGGCTGTCTCGGTGGCTTGCTCGGTAGCTGTTTGCGAGGAGTTTTGCAGGCGATATCGCCGGCACGCACTATTTGCGCTAGTAAAGCCCCGGCTTGGATTGAAGGCAATGATTTCCGCTCAATATATCTATAGGCCCCTCATTTCATTCGACAGTGCGGTAGCGCGTATTTCTTGCACCGCGGCACAGCGCCAGCCTGTTGCCGGCGTGCCGCCGCCCAAAATACGATTCTTGGCGATAAATACTATTCCCCGGTAAGGTCACGGCGGCGTCCTTCCAGGGCTGCAGCGTAGCGGCGCAGCACGTAAGCTTCGGTGAGCAGTCCGGCGACGCGCCGGTCGAGGAAGGAATTGACCACGACCAGCGCTTCGGCCTCGGCGCGGTCGAAAGCGAGCACCGCTTCCTTGACCGCCATTTCCGGCAGCAGCATTTCGTCCGGAAAGTGCAGGAGGTCCTTGACGGCTCGCTCCGGCGCGATGTCCGCCCCGTGAGCTTCGGCCACCAGAACAAGCCCGACATAGCGGTCGAGGTCATCTAGGGCGACCACATAAATCGTGGAGCCGAGCGGGTAGGCCTCGCGGAATTTGGCGACTGTAGCTGTCGCTTTAGTCGTTTCGACATCTTGGCGCATCATCTTCTCGACCGTCAGATCACGCATCCAGCCGATATCGGCGGCGCTGCGGATCGTCTCCCCGCGCAGATGGAAACGCCAAGTCGCGAACGAATAACCGAAGACTTCGCGCGTGAGCTGCGCCGCGATGATCACCGCAATCAGCACTGCAGTGGTCAGCCACAGATCGCCGGTTGTTTCCAGCGCGATAAACGTCATGGTCAGCGGGCCGCCGATGACCGATGCCGACAAGGCGCTCATGCCGATCACCGATGACGCATTGGTATCGAAATCCATGGTCGGCCAGGTCATGGTGATCGCTTCGGCCAGCAAATGTCCGCCAAGCGCCCCGATCAGAAGCGAGGAAAAGAACAGGCCGCCGCGAAATCCGGAACCAAGCGAGGCAATCGAGGCCAGAATCTTCAACAGGAATACAATCGCTACGGTGCGAAGCGAAAGATCAAGCGTGCCGATGACGCGCAACGCGCCGTGACCGGACGACATGACCTGTGGCGAGGCGAGCGCCATGACCCCGACCACGAGTCCCCCCAGCATCGTCCGCAATGCCGGGCGCAGCCGTATGTGGGTGAACACCGACTCGCACAAGGCCACCCCGCGCATGAGAATGATTCCGAGTGCAGCCGAGAGCAGGCCGACAACGGCAGCAAGTACGAGATCGTGCGTAACCAGAACGGTTTTGTCGGGTGCGACCACGCCAAGATCGGCGGGCTCCACCGAGTGCGCCACCAAATAGCCGATCAGCGCAGAGATTCCGACCGGAGCAAGGCTCGCCGGTGCATAACTGCCGATGATCAGTTCGAAACCGTAGAAGGCGCCTGCGAGCGGGGCGCCGAAAGCGCCGGCGATTCCCGCGGCCGCGCCGCAGCCGACCAGGATGCGAAGATCGCTGCGGCGCAGGCGAAATGCGACGCCGATGCGCGAGGCAAGGCCGCTGGCGAATTGCGTGTAGCCGGCCTCGAGGCCGACTGAGGCACCGACCCCGCTCGACCACACCGTTTGGGTGGCGACGATGATGCTGCCCAATAGCGACATCCGGCCGCCGTGCAGCGCATTGGCCTCGATCGGGTCGATTTCCCGTTCGGGCCGCCAGCGCTGGAGAATCTCGCTGCCGATGCCGAACAAGAAGCCGCCGAGCAGAGGGATCGAAATGGCCAGCACCGGATCCAGCGTGAACCGCGCCGAGAGGCGTTCGCCGGGCTCCAGGTGAAATAGCCACAAATGCAAAAAATCGACGCAGCTACCCATTGCCGCGACGACGAGACCGCCCAGCACGCCGACCAGCACCGCGAGCAGAATGAGACTTGATTCTCGCGCTCGAACGAGCGCGCGCAGCCGCCGCGGAATCTCCAATGGATTCCCGACTCTGGCAATCAACGCAGTCACCGCGCACCGTGCAGTTGATGAAACGTTCTAAAGCGGGCGTTGCTCCGCGTCATTTCCGTCTCAGCCGCTTCTACTTGCACCTGCCATGTTGCCGCCTCGGCTCGGCCGTTTCCACGGCTTTGGTTAATGCGGCGGCGCCACGCGTGCCGTTGGCCGTCGTACTCCACATCGGTCAGGATCGCAATCGATAGGGCGAGGCGTGGATGTTAAGTAGTGTCAAAAGCGCAACGCCCCACTCAAGTGCCTCACCGCATATCGCCGTGCCGCTTCAAATCGGCAGAAGCACGTGCCATCTTCGCCGTCGAGCTTTCCAGCGGCCCCTTTGGCGCCACCTGGCATCACTTGGAACCTCTTGGCGGGTAGGCCATGGCAGCCGGAGCAATTCGATGATTTTGGAGCCCGCATGACCGCAAAGATCATTGATGGTAATGCGGTTGCTCGGAATATCCGCAACGAGTGCCGCCAGCGCGTGCAGCGCATCGTCGCCCAATCGGGCGTGCCGCCGGGATTGGCCGTCATTCTTGTCGGCTCCGATCCGGCTTCAAAAATTTACGTCAAAAACAAGATTCGCGCTTGTGCTGACGTGGGCATCCGCTCGTTCCGCTTCGATTATCCCGCCGACGTTAAACAGGACGAGGTTGTCGCCAAGATTGCCGAGCTTAACGTGGATGCGGCCGTGCACGGCATTTTGGTGCAGCTGCCGCTGCCGGCCTCTTTCGATATGGCGCGCATCTTGCACACAATATCCGCGGACAAGGATGTCGATGGCTTCCATCTCTATAATGTCGGCGGCCTTGTCGTTGGCGGCACGGTTTTCCCGCCGTGCACGCCCTACGGCGTGCTGAAACTGCTCGAGCACGAGAATATTTCGCTCGAAGGCAAGAACGTCGTCGTCGTCGGGGCGAGCAATATCGTCGGTAAGCCGATGGCTCTGATGCTGATGCAGCACGAGGCCACCGTCTGTATCTGTCACGCCAAGACCCGCGACCTGGCGCAATTTACGCTTCTTGCCGACGTGCTGGTCGTGGCCGCCGGCTATCCAAATCTGATCTTGCCGCAGATGGTGCGAACCGGCGCCGTGGTGATCGATGTCGGCATCAACCGCCTTGCCGACGGCAGACTCGTCGGCGATGTCGATTTCGCCGGCGTTGCGGCAAAGGCCTCTTACATCACGCCGGTACCGGGCGGCGTCGGGCCGATGACCGTTTCCATGCTCCTGATCAATACCATCACGTCCTGCGAGCGATGGCTGCAACACCTGTCCATTCCTGCGGCAAAGGAAAGTACGCGGGCCGCGAGCCGCTAAAAAATCGCTCGAAAAACCATTAGCAAACCGCTGGAAAATCGCTTGGCCTCTTACGTCCTCGCCATCGATCAGGGAACCACCTCGACGCGCGCCATTTTGTTTCGCGGCGACTCCTCGATTGCCGTCGTCGCGCAGCAGGAATTTCCGCAGCATTTTCCCGCCGATGGCACGGTCGAGCATGAGCCTGAAGACCTGTGGTCCTCGACGCTCTCGACCTGCCGCGCGGTACTTCACCAAGCCGGCGCCACTGCCCGCGATATCGCGGCGATCGGCATCGCCAATCAGCGCGAGACGACATTGTTGTGGGACCGCGCCAGCGGGCGACCGGTGCATCGCGCGATCGTCTGGCAGGACCGGCGCACCGTCGATCTGTGCGCGCGGCTCAAGGCCGCCGGCCATGGACCTTTATTCACTGCCAAGACCGGCCTCCTGCTCGATCCGTATTTCTCCGGAACAAAGCTCGCCTGGCTGCTCGACAACGTTCGCGGCGCCCGCGAACAAGCGGCGCGGGGCCAGCTCGCCTTCGGCACGGTCGACTCGTATCTGCTGTGGCGTCTCACCGGCGGCCGCGTTCACGCGACCGATGCGACTAATGCGTCCCGAACACTGTTTTATAACATTCACACTGGGGGCTGGGATGATGCGCTGCTCGCAGCGCTCGATATCCCGCGGTCGGTCTTGCCCGAGGTCTTCGATTCATCGGCAACCTTCGGACTGACCGAGCCCGAACTATTCGGCGCAGCGATCCCGATCTGCGGCATTGCCGGCGATCAGCAAGCAGCGCTGATCGGACAGGCGTGCTTTTCTCCGGGCATGGTGAAGGCCACGTACGGCACCGGCTGTTTCGTGCTTCTCAACATCGGCGGCGCGCCGGTCGCCTCTGCCAACAAGCTCGTCACGACCGTGGCTTATCAGCTCAGTGGGATACGCAGCTATGCGCTCGAGGGCTCGATCTTTATCGCCGGCGCGGCAGTGCAATGGCTGCGCGATGGTTTGAAGATCATACGCAGTGCCGAAGAGAGCGGGGCACTGGCGCAACTGGCCGACGCGTCGCAGGATGTCGTGCTCGTTCCCGCCTTTGTTGGATTGGGCGCGCCGCACTGGCGACCCGATGTGCGGGGCGCGCTATTCGGCTTGACGCGCGCCACTGGGCCGCGCGAATTGGCGCGAGCCTCGCTTGAAAGCGTATGCTTTCAGACCGCCGACCTTCTCGCAGCGATGAAGGCCGATTGGCATGGCAGCGCAAGCGCGCTCAGCGCGCTTCGCGTAGACGGCGGTATGGCGGTCTCGGATTGGACCATGCAGCGACTGGCTGACATCCTCGGCGCGACGGTCGATCGGCCGCGAATAAAGGAGACGACAGCACTCGGCGCCGCCTATCTCGCCGGCTTGCAGCGCGGATTCTTTCCAGAGCCGGATCGATTTTCGCATCATTGGCGGTCGGAACGGCGTTTCGAGCCAAAAATGGACGCGGCTGAGCAGGCGCGCAGATTGGCCGATTGGGCCTCGGCGGTCCGCCGGCTACTCACGTGAATCTTGGCAAGAGATCAAGTTCGGTCGATAGAATTCGACTGTAGCGCTCGGCCGCCAAGCGTGACCTCGACCTCGCATAGAGCGCAAAGGATTGTTGCCTTTGGGCCGAGCCGTAAGCCGGGCGAGAGACGCGTATACGTCGTGCTCCATTGGCCGCACTGATAGACTGGGAGCACACTGGCCTCCAGTTTGACGGCTCCGCCTTGCCCGCACTTTGGGCAAACAACGCTCGTGATAAATAGATCGTGCCGCACCATCAAGCGAACACCAGCGCGTGCGGAACCATGGGGCGCACGGAGTGTGTTCGCCTTGCTAACGCAAGGGCCGCTCGCGGGGGAGGGCAAAGTTGGCGTGATTATTTGCTCATCAGGGCTACCCCCGTTGGAGAGTCCGAGCCAGGCCGTTACGGTCAAAGTAACTGCCGGCGGGAGTTTAGCTGGTCCTAGATTCGATTCGCTTCGCGATCTAATCCATTGGTTGGAATTGTGATTGTTATCCGACACCCGTTCGGTGTGTCGTTGCGCGTGATCGTGCCTTTCAATTCCTGCACTAGCAGGCGCGTGAGCCTGGACCCAAGGCCCTCTTTTACATCTTCGGGGCATCCGACTCCGTCATCTTCGATGGTGAGTGTGAGCTCAGACTGGATGCGCTCCAGTTTGACGTAAATCGCGCCCGCACGATCGTCCGGAAAGGCGTGTTTGAGCGCATTGACCACGAGTTCGTTGACGATCAGGCCAATGCGCGTGGCCAAATGCCCGCGAGCGGCGACGTGATCGGCATCTACCGTGATAGCGATCGGTCGCGTTCCACGTAGTGCGTCGCCGAGTTGTCGGCACAACTCGCCCAAATATTCCTGCATGTCGGTGACGTGGTCACCAGTCCGGATGCGCAGGTGATCGTGACTTTTCGCAAGAACATTGAGGCGAGCGACAGCCTGCTCGAGCGCACTTCGCACTTCATCATTGCTTTGCGCCTTTGCTTGCAATGTGATCAAGGAAGAGGCGATTCCCAGTTCGTTCTTGATGCGATGATCTTGTTCTTCAAGCAAAAGTTCGGCAGCCTGCTGTGCTCTCACCTCGCGCTCCCACGCGGTGCGCATGCCCTCGCCAACGATCACGATAAACGCGGCAACCACGACGAATAGAGTGAGAGCGCTAAGATGGTGCGCCAGGTCGCCCGCCCAATCCAGGCCAGAGCCGAGAAGAATCACGCTGAGCGCTGTAGCAAAAAAACCGCTGCCACGATCAAACAGAATGGATGTCAGTAGAATTGGTGGAATATAGACGATGAAGCCATATTCCCCCGCTGCGGGTCCGACTCCAAGATGGAATATGAAAAAGAGTAGAACCAGTATTGCCGCCGCGCCGTAGCGGAGGAGCAGCGGCTGCGGCCGCACCGGAAGAAGCTGCAACAGTTTTTCCACGCGAGTATAGGCGATCACGCCCGAATTGGTTCCGAGGAACCCGGTTTTGTGATTTTTTGCGTGCTCAAAGCGACGCTTTTTGCATCGCGGGAATTTGCGGCCGTCTTATGGAAAAGGGAACAAGCTCTTGGTTCGGCAATTAGCAGTAATGTCGAAGAGGTGCCAAAACGCTCGGTTGATGATGCCCAGAAGCAGTACCAAGAGCTATGTCAAGACCGGCGCTTACGAAACGTTTGCCTGGTGGCTTACCAGAGAACAGATTGGGTTGAAATTGAGGGAGCGATATCAGCTGTCGGAAGAATTCCCAGCCCGGCTGTGCAGACTTCTCGATCAAATGTGTGACTACATCGAAAGTTCGGTTGAAGGCCGGTCGATGGCCGCGCCAGCAGAAAATCTGGAGGCGATCGCTGCAGATTTGGTGACTGCGCCGATCAACGAAGCCAAACGCGGTGACGGAAATCAGTGAAGAATTGAGTATTGAGGGCCGTCACCGGGCTGGCTCAGAGTTCTCGACATACAACTTCCGAACCGTCAATTCATCGACCTCCAATTTGCCGAACCTCGCTCTTTTGATTGCCACGCGATCGACCGCCAGGCGACTGATGGCGAAAGCGCCGATCGCAACCGCGCCGACCGCTGCCACGCCCAACGCAAACGCCAAGAGGTTAGCGACCGGAGCGGCATAGGATTAAACGGCAACTTCACGATTCATATCAGGACCTCCATCGGCGCCAGCGAGAGCAGGCGGCGTCGTTCTCATGGCCTATTTTCATTGCTTCCAATTCTTCTGCCACGCTGTCGGCGACTTAGCGTCGATCAGGATGAAGGCAATACGGCACGGCTTGGTACCGTTGTTCACCCAAGCGTGGTTGGTAGCCTGTTGTACCAAAACGTCGCCGGCTTTGACGTGAATTTCGCTGTCATCAAGCAGCATGTCGATCTCGCCATCGAGCACGATGGCATAATCGATCGTCCTGGTCCGGTGGGTATTGGCATGGCGTGCATAGCCCTGCGTCGCCGGATCGATACCCATGGAACGGAGAATTTCATTGTGATCGATCGGTGCGGTATGCGCTGCTGTCGGAGCAAAATCGACAACGCGGAACACCGTACCATTCGCCGGCGGCGGTACGCCGACCGGCGTCTGCGCGCGGTCCCCTGATCCGGCGGCGTCTACGGGAAACTCGCCCGTGACCCAAAATAAGGTCACCCCATTGGCTCCGCGTTGCTTTGCCGGCACGGCGTCATCGAACAGCACGACCGCCTTGCCTCGCGAATCATGGCCGGTCACGATCCGCCGCGTTGACTTGAATTCCATTGCCAATTCCTCCCTTGAATTTGCTTGCCGTCGCTGTACGCATCGGTCAATGATGCTCATTGCCAAGCACAAACCAGCATGACCGGCAACCGGGACAACAAGGCGAGCGCCGGGAGGCCCAAAGTGAGCGCCGGGTCACCGTCGTCGTCAACGATGCTGCTGTCGCCGAATCATCCGGGACCGGTCTACGATCGGAAGCCAGAGTTTTCCGATATCGCGTGCGACATCGACGTCACGGTGCCGATGCGCGACGGCATCAAACTTTGCGTCGATGTCTATCGGCCGAATGCGACCGGAAAGTTTCCTGCGTTATTGGCCTTCGCCATTTACAACAAGGATATTCAAGGCCCGGATCTCGCCGAGGCATTGCCGCCGCAGCCGGCGTGGTCGCCACTATGGACCGGCCCCATGGAGGCGGGCGATACTAAATTTTTTGTCTCTCGCGGTTACGTACATGTCATCGGCTCACCGCGCGGTGTCGGCAAGTCGCAAGGCGGCGGCTCGCGGGAATGGGACTGTTACGATCTGATCGAGTGGATCGCGGCGCAGGATTGGTGCGACGGCAATGTCGGCATGGTCGGCATTTCCGGTTTTGGCGCCGAGCAGCTCGCGGTCGCCAAGCAGGCGCCGCCGCACCTCAAAGCGATCTTTCCGTTCGATTCCCGCGGCGCCTTTGGCGAACTGGGCGGTTTTCGCGACGAATATCCTGGCGGGGTGATTCATCTCTTCCGTTACCTGGTTGGGCATTTCTCGGCGATGCATCAGAACAAGGGCGCGCCCGGTCCGCTACCGCCCGAGCGTGAGCGCTTGTGGCGCGAGGCGATGAACAATCCTGACTACAAGATGTATCCGCACATCTTTAATTTGATTGCGCAAAAAGGTCAGCACATGCCGCCGTTTTTCAATGTGTTGATCGATCCCTTCGACAACGAGGCGGCGGTGAAAAAAAGCGAGGCCGAGTTTGAGAAAATCAAAGTGCCGACCTATACCGGCTCTGGCTGGTACGGCTACACCTACAAGACGCATCTGAACGGCTGCCAGAACTGGTATCGCAACATCAGGGCGCCGAAGAAACTCCTGCTCGCCGGGCCCGCGCATCTGGAGCGGCCGTTTCACACGATGCATGGCGAGGTGCTGCGCTGGCACGACCACTGGCTCAAAGGGATCGATACCGGCGTGATGAACGAGCCGCCCGTGCGATTCTGGGTCATGGGCTTGAACGAATGGCGCAGCGCCGCTGATTGGCCATTGCCGGAAACGCAATGGACCAAGCTCTATCTGAAAAGCTGGGAGCGGCTCGCAGCCGATACGCCTGCTTTATCAAGCGTCACTGAGATACAGCCGCCAGACTCCTTCGTGCAAATGCCGCCATCGCAGTCCAATGCGATCCAGCGGCTCCGCTATATGACCGAGCCGCTGTCACACGACGTTCTGGTCGCAGGACCGATTGCGGTGACGCTATATGCCGCTATTGACCAGGACGACACCAATTGGATCGCGATCCTTAAAGACATCGGTCCCGATGTTTCGGTGCAAAGCGTGCGCGAGGGCGAGCGCGAAGTGCCGAAAAATCTGCATGAGCGCGAACTCACTCGCGGCTGGCTCAAGGCGTCGCATCGCGCACTCGATGACAAGCGATCGAAACCGTGGTGGCCGTGGCATCCGCTGACGCGGCAAGCCCGGCAGCCGGTGACCCCCGGCGCGATCGAGGAATATCAGATCCAGGTGTTGTCGACCGCGAATTTGTTCCGCAGGGGGCACCGCATCTGTCTCGATATCGCCAGCCTCGATTTGCCGACCGGCGTCGCCGGCGCGACCAATGCCGAATACGTGCCGTACCACATCTGCTCGAGCAAGACGGTGCTGCACAAGGTCTATCACGACCGCTCCCATCCTTCGCATCTGCTGCTGCCGGTCATCCCCCAATAGCCGGACCGCATCATGACGGATCGTCTCACAGCTATGCCAGTCATCGATTTGCGCGACGGTGGTCCGGCCCGTCACGCCGAGCGCAATGCGCGGTCCGCGCGCGCCTTGCGCGATGCTTGTCTTGCCTTCTTTCCCCGTGCCGCCTTGCCGTTGGTACCGACGCTTGACAGTCTCTCGCAGCGCTGGCTCATGCGCTCGCGTTCACCCTACCTGGCCGAGATTGGACGGATTGCCGACGCGCTCGGATTTTCAGGCGTGTGGCTGCTCAATGCCTCATATCAATGGGGCTGCACCGCACGCGCTTGCGATGAAGACGGTGTGCCGTGGCTCCTGCGCACCCTCGATTGGCCGTTCCATGGTCTCGGTCGTCACGCCGAGGTGGCGCGCATGCATGGCGCCGCCGGAGATTTCTTCAGCGTCACCTGGCCTGGTTATGTCGGCGCGCTGACCGCGCTCGCGCCCATGCGCTTTGCGGCTTGCGTCAATCAGGCGCCAATGCGCCGCCGCACCAACCATCGCTTCCTCCGCGCTTACGATTTCGCGCTCAATACTCTCTCCGTCTGGCGCTCCGACGATCTGACGCCGCCGGACCAGCTGTTGCGCCAGGCATTCGAGCTGTGCGCGGATTTTGCCGCCGCGCGGCTGATGCTGGAGACGACGCCGGTCGCGCGTCCGGTCATCTACGTCTTGGTCGGCTGCGCGGCGGGAGAGCGCTGCGTCATCGAGCGCACCGAAACCGGCTTTGCCACGCGCGCGGATGAGACCAGCGCCGCCAATGACTGGCTGCCCGGCCGACCCGGCTGGGAAGGTCGAATCGGTACCCGGCGTTTCTTGACAGATACGTTTGCCGACGCTGCGAATTACAGCCGCGCTCGCCGCGAATCACTCGCCGGCTGGGCAGGGACCTGCGCTGTGGCAGGTTTCGATTGGGTGCGTGAGCCGGTGCTCAATCCCTATACGCGGCTGGCGGTAGCGATGTGCCCGGCGCGCGGCATTCTGCGAGCGGTCGGCTACGAAGTGACGGACGGACTGGTGCCGCAACCGGTCACCGGAATGTGCGAAGTGGCTATGAGCCACGCGCCGCAAGCGGCGTGACGCACGCGAGCCGCCTTGTTCGTCATCGGCTCCACAAGATTTTGCACGTCGACCAAGAGCTTACGAAAAAACGCCAAATTGTGCTGCCGATCACATCTTTCTTCCCTTACCGCGTCTAAAAGAACACCCACTGAAGTTGCCGGGTAAGAGAGCCAGTCATGAGCACCATCACGATGACCATCTTCCGGGCCCCCCGCGCATCCCACTGGGATCAACTCAAGCTGCGTCTCACCGAATGGCAGCGGCGCGCGCGTTCACGGCGCGAGCTTGAGGCTTTGAGCGACGCAACCTTGCGCGACATCGGCATCACGCGCTGCGATGCGCACCGCGAAATGAACAAACCATTCTGGATGGCTTAGAGCATGATCCGGAAAAGTGGATACCGGTTTTCCGAAAAGATCATGCTCAACGAAAAACCTAGGGTGAGCTGAACCACTCACGCTTTAGTAGCAGCTATCACGGCCAACCGGCCATATCCAGGCGATGCGGACGGGGCCGCCCGGCGACGGGCGGCCCTTCGTTTTGCTGCATTATGTGCGTTTGCAGGTGGCTGGGCGATTTGGCTAGCATGTCGTGGCAACGCTCTGACTGGCAAGCCATAGATCGTCACCATGGCTACAATCAAAACGAGTGACGACTGGCTCGCGCACAAGCCGGAATTATGAGCAGCGCCGCCGACAATAGGACGGAGCGCCCGCTATCCTTCGCGGCGCCGTTCCGCTATCCGGCCTTCACGGTCATTTGGACGGCGACGCTCGTCTCAAACGTTGGCGGTTGGATGTACAGCGCCGCGTCCGGCTGGCTGATGACCTCGCTCGATCCCGATCCCTTGACGGTGGCTTTGGTGCAGGCTGCGAGCAGCCTGCCGATCTGTCTTTTTGCCATTCCCGCTGGCGCGCTTGCCGACATTTTCGACAAGCGGAAATTCTTGATCGTCGTCGAAAGCATCACGACGGCGGTCTCCGCCATCTATGCGGTGATCGTTGGCCTTGGTTGGGCCACACCGGGCAATTTGCTCGTGTTCACGTTTCTGATCGGCGCCGCCGGCGCCATGACGGTGCCGGCCTGGCAGGCGGTCGTGACCTATCTCGTTCCCAAGGACGACCTGCCACCGGCAATCGCCGCTAACAGCGTCGGCGTGAATATTTCGCGCGCGCTTGGCCCGGCACTCGGCGGGCTTACCATTTCTGCTTATGGCATCGTCGCGCCGTTTTGGATCAATGCCGCATCCAATCTCGGCATCGTCGCCTCGCTATTGTGGTGGCGACCGCGGACGCGCGCCGGCACATTATTGCCGGCCGAACGCTTCGGCCAAGCCATCTTGGCGGGGCTGCGCTACGCCAGGCACAACCAGCATCTGCAGGCGACACTGGCGCGCGCTGCCGGTTTTTTCCTGTTCGCCAGCGCCTATTGGGCGCTGCTGCCTTTGGTCGCGCGCCAACAAATCGGCGGCGGGCCCGATCTCTATGGCGTGTTGCTCGGCGTCATCGGCGCGGGCGCGGTCGGCGGCGCCTTTTTGCTGCCGTGGCTCAAAGCTCGATTGGGAGCCGATCGTTTGATGGCAGTCGGCGCGCTCGGCCAAGCGCTCGCGATGGTGCTCTATGGTCTCGCTCGCGAGCCGACGATCGCGCTTGCTGGCAGCGCCATTGCCGGGGCGTCTTGGATCGCAGCGCTGGCGACGTTGAGCGTTTCCGCGCAGGTCGCGCTGCCGGACTGGGTCCGGGCGCGGGGACTGGCGCTATATACGACCGTATTTTTTGGCTGCTTGACGCTTGGCAGCGCCGCCTGGGGCGCAATCGCGGTCGCGGTCGGACTAGCGAATGCGCATTTTCTTGCTGCTGCCGGCGCGGTGGCAGCGATTGCGCTGACCTGGCGGTGGAAACTGCAGACCGGCGCCAGAATCGATTTGTCGCCGTCGATGCATCGGCCGGCGCCGCTGACCGCACAGCCGATCGAGCACGATCGCGGCCCGGTGCTGGTCACCGTGGAATATCACATCGACCCCCGTGACCGTGAACCGTTCCTTGACGCGCTGGCGCGCCTTGAGCACGAGCGGCGTCGCGACGGCGCTTATGCCTGGGGCGTGTTCGAAGATGCAGCAAAGGAAGGCCGCATGATCGAAACTTTTCTGATCGAATCGTGGATGGAGCATTTGCGCCAGCATGAACGCGTCACCAAGGCTGATCGTCTGTTGCAGGAGGAGCTGCGCCGTTTCGACCGGACCTGCAATCCGACGGTGACGCATTTTATCGCGGCCGACACGTGACGAGCTTATTTGCATTGTTTGAGCATGATCTTTTCCGAAAACCGGTATCCACTTTTCGCGATCATGCGACCGAAGTCGGCCAACGCGCAGATCAGCGCAGGTTCGCAGTGTTTAGGATCTGGCGCAGCCGCGGTGGCGTAACTGGAAGCTCTTTCACTGCACCCGGACGTCCGAGCGCGTCGTCGATCGCGGCGGCAATCGCGGCGCCGACGGCACTGGCACCGCCTTCACCGGCGCCTTTGACGCCAAGCGAATTGAGCGGGCTTGGCGCGTCCTCGCTGATCAACACTTCAATTGGCGGAATCTCACGCACAGTCGGCATCACATAGTCGGCGAAATTCACGCAGATCGGTTCGCCCCGCGCGTCGTAGCGGAATTCTTCGAACAAGGCGCCGCCGAGACCCTGCGCCACGCCACCGACGAGCTGGCCTTCGACCAGCATTGGGTTGACCGCTTTGCCGATGTCGTAAGCGACGAAATAGCGCTCGACCGCCACAGCGCCGGTATCGCGATCGATGCGCACGAGCGCGAAATGTATGCCGTAGGGGTAGTTCATATGCTCCGATTCAAACCATCCGTCGGCCGCAAGACCCGGCGTTGCGTCGCCGAGAAGCTTCGAACCGGGTTTGAGCGCGCTAGCAATCTCCCCGAGGGTCACGGATGGTCCCTCGGGCGTCTGCTTGCGCACGATCTTGCCGGCAACAAGTTCGAGCGTTTGCGGCGGTGACTGCAAGAGATGCGCCGCTGCTGTAATTGCTTTCAAGCGCAGCTTCGTCGCCGCGCGCCGCGTCGCCTCGCCGGTCATCACCGTCACTCTGGAGGCAAACGTGCCCATGCCATAGGCGATACGGTCGGTCTGTCCGTGCACGACGCGAACGCGCCGATAGTCCACGCCAAGTTCGTCGGCGCAGATTTGCGCGAGCACGGTCTCCATGCCTTGTCCGACCGACGTCGCGCCGGTCACGATCTCGACAGTTCCCGTCGTATCGATCGCGGCATGCACGCAGTCGAAGGGCCCTAGCCCGCTCTTTTCGACGAACATGGCGAAACCGGCGCCGACGGTCTCGCCTTCCTCGCGACGCCGCTTGAGCTCGTCGCGGAGCGAGCGCCATTCAGCTGCTGCCAGGGCCTTGTCGAGCAGACCGGCATAGTCGCCGGAATCGTAGGTCATCTCCGTGCCGAGCGTGTCGAGATGACGCGCATAAGGCATCTCCGCCGCGGCGATGAGATTGCGTCGGCGCGCCTCGACCGGATCGAGGCCAAGTCGTGTCGCGATCGCATCCATCAATCGCTCGCGCACAAAGGTGCTTTCAAACCGTCCCGGCGCGCGATAAGTGCCGCACGGCGTCTTGTTGGTCAGGCGAATGCGGCCGATCATCCGATAGGCGCCGACGCGGTAAGGGCCGAGCAGCATGGTCGCGGCGAGGTCCGGTACCGTCGCTGCATGCGTGCGCACGTAGGCGCCCTGATCGTGAAAGAACTCGCCGTCGACGGCGAGCAGTCGGCCTGCCGCATCGACCGCGGCGCGCACGCGATAATGCTGCTCGCGGGAATGGTTGGTCGCGATCAGATGCTCGCGGCGGTCCTCGATCCATTTCACCGGGCGGCGAAGCCGCAGTGCGCCGAGGCAAGCAAGGACGTCTTCGGGGTAAAGTTCGCCGCGCACGCCGAAGCCGCCGCCGGTGTGGCCTTCATGCAGATGCATCGAAGAAGCGGGGCGGCCGAGCATGCGCGCGAGCGCATCGCGATTCCAATGCGGCACCTTGGCGGCGCCGTATAGTTCGAGCACATCGCGCGCGGGATCGTAACGGGCGATGGCGCCGCGCGTTTCGAGTGGCACGCCCGAGTGCCGCCCGATCTTCAGCTCAAGCGCGACGCTCGCGTGAGCCGCCGCGAACGCCGCCGCTACGTCGCCATAGCCTTTGCGGACCAGGGCTGCTTCGGTCGAATGGCCGGCGGAAAATTCAGCCGGCGGCGCATCGGCCGCAATGAGCTGCGGCAAATCCTCGATCTCGACCACAACCAGGTCGGCGGCGTCTTCGGCAATATAGGGATCGGTTGCGAAAACGACCGCGATCGGCTCACCGACATAGCGAACGCGATCCTGGGCGAGGATTGGCTGGCGATACGGTTCAAGGCCCTCAATGCGGGTAAGCCGAAAGTCGATCGGCGGAATGTCGGCGACGTCGGCCGCGGTCCACACCGCGACGATATCCGCCATCGCGCGTGCATTCTCCACGTCGATCGCAACGATACGGCCGTGTACATGCGCAGAGCGGACCACGCGCATGTGCAGCTCTTGCGCGAAGGAAATATCCGCGGCAAAGCGGCCCTGGCCCACGACCAAGGGTCCATCCTCGAGCCGTGCGACCGAGCGGCCGACAAAGGGTCCGTCGCCGGCCATGGGCTCAGCTCCGCTTCTGCGCCAGCGTCATTATTCGCCCCGCTCCGGCGCAATCGCATCGAGATGTTGAGTTTCATTGATGCGACGGACGCAAATGTTGCCCCCGCTGACGTCGATTTCATTGATGCAGCAGGGCTCCTGCACCAAGCGCCAATAGGCCGAGAGCGGCTGGTCGAGAATTTGCAGCAGCAAGGCGCGGTTCACGCTGTCATGACCAACCAGCACGATGGTTTCGTCAGGGTGGTGCGCCAGCACCATGCGCAGCGCATTGGCGGTGCGCGCGACGAGATCTTGCAGCGATTCGCCGTTTGGGAAGCGCACCAGCTGCGGGCTCGCGAACCAGCCGGCGAACAACACGGGATCTTGCGCCTTGGCTTCGCTGAAAGTTTTAAACTGCCAGCCGCCGTAATCAATGTCGTTGAGTTCCTCGCAGGTTTTCGCCGCGACGCCGGTAGCGCGGGCAATCGCGCTTGCAGTCGCGATACAGCGACTCATCGGGCTGTTATAGATGTGGCTTGGCTGCCAGCGCGCGGCGATGTACTGCGCCAGTGCCGCAGCTTGCGCCACGCCGCGTGCGGTGAGTTGCAGCGGCTCACGTCCGCGAAAACGCTCAGGCTTGATGCCTTCGACGTGACCGTGCCGGGTGAGAATGATCTTGGTCATCTCGGCTCTTCCCGAGCGTTGCAATCCGGAAGTTGTGTGCCAAGGACTACGAGATCATTTCCATCCCAGGCGCTCTAGAATGGCGCGGCCCATGATCCACTCTTTGTCGTTCTCCGATAAAAAATCGAGCGTCTCGGTGAAATGGCTGATGCGCTGCCGATAGGTCGCTTTGTGGTACGAATTGGTAAGGTCCGTGCCCCAATAGCAGCGTCGCGGGCCGAATGCTTCGAACAGCCGCCGGACGTGCTCCGTCATGTCGCGGAATGGATAAGATTGCGACGAGTAAAACGGTGTCGTCGAGAGCTTCACCGAAACGTTCGGGTATTTGGCGAGTGCGGCCGTCTCCCTGACGCCCGCCGCAAGCTTGCCCTCTTTTACCATTTCGCCGGTCACGCCGAGATGATCGGCGATCATCGGCAGTTGCGGATATCGCTCGGCTACCTTGGCGAAATGCGCCATTGCCGCGCCGTAGAACATCACCGGCAGATTGTATTTCTCCGCGAGCGGCCAGAACCAATCGACGCTACCGTCGGTGAGCCAATGCCATTGCGGCGGATGAAATGTCAGGCGGATGCCGACCATACCAGGCTGTTTCTTCCAATCCGGCAATAGCTTGGCGGTGTTTGGATCGTTCACCGGAATGCGGCCCATGACGGCAAAACGCGTCGGATAGCGGCGCACGGCTTCAAGCGCGTAATCGTTGCGATCGCCTTCCCAGGACGGCGGAACGATGACCGCGCGATCAACGCCGGCTTCGTCCATCATCGGTACAAGCTGTTCGATCGAAAATGGCTGCGGCAGTTGCGCAACGCGATTCGGCAGCCAGGGCCGATCTGGCGTGTTTGCTTTCCACAGGTGAACCTGCGCGTCGACAATCATTACATTCCCTCCCGGATTTTCATGAAACTTTGCCGCGCGCATCTGCGCGGCGCAATGGCATCGCGCTAGGTCCGATCACAACCGCCGCAGCGGCAGCGACCAGGCGAGCAGCGTCCCGATGCCAGTGAACGCGGCAATGGCAAGAAAAGCCGCGCGGAAGGCGTCACCGATCTGGGCGTGAACAGAGGCCTGCCGCGCCGGCTCGAGATTGGCGATCACGTCGGGTCCCTGCTCGATGATGCTGCCGAACAGGCTCGCGGTACTACGGTCCGTCGCCGTCAGGATCGAAAACAGGATCGCGGCGACCGACGCGGTACCAAAGGCGGCGCCGACGGAGCGCGAAAATTGCACCATCGCCGCGCCGGTGCCGAGGAGCCGCGGCCCTGACACCGCTTGCACCGTCACTTGCACCACGCCCATCACCGTGCCCATGAATAATGCGATCACGCAAAACGACCAGGCGAGCTGCGTCGGAGACATCGCCGGCGCCGAGAAGGCGATCGCCACCAGACCGGCAGTCGCCGCCATCAATCCGTAAGTGGGAAACACCGCCGTGCAGCCGGTTCTGGTCACCATCTGCCCGGTAAACATCGAGCCGATGCCGATGCCCGCGGTCAGCGGCAGGAGGACCAATCCGGTCTCGGCCGGCGAGGCGCCGCGCACTGCCCGCAAGTAGATCGGCAGGAAGGTGATCAAAGACACCAGCGCCGCGCCGTGACAGGCAGCCATCGCGTCCGCCCGCCAGATCGAGGGCTGCCTGAACAATCGCGGCGGAATGAGCGGTGAGGTGGTAATCCTTTCCTGCCAGCTCAAGAGAGCGAGCGAGACCAGTCCAAACGCCAACAGTCCGAGCGCGAAGGGCAAAGCACTCATCTCGACGCGCTGCACCTGCTCGAGTGCCAGGATGACGGGACCGACAAAGAATATGAACAGGACCAGGCCCGGCGCATCGAATGTGGTGCGGCGGCGGTCGCCCTCGCGCGGCGGGATGCGGAACACAAACAATACCGCGAGCAAGCCGAGCGGAATGTTGATCAAAAAGATCGACTGCCAACCGAACGCCTGCGTGAGATAGCCGCCGGCCACTGGCCCAAAAGTATTGGAGCTTACCGCTATCCCAGCGAGATAGCCCTGATAGCGCCCGCGCTCGCGTGGCGGAATCGCCTCGCCGATCAGCGCCTGTGACAGCGTCATCAGCCCGCCGCCGCCGAAACCCTGTATCACACGAAATGCCGTGAGCATCAAAATGCTCGGTGCTACGGCGCACAATACCGATCCAAACACGAAAATTCCCAGTGCCACGAACATCATCAGGCGCCGGCCAAAGGTGTCGCCGAGGCGGCCGTAAACCGGCGCGGCAATAGTGTTGGCGATCAGATAGGAGACGACGACCCAAGAAGCGCGCTCGATTTCGCCGAGACTCGAAGCAATCGCAGGAAGCGCCGTGGCCACGATCGTCTGATCAGCGACCGCAAGAAACATCGGCAGCATGATAGGCGGGAAAACCATGAGGAACTGTGAGCCGGCAGACCGCACCACGGGCGTGGTCGCGCCAACGTCATCAGCGCGGGGCCCGGTACCAGGGCTCACCGCCGCCGGGGCTGGGGGATCGGTATGTTTTGGCGCAACGCGATCGGCGGCCGCCGGCTGGTCTAAAGACTCGTTCATTGCATCGCGCCGGTCACCAAACGCCGAGCAAAATTCAAGGCTCGGGCGGCGCACCGCCCGACAAATAGATACGACGGCAATGTCCCATGCCTTATAGCCGCGAGTCACGCTGCAATTCGGACACCACGGGCGGGATGCGGGGACCCCGCAAACCCGCGCGCCCACGCCGCCGGGCAAAATCTCCGCCGCGGTCGCGGGCGTTCAGTTTACGACGAAAGCGCCGGCCGCCCGAAAGCGGCCGGGCTCGCTATTCGCAAGGCGTCGCGGCCAACCGTGTAACCTTAAAAAACGGGTCAGCCGACGAAATTGACGCGCTCTTGCTCCCGCGCCTCGTCTGCGCTCGCGGGTTGTGCGGGCAGTTGCAGGACCGTCGCATCCTGACCTTCACACAACAGGGTCAACAACACGATACGCCCGTCGGGAAATTCGAGGGCGTCGTGATGGGCAGCCATCTTGTCCTTGTTGACCTGTCGGAAAATGGCCGTCCGGTGGTTGATTGTCTTCGTCTTCCAGCCGAGCAGGCCGGCGGGCAGGCATGCTACGTCGTCCGCAAAGGCGAGCTCCGTTCCCGGGCGGATGCAGACCGCCAATCCGGGATCATTCGACGCCGAAAACCCGCGCGTTCCGGTGCCGAAATCTCGCGTTACGAGCTTGTCTCCCACTTTCGCGGGCCGAGACCGCACGCTCTGAAGGCTAAAGTCACACATTGGCGACTCCTTTCTTCCCAATCTTGCACTACTCAACCCCACAGCCGTACCGATAACGCACTCAAAGCAAGATTGGTGCCGTGGTTTAACGCGCAAATGACATTTCAGCGCACGCGCACGGTCCGCTGGCGACTGGCCCTCATAATCCGGCGCTTTATCCTTCTAGCGCTTTGTTACGCCCTTGATTGTGTGCCTTTGGCGCTCGCTGCACCCGTCTGCTACTTCTGCAGCCACATTAACGGCCACGAGCCGCACGTCAGAGTCACCGGTCGGACGCTCAGTTCGCGCCGCAATTTGCGGCAGTTTGCTCGCCGCGCGGGCGATAGGGCCCTAGAGCCTGACCGTTTGAACCAAAGTATTGCCGGACGGCAGGGGGCCAGGCCGGAAAAGATCATGCTCAACCAAAAAGCTGAAGCGAAATACCAAATCAACATTTCGCCTTAGCGCACGATAATGCCGCCAACCATGCCATCCCAATCGTGGTCGCTGCAGCGCAAATCATAAGTCCCCGGTGCGCCGGGTGTGAGCAAGATGTCCTTGCTTTCGCCGGGTTGCATCACGACTTCGGTGTGTTCGCGGTTGAGCACGTTTGGATTATCGATTTTTGCGGCGGCGAAAAACGTCGGCGCCGTGAACTCATGCGTCTGCTCGCCGTGATTTTCCAGATGCAACCGGTAATGGACGCCGCGCTCGAATGTCAGATGATCCGGCGCAAAGCGGTAATCGATCATTGTGACATCAACCCTCACCGGCTCCGGCGTGGCGGCGCAGCAGGATCCCGCAAAAACAATAACTAAGCCGCATCTTACGGCAGTCTGATTCATGGATTCCTCAGTCGGCGATCCCTCAATCAGCGAGCAAAGCGAATGAATATCTTTGCAAGAACCCCGGACCGAGCGGGAAAATCGGCGCGCCAACAGGTTTTTGGTTCTCCCGTGACGTCGTAATGGCCGGCCTAATGTCCGACCACGGCGGCTGAAGCCTGGATATTCACGCGCCGGACGAGCAGCAGGACCAGAGGAATCATCAAGGCGGCCACGATCGCGCAGACCTGGAATACGTCGATATAGGCCAAAATAGTGGCCTGGGTGCGAATCATCTGGCCGATAAACGCCATCGCCTGTCCCGCGGCGTCCGCCGCGGAAGCGCCATGCGCGGCGAAATAGTGAGTCAACTGCTGCACCGTCGAATGGAAAGTAGGCGAACTCGGCGCGGTATTTTCGACCAGCCGCGATTGATGGAATTGCTCGCGCTGCACCAACACCACGTTGGCGAGCGAAATGCCGACACTGCCGCCAAGATTGCGCGCCACATTGATCAGCGCCGATGCTTGATTGGTCTTGTCCGGCGGCAAGCCGTCATAGGCAACAGTGTTGATCGGAATGAACAAGAATGGCAGGCCCACCGTCTGATAGACCCGCACCCAGACGAAATAATCGAAGCTCGCATCCGGCGTGAGCGTCGTCGAATACCACATCGATAAAGCAATTCCCGTCAGACCAAGCACCATCAGGTATTTCGGCTGAAAGCGGCCCGTGACCTGCCCCGCGATCGGCATCACGATTAGCATCGCAAGCCCGCCCGGCATCATCGCCAGTCCGGACAGCATGGCGGTATAGGGGAATGAGGTCTGCAACAGCTGCGGCATGATCTGGTTTGATCCGAACAGGATCGCGCCGACCATCAACATGACCGAAAATGCCATGCCAAATTGACGCCGCGACAGCAGTCGCAGTTCGACGATGGGGTCCTCCTGATTGATCTCCCAAGGCACGAACAGCAGGAATGAAATCGCCGCCAGCGCCGTGAAAAAGATGATTGTGTTGGACTTGAACCAGTCTTCGATCTGGCCGCGATCGAGGACGACTTCCAGGCTGCCAAGCGTTATCGCGATCAATGCAAAGCCGATCCAGTCGACCTTCAAGCCGCCGGCCAGCCGTTCGCGGCGTTCACGTTCGAGCGTCTCCGGCTCATCGACCAGCCATTGCACCAAGGCGAGCGAGACCAGCCCGATCGGCACATTGATGAAGAAAATCCAATGCCAGGAGAAATTGTCAGTGATCCATCCGCCGAATGTCGGCCCGACCGTCGGCGCGACGATGACCGCGACGCCGTAGAGGGCAAAAGCCTGGCCACGCTTCTGCGGCGGAAATGTATCGGCCAATATGGCTTGCTCGCTGGTCGGCATGCCGCCGCCGCCGAGCCCCTGCAGGATGCGGAAAAAAATCAGCGCGCTCAGGCTCGGCGCCAAGCCGCAGAGCAGCGAACTGACTGTAAACAGTGCCACGCAAATCATGTAGAAGCGCTTGCGCCCGATCACGTTCGACAACCAGCCGCTGGCCGGCAACACCACCGCGTTGGCGATCAGATACGTTGTGACCACCCAGGTGCTTTCGTCGACGCTGGCAGCAAGGCTGCCGGCGATGTAACGGAGCGAAACGTTGGCGATTGCGGTGTCGAGCACCACCATGAACGTCGCGATGGAGACGACGATAGCGACCAGCCAGGGATTGCGATCGCCGGCGGCTGAACGGCTCGGATCCCAGCCGGCGGCCGCCGCCTGATCACTCATCGCACCTTCACCGTCGGCACGACCGACATACCCGGGCCCAACAGCACATCGGGCGGCTTGTCGAACTCGATTTTCACCGGGACCCTTTGCACGATCTTGACGTAATTGCCGGTGGCATTTTCCGCGGGTAATAGGCTGAACGCCGTTCCGCTGCCGGTCTGCACGCTGTCGACATGGCCCTTGAAGGTCCGGCCTGGATAGGCGTCGATGGCGATGTCGACCGGCTGGCCTGGGCGCATCAAATTGAGCTGGGTTTCCTTGAAATTCGCGGTTACCCAGACCTCGCGCGGCACAAACATCATCAGCGCCTGGCCGACTGCCGCGTAGCCGCCTTTGGCGGCGGTGAGCTTGGTCACACGGCCCGCCACCGGCGCGACGATTATCGTGCGCGAAAGGTTGGCTACCGCCTGTTCGAGGGTAGCGCGTGCCTGCGCCAGCTGACCATAGGCGAGGTCGCGCTGGGCTTGCAGAACGGCGACCTGTTTGTCGGTTGCAACCGCGTTGGCTTGTGCCGCCGCCAAGGCGGCCTCGCTTTGCTGATGGTTCGACACGTACTGCTGTGCTTGTTCGATCGTCCCGCTGCCTTTGCTGGCCAGCTGCTGGTACCGTTCGGCCTGTTGTTGCGCGAATGTCAGCGCTGCCTGCGCCTGCGCCACCTGGTTTTTGGCTTGATCGACCTTCGCCTGTTGCGCGACGATCTGGGCGGTCAGATTGTCGACGCTCGCTCGCGCCTGGTTGACTTGCGCGGCCGCCTGATCGCGTTGCGCGACATAGTCGCGATCGTCGAGGCGGACCAGCTCGGCCCCAGCATCGACCAGCTGATTATCGGTGACTGGAACATCGACAATGGCGGCAGCGACTTGCGCGCTGATCGGCACGGTACGCGTATCGATGAACGCATCGTCGGTTGATTCATAATGTCGCGCATTGAGCCACCAGGCGACCATCAGGATAGTGGCAATGGCGCCGCCGATCGCGAGCAAGTAGATGAAGCCGCGGCGTCTGCCGAAGCGCGCTCGCCATGAGCGCTTATCGACGCCGGCAGCGAATCCAGGCGTCGCCTGACGCGGCGCAGAGTCGCGGCGCTCAGATTCGGGGCGGCGCTCGTTGTCGACGCGTTGATCCATGATCGACGCTAAACGTTTGACAGGCCATATAAGTTGCCAACCGGCAAGCGTGGGCGTGCCGGCGTTAGCTCGGTGTGTTTAGCCGGGAATGGAGAGCGAAACCAGTCAGGAGGCGCGCGGGGGTTGCCGCAGCCCGCCGGCGATTTTTTGGACGAACTCGTCCAGTTCATCGCCTACGAGGTCGCTAACCGCCCACAAGTCAAATCCGTCTTGCGACCAATGGCGGACATTGTAGCCCTGAATGCTCTCCGACAGGGTCCGACGGTACTTCGCGCCCAAATGCCGGGCGACAAACAAATTGATCACGTGTTTGCGACGCTGATAGACGATCGCGGCAACCGGTTCGTTATCGATGTAATCAAGGCGCCCGCCAAGAAGCGTAAAGCTTTCCGCGGTCAGATCGACCACCGGCGGCGCAACATCGACCCGGCCGTTGAACCACGGCTTCACCGTGTGTCGATCGCTGGTTTCGACATCCATCAAATGACCGGCTTGCAACGAACGAATATGCGCCGAAACCACTTCGTCGGCGATCGTCTGCGACTGATCGTTGCGGAGCACGGTCAGGACGACGCTGGCGGCGGCCGCCGCAGACAGCGCTGAACCCGCGGCAAACCCGCCGAAGAACCAGCGCCGGGTCGGCCGCATAAACTCGCGCATCGAGACGACGCGCGAGGCCGGTGCCGCCACCAAGGCTTCAATCCGGCTGCGCAGATGCGCCGGCGCGGTCTCTTTCAATGCGCCACCGCCCATGATCTCGTGCATGGCGCGATACGAAGCTAGCTGCGCGGCGCAGGCCGAACAGCCGGCCACGTGCGTCTCAACGTCTTGAGCATGGCCGGCGTCGAGCTCGTCGTCGATCAGCGCATGAAGCAAAACTTCCAATTCATCGCATTTCATGGCGCTGTTCCTGCAGCGGCCGGTCCCGGCCGCACGATAGAGTTTTCGGTGGCGTTCCATGCTGACCGCAGCATGGCGCGGGCGCGCGCCAGGCGCGACATGACCGTTCCAATCGGTACGCCGGCCACCTGGGCGATTTCCTGGTACGACAGATTGTTCATCTCACGCAGCACGATGGCCTCACGGAACGGCTCTGGCAGCTCCGCTACCAGCCGCCGTATCGTTGCACTGTCCTGCCGCTGCACGATCATTTTTTCCGGCGAGGCTTGCGGCTCCTGCCACATCGGCATTTCCTCCGCCAGCGTCTCGTCGGTAGCGTAATCGGTCGGCAGTTCTTCCTTGCCGCGGCGCGCGAACTCGGCGTTGCAGACGTTTCTCAATATTGCCAATAGCCACGGCTTCATCGCCGGCCCTCGGTAGCTGTCGAAATGTCGCAACGCCCGCAAAAAGCATTCCTGTACTGCGTCTTCGGCGTCGTGGGTGTTACGCATCAAATAACGCGCCAACGTGTAGACGTCGTCCAGATGGGGCAATGCGGCGGCCTGAAAAGTCCGCATTCGCTCTTGTTCGGCAACCGCATCATCCGCCATCGTATCGTGCTCGGCCGTCCACCATATGCCATTCGCCCATGTGGCTCCTGTGCCACAGCCGATCATATCATTACTGCACCACGATCGAGCCCACCATTTTGGGATGCAGATAACAGAAGTACTGGTAGGTCCCGGGTGTGGTGAAGGTGAACGAGAAGCTGTCATCGGTGTCGAGCGCAGGCGATTTCTTGAAGGCGTTGTTCGCCGAACCGATGCCGTGCGGAATATCGTCCCTATTGGTCCAGGTAACCGTGGTGCCTGCCTTCACGGTCAGCGAGTCTGGCCCGAAGCTGAAGTTGTCGATCGTGATCGCGCCCGGGGTCTCATCGGCCTGGGCCAGCAGCACACCTGCTGCCAGCACCGAGCCGACGACCGCACCGAGCACCGAAGAAGCGATAATCGGACGCAACATTTTCATTCTCCTTCTGACTTGTTCTTCTTAGCCTTGCATTCTTCTTAGCCTTGCGGCGCCTTCGTCCTAGCCTTGCAGCGGCGAGTCGATGATCGCGAGGCGCTGCTCGTTTTGCTTGAAGGTGACATTGGCGATGCCGAGCATTTTGCGCAGTTGGTCGTCCGCCACTTTCAGCGGGCCCGGTGACGGGGCGGTGCCGGGCGCCGGCTGCGGGAACGCCGTCGAACGCGCGGTGTGGAAGGTGACGTTACCCTCGACCTTTTGCATGATCTGGTGGATGTGGCCGTTGAGCACGGTCACCGAACCGAATTTCTTCAGATAGCCGAGCGCCTGGGCGCCGTCCTGCGTGCCCCAGCCCCAATCCTGGTACACGGTCCAGAGCGGGATATGCGCGAACAGAACGATCGGCGTGGAAGCCGAGCGGTCTTTGACGTCCTTCTCGAGCCACTCGAGCTGCTCGTTGCCGAGCGTGCCGAGGCCGCCAGCCTTGAGATCGACGACATTGACGAGGCCGATGAAATGCACGCCATTGGCGTCGAAGCTGTACCAGCCGGCGCCCTTGGCGGTCTTGCCATAGCGGTCGCGATAAATCTTGCCTTGATCCGCATCGATCAGGTCGTGCTCGCCCGGTACGTAGTGCACATCAAGCCGCGATTGCGAAATGATGTGGTCGGCGTCGTCGAATTCTTTCTCCTTCGAGAGGTGGCTGATGTCGCCGGTGTGGATCATGAAGGCCGGCTTCTGCGCCAAGGCGTTAACTTTGTTGATCGCCTCTTCCAGGGTGCCGAGCGCGTTTGGATTGGCCGGCTTGTCGAAGCCGACATGGCTATCGCTGATTTGCAGGAAGGTAAGGCCCTTCGTTTCCGCCGCCTGCGCCTCGCCCATAATCCCGAGCGAGTGAGGCACACCGCCGGCAATGGTCCACAGCACGCCGGTGCCGCACCACGTCATGCATTCCAGCACCTTGCGGCGATTAACGCCGTCTCGATGGTCGATTTCACTCATTTTGCGAATCTCCTTTCAGCCGCTGCTCCCCCCAACCGGCTCGGTTGTGCGGCTTTCAAGCGGTGGGATTCGTCAATAACGGGGTTTATTCCCTGATTTTGCGGGAATTTCTGCGGTCCGCCGGCTGCCATGGGGCCGCAAAAGCCCATCGGCGCCTTGCGAGTTCGCCTTAACTCCTTGTTCGGTTTAGGGCTTTGACTTTGAGAAATCTGCGCTCCAGGGTGAATTCCATTAAAGCGACAAACCGTCGTAGCGGACCGTTGAGGTGCACTTAACGGTCGCAAAAGGCGGAACGCTATAAAGCGTGATCCCGAAAAGGGGGTCGCAGTTTCCCGCCAGCGCGAAGCCCTAGCAACGGCTTCTCTTCTTCGCGTCGGCGAAGGCCGGTCGGAAAAGATCATGCGCAAACAACAAGCTAAAGCGAGCACTGAATCAACCTGAAGATTTCACTTAGCGGACTTGCCAATCAGCCGGGGACGCAAAGTTCATGTTGCGGTCGACATTCTCGTCCGTTGAGACTCGACAATCGTGGATCGTGGCCACGGTGGTCTTGCTGATTATGGCGATCGCTTTCGGCGCGCCGTGGGTCACGCTGGTCGCACTCAAGGACCTCGCTGCCGAGGTTAACGGCGAGCGCTCGGTTCCCGCCTTTGCGAGTGCCCTAATGTGGATTGGTTCGGGCGTCGGCGGCATTCTCATGGGACGGGTCGCCGAACGCATCGGCATACGCTTCACCGTCATCTTCGGTGCGTTGATGGTTGCGCTCGGCCTGGCGCTGTCGAGCCGGGGTCCGTCGTTGCCGCTTTATCTTGGGCACGGCGTGTTCATGGGACTGCTCGGCATCGGCGGCATCAATGCACCGTTCTATGTTTACGTCAGCCGCTGGTTCGATCGCAGGCGCGGATCGGCCTTGGCGCTCATTTCAAGCGGCGCCTATCTTGCCGGAGCGCTGTGGCCGCCGGTTTTTGCGCGCCTGATCGCATATGCCAGCTGGCGCCACGCCATGCTCGCTTATGCGGCATTCGAGCTCGTCGTCATTGTTCCTGCCGCGGTGTTGGTCTTGGCGCCGCCGCCACAAGAGCTGCACTTAAGAAAGACCGAAGCGCGCGGAGCAAAATCGGTATTGGGCTGGCCGCCGAATTTGGTCTTCGCGCTGCAAATGGTTGCGATTTTTACCTGTTGCATCCCGATGGCGATGCCACAGACCCACCTCGTCGCGTTTTGCAGCGATCTCGGCATCAGCCCCGCACATGGCGCCGCGATGGTATCGGTTTTGCTTGGCGCGGCGTTCTTCAGCCGCCAACTCTGGGGCCTAGTTTCAGATCGGATCGGCGGCCTTTACACCATGCTCGTGGGCTCGGCCTGTCAGGCGCTCGGCATGGCGGCTTTTCTGTTCACGCAGGACGAGGTCGGATTGTTCACGGTCGCGGCGCTGTTCGGCGCCGGATTCAGCGGACTCGTGCCGGCCAATATTCTGACATCGCGCGAATTGTTTCCAGTCGAGGACGCTTATTGGCGGATGCCGACATTACTCTTGTGTAGCGGCTGGGGCATGGCGACAGGCGGCTGGCTCGCCGGGATTCTTTACGATCATTTCGGCTATTACGCGCCTGCTTTCGCCGCGGGGCTCGCGGCCAATCTCCTGAACTTCACTTTCGTCAGCACGCTGGCGCTGCGGCGCAGCAGAATCGCGATTGCGTAGCAGCTAAAGCGAAATGATTTTAGGTTGATTCGGTATTTCGCTTTAGCTCATTGTTTGAGCATGATCTTTTCGGAAAACCGGTAGCCCCTTTTCCGGATCATGCTCTGACAAACCCGCTCGGGAATAAAACTTCCTCGCTCCCGGTCGCTTCATGCGGGCCCGTGAAGGGCAGTGGCACATTCGAAGGAGCGACTCGATGCGCACAATGACGATCGCAGCTGCTGCGGCACTTGCTATCGCAACGGCGACCGCGCCGATTGCCAGCACGGCATTCGCGCACGGTTTCGGCGGCGGCGGCGGACACGGGTTTGGCGGCGGGCACGGGTTCGGCGGCGGCCACTTCAGTAGCTTCGGTGGCGGACATTTCAACAGCTTCGCGGGCGGGCGGAGTTTTGGCAGTTTTGGCGGCCATTTCGATCACGGTCGTTTCGGCGGCGGCCGTTTCGATCATTTCGGACGCTTCGGCCGTTTCGGCCGCGCTTTCGGTTTTGTCGGTCCGTACGGGTACGGCGGATACTACGGCTACTACGGTTATGGATACGACAGTTGTTACGTGCTCACCCCGTCAGGTTACGTTTGGGTCTGCTACTGAGCGCGCGTGCCTTTTTTGGTTCACGCGGCTTCGTTGCAAATCACCTCAGAAACACGCTGGAGGAATGCGCGCCAGCCTTCATCAGACAAGGCTGGCGCGATCACTAAACGGCGATCAGGGGAATAGTCCGAGCTTGAGAGGAATCTTTACCAACAGAGGCGGCGATGAAAGCAAGCCGCGTTCACGAGGCCGAAAAGCCGATCCGAAGTCATCTAACTACAAGTGGAGGCCCGACATGCTCCGCTTCGTTCTCGTCAATGTCCGCACGCCGCGCGCCGACGTCCATTGCGCCTTTGCTGCACCAAGATCGCGGCAAGTTACGTTCGGGAAATCAACACCAGATTCTACTATTGCAGCCGCAGCTGTTTCGTCAGTCATACCAGGTTGGGACAGCTTGTGCTCGAACACCGTAGCCGAGCTGTGCGATGAAGTGCGATCATTGCCGCGGGCCTCTCCGCTTGATCGTCCAGCGTTATTGGCGCATGCGATTTTGCTCGCAGGCTTGCAAAGCAGCGTATCTGCAACGTCTTAATACGAATATGCGGGAAAAGCTTGACGACGACATTCAGCGCCGCTCGAGGCGCCAAAGCAATCTTGCGTCAGTGTCCTGAAACCGTGGCTTTAATCACAGGCGGCCGGGTACGCGCGGCGCAGAAGTTCTCCACCGCCGCTACAATCGCCGCGCTGGTGTGCGACCGGCGCTCCGGCGTCCCCAGTTCGAGCTCTTCCTGGCGGTTCACGATGGATCCAGCCTCGAGCAGCACGGCCGGCATTCTGGTCTCGCGCAGCACGATCAGCTGATCGTAGCGGTACACTCCGGCCTCGGCGTCGACCAAGATACGGCGGCGATGTCCCATAAGGGCCAAGGTGTAATGCGGCGTGTAATTGAGGCCGCGGTGTTCCAGTTCGCGCCCAAGCAAGTCGGCGAATTTGAGGCTGCCGGCCGGATCGGCATTATCGTTTGATATGAACAGCGCGTAACCCGGATAATCATCGTTGAATTCGTTTTTCTGCCCGCCGTAATCCCAGCTCTGCTTCAGATTGTCGGGGACTGAATCGTGGTGGATCGCAATGAAAAGATCCGCATGCATGCTGTTGGCGCGGGCGGCGCGCTCGAACAAGCCTCGCCACGGCGCGGTCGCGGTGATCAACAGCACGGTCTGCGCAAAGCCGGCATCGTGCAGGGCTTGATTGACCTCGCGAGCGAGTTGGAGGTTGAAGGCATATTCAGGGATGCCGCGCGCGCTCATTGCGCCGGGTACATCGACAGTGTGACCGACATCGACCACAACGCGGAACGCCGAACGCGGGCAACTCTCGGTCTCTGCCGGCTTGGTGCTGGCGCGCTCTTGACCGCGCACGCCCTGCGCTCCCGCCGCCAGAAGCGTGAGTCCAAGAACAGCGCCTAGCTTTGTAGCCGCCCGCCACCGCCCAATCATGCCGCCGGTATCTTAGCGCAGCGGCCAAAAATTTCCAGTTCCGAAGCTTGATTTTGCGCCCGCCATAATCCGTTATTGCCAGATCGGATGTTTGTTTGAGGAGCGTATTATGGTTCGTGAACCGTTACTGACTGCCGTTGCCATTAACGATCTTCGCCCCACGCAGATCACCGTCGGCATGCGCGAGGTCGCCGCCAAGCGTCAGCGCTGGCGCGAAATCGCCGCCAAAGAGGGCGGAAAGTTCCTTGGCAAGCACATGATTCCCGTCGTGCTGGGTCCGAAAGGCCGACACTACGTCGTCGATCATCATCATCTGGCGCGCGCGCTTCACGAGGAGGGCGTCAAGGACGTGGCGGTGACGTTGATCGCCAATCTCGGCAAACTCGACCAGGATGCCTTTTGGACGGTGATGGACAATCGCTCGTGGATGCACCCGTTCGACGAGAAGGGCGAGCGGCGGCATTACAGCGACATTCCCAAGCGCGTCGCCGATCTGGTCGACGATCCGTTCCGCTCGCTCGCCGGCGAATTGAGGCGCGCCGGCGGCTTTGCCAAGGACACGACACCATTCAGTGAATTTCTATGGGCGGACTTTCTGCGTCGGCGTATGAAGCGCAAGAGGGTCGAGCGCGACTTTGAGGGTGCGATCGAAAAGGCAGTGAAATTCGCAAAAAGCGAGGATGCCGGCTATTTGCCGGGATGGTGCGGCCCGGTGGAGGACATATGATTCGGCCTCTGACTCGGCCTCGCCGGCTTCGGCGCGGCTGCGCCAATCCGCGCAGCCAGCGGGTCTCACCTTTGCTATAATCGGTGGGGAGCATTGATGGGGGGCCCAGATCGCTCGCGTCCATCATAGCTTGCGCCCACGATCGCTCGCGTCGCAGCGGCGTAAACTGGGTTGCAAACCAGGGCTGGATCAATACACGAAGATGAGCGTTCATCGTGCAAGCATGGCGCTAGTGGTGGCGGCGAGCGCGTTGGCCGGCTGCAGCGGTTTTGGCGACAAACAGCAGGCGACTGCCGTCGATCCCAATACGATTCCGGTCAATTACCGCAGCACGCTAGTCGCATTCCTGCGCCAGTCCCTGACCAACCGCGCCGACTTTCGCGGGGCGATGATTTCCGAGCCGGCGCTCAAGCCGGTGGGCGAGAGCCAGCACTATGTCGTCTGCGTGCAATTCAATCCCCGCAGCTTGATCAAGACCACAAAGGCCGCGGTTTATCTTTCCGGACAGATGACACAGTTCGTCGACGCGACGCCGGAGCAATGCGGGGACGCGGTCTATTCGCCGTTTAAGGAGCTCGATGCCGCCACTCCTGCTGCGAGCTTGACGGTGCCGGCACTGGGCTAAGCAAAACCATGGACAGCGACGTTCTCATTGTCGGGGCGGGACCGACCGGCCTCACGCTTGCGATTGATCTCGGCAGGCGCGGGGTTCGGTGCACATCAGTCGAACAGAAGGAGCAGCCTGCTTTTCTGCCCAAGATGGAGCGAGTGAATGCCCGCTCGATGGAAATCTATCGCCGCATGGGGCTGGCCGAAAAAATCCGCGCGGCCGGATTGCGCGGCGATTGTCCGATGGACGTCTATATCGTGTTGTCCCTGACCGAGCCGCCGCTACTGCACCTTCCTTATGCGTCGGTTGAGCAGGCGTGCGCGCAAACCCGCGCCAATAACGACGGCATGCTGCCGCTCGAGCCCTATCAGCTGATCTCGCAATACACGCTCGAGCCGCTGTTGAAGTCGATTGCCGAGACCATTCCTTGCGTGCGGGTGCGGTTCGGTTGGGAATTTCTCAGCTTGCGGCAGGACGGCGAGGGCGTCACCGCGCGCCTGCGCAGCACCAGGGGAGAAATAGAAGAAATTCGCGCGACCTACCTCGTCGGTTGCGACGGCGGTGCCAGTGCGGTGCGCAAGGAGCTCGGCATTGCCCTTGCCGGCGAAGGCAATCTGTTGGAGCTGCGCCAAGCGCTGTTTCGCTGCGACGAATTGTTCGAACGTCTGCCGATCGGCAATGGGCCTGGCCGCGGCCGGCATTATCACGTTGCCGATGACAAGGCGACGTTCTTGATCATGCAGGATTCCACCCGGCATTGGACGCTGCATGCGGTGCTCGATAGCGACGAAGCGATGAAGACCGCGTTCGAGCGCACGGTCGGAATTCCGGTCAAATACGAAATGCTGTCGTGCGCGCCGTGGCGGCAGAATCTGCTGCTCGCCGACCAATACGGCAAAGATCGCGTGTTTCTCGCCGGCGACGCGGTACATCTGGTGATTCCCACCGGCGGGCTCGGGATGAATTCCGGCGTCGGTGACGCCATCGATTTGTCGTGGAAGCTTGCCGCTACCCTCGCCGGCTGGGGCGGACCGAATTTGCTCAAATCATATGAGATCGAGCGGCGGCAAATCGGCGAGCGCAATGTCGGGGCCTCGCGTTATGCCACGATCGGCCGGCGCAAGTGGCGGGCGATGTGGCGACCGGATATTCGCGAGAAGACTGCGGCCGGCGCCGAGACCCGAAAAAATCTGAGCGCGGTTGCCGATATCGAGCAGCGCAAGAGCAATGAAATGATCGGCGCCGAACTCGGCTACCGCTATGTCGACTCACCGATCATTTGCAACATCCCGGGCGGGCCCGAACATTTGTTTCGAGACTATCAGCCGACCACGTGGCCGGGCGCGCGGCTGCCTCACGTTTGGCTTGAGGACGGCACGCCGATGCAGGACCGCATTCCCGACGGTTACGCAATCCTCAAGCTCGGCGGCACTCAAGCGGATGCGCGCGGGTTGGAAGGCGCGCTGCGCGCACGTGGCGCGCCGGTGACAGTGCTTGAAATTGCGGACCGCACGGCGCGCGAAATCTACGCTCACGACCTCGTCCTCCTTCGACCCGACCTGCATGTGGTGTGGCGCGGCAATGCCGCGCCCGAGGATCCGGCGCAAGTAGCGGCTATAGCCACCGGGCACTAGAAGCATGGCGACCCCGTCCGTCTACATCCTTGTCAGACTGTGGATCCACAAGGGTCTCGAGACAGAATTCGAGGCCTACGAGCGCAAAGTATCGCGCATCATGGCCCGCTACGGCGGCGTCACTGAACATGCCATCCGGACGTTAAAGACGTCGAACGACGACGGATCAGACGAGCCTTTTGAGGTCCACGTGCTCAGGTTTCCGAGCCGGGACCTCTACGATGCGTACCGGGATGATGCGGAGCGTCTTTCTTTGAGTAGTGAACGCGCTGGCGTAATCACGAACACCGATATTCTCGTTGGAACGCCCGGGCCGACGTATGGCCCCTGATTTCGAACCTGAGGAACAGCTAAACGATCGATCGCGCCTGCAGTGGAGACGTTCTCCACAGCTCCCTCCATTGGCGCGATTTTTCTGAGTCCAGAACGATAATTGATAGAATTTTCCGCTATTTGCAGGTCAGATTCCCTTCCTATATAGAAAATAATTCTCTGCAGGCCGAGTCAGGTCTGCCCAGCCTTTCGAGGCCGCCATGACCTCTCCGCTCGACCAGAAAAAGATAAAAATCGCCGGCCCCGTCGTGGTTACCGCAAACCGCGTTGGCGACGGCGCTGTGGTCTACCGCAGCCCCGACGGCGGTTGGACCACCGAGCTCGGCGGCGCCGCCGTGGTCATTGATGCGGACAGCGCGCGTGCGCTCGCCGAAGCGGCAACGGGCGACGACCTCAACGCTATCGGCCCCTACATCGCGCCGGTTAAGGTTCTGCCCGGCGGCCACGTTCGCCCCGGAAACTTGCGCGAACTAATCCGTCGCAGCGGCCCGACCATCGACCTTCCGGCGCTGCCCGACATGTGAGCGGGCCGCCCCATGTACATTTATGACGCCTTTGATCGCCAGCTCCTCGCCGAACGTGTCACCGAATTCCGCGATCAGGTGGCGCGGCGGTTGTCTGGGGAATTGACCGAAGAAGAATTCAAGCCGCTGCGCCTGATGAATGGCGTCTACCTGCAGCTCCACGCCTATATGCTGCGTATCGCCATTCCTTACGGCACGCTGTCCACGCTGCAGTTGCGCAAACTCGCCGAGATCGCGCGCAAATACGATCGCGGCTACGGTCACTTCACCACGCGGCAGAACATCCAATTTCACTGGATCAAGCTCGCCGAACTCCCCGATGCGATGGCGGAGCTCGCCAGCGTCGGCATGCATGGCATGCAGACCAGCGGCAACAACGTCCGCAATATCACGACCGATCAGTGGGCCGGTGTCGCAACCGACGAAATCCAGGATCCCCGGATCTGGGCCGAGCTCATTCGCCAGCACGTCACGCTGCATCCGGAATTCTCTTTCATGCCGCGCAAGTTCAAGATCGCGGTCGGCGCGTCGCACCGTGACCGCGCGGCCCTGCGCATCCACGACATGGCGCTGCGGCTGCATCGTAACGCGGCCGGCGAGACCGGATTCGAGGTGATGGTCGGCGGCGGGTTAGGCCGCACGCCCTATCTCGCCCAAACCATCAAGCCGTTCCTGCCCAAGCGTGACGTGCTGTCTTATGTCGAGGCGGTGCTGCGGACCTACAACCAGTTCGGCAGCCGCGACAATATCTGGAAAGCACGGATCAAGATCCTGGTGCACGATCTCGGTGCCGAGGCTTTCGCCAAGGAAGTCGAGACGGAATGGCAAAGCATCAAGGATGGCGCGCTTGTACTTGAACCAGCGATGGTAGCGGACATTGCCGGCCGCTTCCGCTACCCAAATTATCAGCAACTAGACGATAACCCGCCTGAGCTTAACGTGGCGCGACGGAGCGGTCGGAGCTTCGACGCCTGGATGAACAATTGCGTGACCAAGCACAAAGCGCCCGGTTACGCCATCGTGACCCTGTCGCTCAAGCCCGAAGGCGGCACGCCGGGTGACTGCACCGCCGCGCAGATGGAGAAGCTTGCCGAACTTGCCGATCGTTATTCGTTCGGCGAAGTTCGCGTCGGCCACGAGCAGAACCTGGCGCTGCCGCATGTCGCGCAGCGCGACCTGCCGGCATTGTGGCGCGAGCTCGACGCGATCGGCCTGGCCAGGCCGAATGTCAGTTTCATCTCCGACATCATTTCCTGCCCCGGCCTGGACTATTGCAGCCTGGCCAATGCGCGCTCGATCCCCATCGCCCAGGAACTCACCCGGCGTTTTCGCGATCTCGACCACCAACGCAACCTCGGCCGCCTGCACATCAATATTTCGGGCTGCATCAATGCCTGCGGCCATCATCACGTCGGCCATATCGGCATTCTCGGGGTCGAGAAGAACGGCGAGGAATTCTATCAGATCACGCTCGGCGGCAAGGCCGACGAGAATGCGACGCTTGGTACATTGATTGGCCCGGCGGTGCCCTACGCGCAAGTGGCCGATGTGGTCGAGGACATTGCCGCGGCCTATATCGATCTGCGCCAGACGGCCGACGAATTGTTCATCGATACGGTCAAGCGGCTCGGCGTGGAGCCGTTTCGGGAGCGAGTCTATGCCGCTCGTTGAAAACGGCCAAATTGTCCAGGATCGCTATCTTTATGTTGGCGACGAGGAGTCTATGCCCGATCGGGTGCCGGCCATCGTGACTGCACAACGATTCCTCACCAACGCCGATACGTTGATCCGGCGCGACGGTTCGCTCGGCGTGCGCTGGCCGAACAACCGCCGTATCGCCGAACTGGCGCCGTGGCTTGGGCATCTGACGCTGATCGCGCTCGAATTTCCGAAATTCCGTGACGGACGCGCTTATAGCCAGGCGCGGCTTCTACGCGAGACCTATGGTTTTCGCGGCACGCTGCGCGCCACCGGGGATGTGTTGCGCGATCAGTTCCACTTCCTGATCCGCGCCGGCTTCGATTCCTTCGAGGTGAAAAAGCCTGCGGACGCGCGCGTCTTTGCCGAAGCCGCCAGCCGCTACAGCGTGGTCTATCAGCCGAGCGCCGACGGCCGCATTCCGGCGCTACGCCGCCGCGCGCAGCACGCCAGTTCCGATGCGGCTGGCGACGCTCGTTCTTTTGGCGATCCGCCGGAACGCATTTAAAGCGCGCGTAGTTTTATCAATGTGGGCAGCGACAGGCCAATGAAGGTTATTCATGGACGATTTTCGTATCGAACCTCCGCTTCTGGTCAAAGACCGGCCAAAGCCGCGTCGCCTTGCCTCGCTTGCCGACGCGCGCGCCTTCGTTGATGAAGCAATGAAGGTCGGCCGGCCTGAGCCTTGGCGCGAGGTTCATCACCGGCTGAAGACTGTTAGCAGCGAGGAGGATGCTGACGAAGCAATTGGCGACTTGCGCGAATTGCTCGAACTCGAAGATCTTTTGGTGCAACCCAACCTGCCGCTGAGCTCAGGAGACAGCGACTCCTGAGCGATCCGTTTCTCTGGTATCCTGGCCAAATCGCCGCCTTGGGCGCAATCGATGAGTGACCAATAGTAAGACCTAGTTCTGAAAAATCAGGCACGTGGTCGTGCCGTGGGCGAGTAAGCGACCGTGCCGATCGGTGATGCGTCCTTCGGCGGTTCCGATGCGGCGGCCGCAGTTCAGGACGAGGCCCTCGGCTGCAATTAGACCCGTTTCCGGCGTGATAGGCCGCACCAGCGAAATCTTGAACTCGAGTGTCGTCGATCCGAAGCCTTTCTCAAGCGTGGTGCGAATCGCCAGCCCCATGCAGCTGTCGAGCATCGTTGCCGCAAGCCCGCCGTGCACGGTGCCGGTCGGATTGAGATGCGCGGCATCAGGCAGGGCGGTGACTAGGACCCGACCGAGCTCTGCCTCGCTTACGTCATAACCCAACGTTTCCGCCATGGTGTTCAAGGGCAGCGTTCCATCGGCTAACCCTTGGACGAACTCAAGGCCGCTCATTTCCTGTTGCCGCTCGGCGCTGACGATTCCGTAGACCTTGGTGGCGATGCGGCATGACATGGGTTTAATCTCTCGGTTAAAACACCGCCAATAAATGATACATGGTCGCTCGTGAAACCCGATTTCTGGAGTGTTCCGCTCTTTTTTACTTTTCGGTAGAGTCGGTAACGTTGCGCGCATGAACCGCTTAGCGAGGTCCGCATGTCTCCTGTTGTTGCAGTGATTGCTCCCGGCGCCATGGGCGCTGCCGTCGGCAAACGGCTGGTCGAGAACGGGGTCACAGTGCTCACCTCGCTCGATGGGCGCAGCGATGAAACCCGCGCCCGGGCCAAGGCAGCCGGCATGGTGGCGGCTAAGAATGACGAGATCGCGCGCGCCGATTTCATTCTTTCAATTCTGCCGCCAGGCGATGCCTTGTCGCTGGCGCAGCGTTTTGTTCCGACGCTCGCTGCGAGCAACGCCAAGCCGGTCTATGTCGATTGCAATGCCATCAATCCGAAGACCGTGGATCGCGTGGCGGCGGTGATCGCGCCGACTGAATGTCCGTTTGTCGATGCTGGGATCATCGGCCAGCCACCGAAGCCGGGCGACGCCGGCCCGCGCATCTACGCTTCCGGCGCCGCGGCGCCGCGCGTCGCGAGCTTGCGCGACTACGGTCTCGATATCCGCGTTCTTGATGGCGCCACGAGCGCGGCCTCGGCATTGAAAATGTCCTATGCGGGAATCACCAAAGGCACCCAGGCGATCGGTGCGGCCATGATGTTGGCGGCGACGCGAGCGGGCTCTGCGGATGCCTTGATGGCCGAGCTGCAATTAAGCCAGAAGGAAATGCTGGCTTGGCTCAAGCGCCAGCTGACAATGATGCCGCCCAAAGCCTATCGCTGGGTCGCCGAAATGCAGGAGATTGCGGGTTTTGTCGGCGACGATCCGGCCGCGCGGGACCTCTATGAAGGCGCCGCGGAATTCTACGAGCGCTTTGCCGAGGATTTCGCCGATGGCGGCAAGGAGGCCAAAGCGCTGGCGGGGTTTTTGGGTAAGGCGAAGGGTAGCTGATCGGTTTTCCGTCGTCCTGACGTGCGAGCGAAGCGAGCCTCGAAGGATGAGCGGCTAGCCGAAATCGGGTTTCCGATTTCGGACTATAATTGTCCAAGTCGGCAACAGCCGACTTGGCTGCCGTGGCCCTTCGAGGGGGAGCTTGTCATCGGGCCGGCCACTTCGGGCCGGACCCGTTGGACACCTCGGGGTGACGGTAACAGTGCGCTTAATCTGCCTCGCTTGGAATGCTCCAGCTTCACCGATTCAACCATCTTCGCGCGAAGCCCATGATCCCCTGCGGCAGGAAAATGATCATGGCGATGAAGATCAGTCCGAGCGGGATGAGATAGGGGAATTGATCGCCGAAAAAGCGCGACAGCAATTCGCGCATCAGATGGAAAAATCCGGCGCCGACGATCGGCCCGACCAATGTGCCGATGCCGCCCATGACATTGTAGATCACGGTCTCACCGGAGGTCAGGAAGTAGACGAAGTCGGGCGCGGCGAATTCGTTCTGGACCGCATAAAGCACGCCGGCCAGTCCGGCGAACAGGCCGGACAGCATGACCGCGACCATCTTGAAATTCTCGACGCGGTAGCCGATGGCGCGGGTGCGTGGCTCGTTCTCGCGGATCGATTGCAGCACCATGCCGAACGGCGATTGCGTAATGCGGCGCAGGATCAAGTACGAACCGGCGACCACCGCGAGCACGAACCAATGCATTGTGGTCGAAGTGAAGCGTGCGTCGTAAAGGAACGGGATCCGCAAATGCGGCCGGGTGAAGATCAGGCCGTTTTCGCCGCCAGTGACCGCCGTCCAAGTGAAGATAATGACGTAAAAGATCTGGCTGAAGATGAGCGTGGTGATGGCGAAATAGATGTCGCGCAAACGGGTGGAGAAGTAAGCGACGAACAGGGCGGCGCCGGCAGCGCCGGCAAGGCCGAACAGGATCGCAAGCCACAGGTTTGGTGGGCTGACGAGCAATAGGGCGCCGGCGGCGCCATACATGCCAAGCCCGAAAAAGGCCGAATGGCCGAACGAGACCATGCCGGTATAGCCGATCAAAAGATCGGACGACATCGCCAACAGGCCCCAGATCAGAATCTCGGTGGTTAGGCGGCGCCAGAATTCCGGCAGCACGAGCGGCGCCGCAATCAGCGCCGCCATCACCAGGGAAAAAACCATCCAGAACACGGCGGTGTGGCGCGACTGCGCCTTGTCGGCCGCAAGTTCCTGCAACGAGCTTGCTTTGTCGAGCGGTGCGGTGGTCATCGCGGCGTCGCTGCGAATAGGCCTGTGGGACGGAACAACAAAGTGAGAATCAGAATGACAAAAGACACGATCACGGCCCGCGACGGATCAAGCCAGATCGTCGTATAAGCTTCGATCAAGCTGATGAAGATCGCCGCGACAATAGAGCCGACGAAATTGCCCATGCCGCCGACCACGACGACGATGAAAGCCTTGAGCACCCAGTCGAGCCCCATGGTGTGGCTGACGCCGACCATCGGCGCGAATAACACGCCGCTGGCGGCGGCCATCGCCGCGCCGATGGCGAACACGCCGGTGTAGACGAGCGGCACCGGAATGCCCATCGCTTGCGCCATGACGCGATCTTGCGCCGTGGCTCTGATCCACACGCCGAATTTTCCGTGTTTGAGGAATAGCCAGAAGCCGCCGATGATCGCCGCCGAGAGCGCCGCAACAAGCAGGCGATACCAGGGATATTGCAGATAGAACAGCGTGAATTGACTGCCGATCGGCGCTGGAATTTTCCGCACCACCGGGCCGAATTGCCACAGCGCGTAATTCTGCAGCACGAGCGAGACGCCGAAGGTCGCGAGAATCGTATTGAGCGGATCGCGGCCGATCAGCGGCCGCAGCGCCACGATCTGCATCGCCGCGCCAAGAATGGCCACCACCAGCGCTGCTCCAATGAGTGCCAGCCAGAAGCTGCCGGTGCTTACGAACACCACGAAGCCGAGATAAGCGCCGAGCATGAATAATTCGCCGTGGGCGAAATTGACCACATCCATGATGCCGAAGATCAGCGTCAATCCCGAAGCGACCAGCGCCAGGATCATGCCGGTGACGACGCCATTGACGGTTTGGATGATCAGAAGATCGATGGGAATGTTATGGAAAAACTGTGCGATCGCGTCCATCGCTCACACCCCGAGATATTGCTTGATGATCGGATGATGCACGTCGATCTCGGCAGCCGCGCAGTGATGGCGCACGGCGCCCTTCTCCATGATGTAGACGCGCTGGCTGGCTGCAAGCGTCAACGGCACGTTCTGCTCGACCAAAAGAATGGCGACGCCCTCTTTGTGCAGCGCCTCGATGATGTTGCGGATCTGCGTCACCATGCGCGGCATCAAACCCTCGGTCGGCTCGTCGAGCAGGATGATCTTCGGCTCCAGCATCATCACGCGCGCGATCGCGAGCATTTGCTGTTCGCCGCCCGAGAGCGTGCCGCCCGCTTGCGTGCGCCGTTCCTTAAGCACCGGGAAATAAGTGAACGCCTTATCTAAAAGCATCGACCGCTTGTCCTCGGTCATGCCGTCGCGATCAAGCCCGGTGCGCAGATTTTCCATGACCGTGAGCAATCGGAAAATGCGGCGATCTTCCGGCACATAGCCGATGCCGCGCCGCGCCAATCGGTACGGCGGCACGCCGTTGACGGCAACGCCGTCAAAGCGCACCGTCCCCTGGCTCGGGCGAACGAGACCCATGATGGTTTTGAGCGTGGTGCTTTTGCCGACGCCATTGCGGCCAAGCAGACCGACCACTTCGCCGGGCGCCACATTCAGGGATACGCCGTGCAGAATATGGCTCTTGCCGTAATAGGTGTGCACGTCCTCGACATGGACGAGCGGCGCGGTGCGTTCGGCCAACGCGCTCATGTCTTAAGATACACCTCCAACACTTTCGCATTGTTTTGGATTTCCTCGGGCGTGCCTTCAGCGAGGATTGCGCCGTAATGCAGCACGGTAATGCGCTGGCACAACTCCATCACCACCTGCATGTCGTGCTCGACGATCAGGATCGTGAGATTTTTCGCGATCCGCCGCACCAGTTGTTTGGTGTCTTCGGTTTCGGCCTGGCTCATGCCCGCGGTCGGCTCATCGAGGCAAAGGAGTTTCGGCTCGGTGGCAAGCGCAATGCCGATTTCGAGCGTGCGCTGCTCGCCGTGCGACAGATTCGAGGCAATTTCTCGCGCCTTGCCGAGAAGACCAGCCGCTGCGAGCGCCTGTTCGGCTTTCTGATTGATGTCGGTAAGCCCATTGTGGTGCGAAACCATGTTCCATGAATGACGCCGCGATTGGGCCGCGATGCGCACGTTCTCGAACACCGTGGCGTTCGGCAAGATATTGGTGATCTGATACGAGCGCGCGATGCCCTTTTGCGAAATCGCATTACTGGGCAGGCCGGTAATATCCTCGCCGTTGAAGATGATGCGGCCGCCGCTCGGCCGCAATACGCCGGTCAGGCAGTTGAAGAATGTGCTTTTGCCGGCGCCGTTGGGGCCGATGATCGCCCGCACCTCATCTCGCCCAGCGTCGAAGTTCACCTGCGACAATGCCAAAAGCCCGCCGAAGCGAATCGATAGCGCCTCGGTCCTAAGAAGAGGCGCCGATCCGGCTCCCGGGCCGTTTTCGGGGGAGCGCGGCTCGGTCGACGGTTGCGCGCGCACTTAGGCTGATCCAATCAGATCGACACCGTCATTGCGAGCGGGTGGGTCCAACAGAAGCAAGCCAGGAATCGTTGCATTGAACCTGGATTGCTTCGTCGCACCCATTGGGCTCCTCGCAGTGACAGCGTTAATTCGATCTGATCAGAAACCTCTAGGCCGTGAAGTTGCAAGCCGGCGGCACCATTGTGTTGGCGCCGGGTACCGTCTCCTTGAGATGGTAGGTGCCGCCGCTGACCTCGAAGATGAACTCTTGCGGGAAGGCTTGGTGATCTTCCTTGCGCAGCGTCTTGTCGCCCTGCGGGAAATCCGGGCCGGCCTTCATCTCAAGGCCCTCAAGCGCTTCGATCAGCTTCATGGTGTCGTCACGGCCCTGGAAATTCGATTTCTGGATGCCGAGCTTCACCGCGTTGATCGACTCATAATTTGATTGCACGTATTTGTCCGGTAACGGACCTGATGGGTCGATCTTGGCAAGCCGCGCTTTGGCTTCGTTGAAGAACTCGTGGTGATAGGGTGTGTCCAGCGGCCCTTGGAACACCGGAATGTAGCGATTGATCGCAGTGAAGCCGTCGATCTTGTTACCGATTGCGATCAGATTGGTGGATTCGGAAATCGAGCCGTCGCCCGCCCAATGGTATTTTTTGGTCAGCCCAAGATCGTAGGCCTGGGTGGCGACAGTGACGCCGTCTTTGCCGAAGAAAATGCCGAACAAGCCGTCAAAGTCGCCCGAGATCTTCGACAGGAATGGCGTCATGTCAGGGGTGCCAAGCGGCACGCCGGTGGTGCCGACGATCTCGCCGCCGTTCTTTTTGATTTCGTTGGCATAGGCGTCGCGGGTCGATTGACCCCACGAATAGTCGAGATAGGCGATGTGCCATTTCTTGCCCATCTTGGTTAGCGTCGGCGCAAATGCGACCGCCTGGGCGGGAGCATAGTCGTAAGGCCGGAAGCTGTAACGATTGCACTTGCTGGTGGTGAGCGTGGTGTCAAGACAGACGCTGATCATGTTGACGATCTTGGCGTCCTCCCAAACCGGCATGCAGGCGAGACAGATGTTGGACAAGAACCCGCCGACGTGAACGTCGATGTTGTCCTCCTGCACCATCTTCGAGGTCTTTTGCCGCGCTACTGCTGGCGAGCTTTCGTCGTCCACCACCACGAGCTCGACCGGCCGGCCATTGATGCCGCCGGAATTGTTGATGCGATCGATCGCCATCTGCAGGCCAACCACGGCGGTTTTGCCGCCGGCGGCGCCCGGACCGGACAGGGGTTGCTCGGAACCGATCTTGTAGGGCTTGGCGGCGCCAAACGCGGAGCGCCACGGGGCGGGCACCAGCATCATGGCGCCGAGCGCGCCGCCGCCCCAACCGACGAGCCGCCGACGGGTAAGCTTGCCGCGATACCAAATGTCTTCCGCCCACCTCTCCTCTTTCCACTTCTCAGTCATTGGCTATTTCCTCTGTTCCGTCCTCTGGAATTCGACCGGTTCGTCCCTTGACGGGCTTTCGACGCGTTGATTTGGGTCATTAGCAAACGCGATATTGCCCGCCGTTTCAACCGGATTCGGCTGCGGCCGTGTGATTGGCAGGCGCATAAACGCGTGTAACATCGTCGCGCCGCAAGTGGTTTTTTGCGGCGCGGTTGATGCTAAAATGGGCGAAATCTAGTGACGGCAAACATGCAAGAACGGACATTGACGACGGCGCGGGCGGCAAAGCCCGAAGCGTTCTCGACCGGGCAAGCAGCGCGGCTGGCAATCCGGCGCAATCAGCACGACGGCCCGACATCGGGTCTCGCGCCCGGTTTCGTTCAGGCCAATCTCGCAATCCTGCCGCAAGCGCTCGCCCAGGACTTCCTGCAGTTTTGCCGGCTCAATCCGAAACCGTGTCCGTTGATCGGCGTTTCGGTCCCGGGCGATCCCAGCGTTCCGGCGCTCGGCGAGGATCTCGATATCCGCACCGACCTGCCGCGCTATCGCATCTGGCGCAACGGCGCGCTGGTCGAGGAACCAACCGATATTCGCAAATGGTGGCGGGATGATCTGGTCACGTTCGCGATCGGCTGTTCGTTCTCGTTCGAAGAGGCGCTGCTCGATGCTGGTATCGAACTGCGCCACATGACCTGCAACTGCACCGTGCCGATGTATCGCACCTCGGTCGAAACCGTCGCCGCGGGGCCGTTCCACGGCCCGCTTGTGGTTTCGATGCGGCCGATGAAGCCAGCCGACGCCATCCGCGCTATCCAGATCACGACGCGCTTTCCTTCGGTGCATGGCGCGCCGGTGCATATCGGCAAGCCACAATCGATCGGGATTAAGGATCTGGCCCGGCCGGATTGGGGCGATGCGGTACCGGTGGGTAACGACGAGCTTCCGGTATTCTGGGCCTGCGGAGTGACGCCGCAGTCGGTGATTATGACGGTGCGGCCGGATTTCTGCATTACACATTATCCCAGCGCGATGCTGGTGACCGACCGGCGCAATATCGAATTTGCGATCATGTAAAAATGCGAATAGTGAGTGGCGAATAGGGGTTCTGCCCTCTCACACACTATTCGCCATTCGCTACTCGCCAAAATCAAATGCTCATTGATTTTCAGCAGCACTACACCCCGCCGGAATTGCTCAAAGGCCAGCCCGGTAAACTCACCGTCGATCTCGATCGCGACGGCAATCCGCATTATCTGCTCAACCCGCTGCTTGCCGATCTGCCTGCGCATGTGCGCATGATGGACACAAGCGGCATTGATGCCGGCGTGCTCAGTTGCGGCTCAGGCTTCGATCAGCCTGACATCGCGATCTGCCGCCTGATCAACGATCGCCTGCGCGAAGCTGAGAACGCGCATCCAGGTCGTTTCATCGGTTTGGCCCATGTTCCGGCGCTCGAGGCTGCGGAGGCCACCGCCGAACTAAAACGCTGCGCCGTCGAGCTCGGATTTCCGGGTGCCGTGATCGCCTCGGAGTTGCAGGACCTGCCGCTCGATGCCGAGGAGTTACGGCCGTTCTGGAAAGCCTGCGCCGATTTGAATCTTTACATTTTTATTCATCCTTTGCCGCGCGTCATCCGCTGGGCGCGTATGGATGCTGACGATCTTGGCCGCATGTTCGGCTGGGAATTTTCGCTGATGACGGCGGCCGTGCGGCTCATCAATTCCCGCTTGCTCGACGATCTGCCGAGCTTAAAGATTCAATTTTCGCATTTTGCCGGCGGCATCGGCCGCTATCGCGGCCGTATCCTCGGTTTTCAAGCGCGCGAGGAATTTGGCACTGCACAGATCCCGCGCCACAGCCGCCGGCCACGTCGACCATTCGACCACTATCTCGATCATTCCCTGTATTACGACATTGCCGGCTGGGCCGGTCCGGACCGCGCCGCTGAACTCGGCGAACACTGGGTGCGCTTCGGCTTGCAGGAACTTCCGCTGTCCCAGCTCGTGTTCGCCAGCGATTATCCGCAAGCCGTGCGCGAGCCGAGCAAGGTCGCGGCCTATGTCGAGGCCGTACGCGGGCTCGGTGAAGGCGGCCGCGCCATCGCCGCTGGCGCCAATGCCGAGAAACTCATTCCCGATCTCAAACGCCGCCTCGCCGGTCGCGCGGCTGCAACTAAGGTGCCGGCATGAACGACAAGCCGACAGCAGCCGAGACGGCGGCATTCGATCCGGCGCGTGCGGGGTGGAAAATCATCAAGCAAGCGGGCTTTGGCGACCTGGCCGGCCCGATTTGGCGACACGGCGATGCCCGGTTCGGCTTCCTGGTCGCGCCCAAGCATCTGAACTTCAACAATATCGTGCATGGCGGCATGCTCACCACGCTCGCCGATCAGGCCATGGGCATGACCGCGCTGCGCGCCACCGGTAACAAGCCGCATGCCACGATCGAACTGAATATGCAGTTCGTCGGCGCGGTGCGTCTTGGCGAGTTCGTCGAAGCGCATTGTGAAGTCGTGCGGCTTACGCGCGCCATCACCTTCATGCAATGCCGGCTCGTCGTCGACACGCGCGTGGTCGCTAATGCCACCGGCCTCTGGAAGATCCGCGGTGAATCATAGGTGACCCCCGCCTTGATCGTCCCCCTTTCAGGGGGAGGAAACGGATAGCGATTTTTATCTCTCCCCCAGCAAGGGGGAGGGTTTGGTGGGGTCACGATTTCTGTCGAAACCTTTCCAGCGTTCCGCCCTTCATCACCGAGCCGGGCAACGGATGGCCGACGATGTCTTCGGCAAGCCGTGCGCATTCGATCAAGGCGTCGAGATCGATACCGGTTTCGATGCTGAACTCGTCACAAAGAAAGACGAGATCTTCGGTACAGACATTGCCGGCAGCGCCTTGATGGCCGGCGAACGGGCAGCCGCCGAGACCGGCGACTGACGAGTCAAACCGCGTCACGCCCATTTCCAGCCCGGCATAGGCATTGGCGATCGCCATGCCGCGGGTGTCATGCAGATGCAGTGCGATGTCGAGATCTGGCCAGCACTCACGCAAAGCACCGACAGCGCGCTTGATGGTAAGCGGCGTCGCCCACGCCATCGTATCGGCGAGCGTACAATATTTGAGCGTAACGCCATGTTCCTGCGCCACGTCGAGGATTTGCTGGACTAGTGCGACAATACGCGAAGCCGGAACGTCGCCTTCGAAATTGCAGCCGAACGCCGCCATGATGCTGCCGCGCTCGACCGCAACGCCCGCGGCTTTGTAGCGCTTGACGATCGCATGCTGCGCGGCGAGCTGCTGCGCCGCATTGCGGTTCTGGTTGCGTAGCGAGAATTTTTCCGACGCCGAAAGCTGAATCGTGCCGGCATTGCTCAAGCGGTCCGAAAATTTCAGTGCGCGCTCGAAACCTTTTTCGTTGAGCCAGAGCGCGGTGTAGGCAACACCGTCGCGCGGCGTGATCCCGCGCACTACGTCCTCGGCGTCCGCCATGCCCAGCACTGCTTTGGGATTGACGAAAGAGACGATTTGAATGTGGTCGAGGCCGGTCTGCGACAAAGCGTCGATTAGCGCGATTTTGCGCGCGGTCGCAATCGGCCCTTTCTCGATCTGAAAGCCTTCGCGCGGGCCTTCCTCGGTAATGTGAACGGCGCGGGGCAAATCACTCATTGCGAGTCGCTCATTGCAGGTTGCTCACGTTCTTCGACTTTTCCTTCACCGCAACGACGCCGCGATCGGCGAGCGCCGCGATTTCGTCTGCGGCAAGCCCGAGTTCGGCGAGGATTTCGGCCGTGTGCTCGCCGATCGCCGGCGCCTGTCGGCGCAGCGCGAAATCGTACGCGCCGATTTCGATCGGCAATCGCGGCAGCTTGGCGCGGAGGCCGCCCGCAAATTCGATCTCGAGCATGCGGTCATTGGCATTGAGCTGCGGATCGTCGAACAGATCGCCGGGCCTCGCCACCGGCGCGAACGGAATATCGATGCGGTCGAACAGTTCTGCAAGCTCGGCCGCTCTATGTCGCGCGATGATCGCGGCGACGATCGGACGCAGCGTCGCGCGCGCCCGCACGCGGTCCTCGTTGGTCCGGTAAGCCGGATCCTCCAACAGATCGCCGCGATCGAATCGTTGGCAAAACCGCTGCCATTGCCCGTTGCTTGTCAAGCCGACAAAAATCTGTTCATCGTCCGCAGTGGTGAACGGCTCATAGATGGCCCAGGCGCCTTCGCGCGCCGGCATCGGCGGCAGCGGTCGGCCGGTCACCACTTCGCCGGCCATGTGCTGCATCATCAGAAACGCCGTCGATTCGAACAAAGCGGATTTGACCATTTGGCCGCGTCCGGTGCGCTGGCGTTCGCGAAGCGCCGCCTGAACGCCGATCACCGCGAACATGCCGCCCATGATGTCAACCACCGACGATCCGGCGCGCAGCGGCTGCCCTGGCGGGCCGGTCATGTAAGCAAGCCCGGCCATGAACTGCACCACTTCGTCGAGCGCCGGGCGATGCTCGTAAGGTCCGCTAAGGAAGCCCTTCAGCGCGCAATAGATCAATCGCGGATTTCTTTGCGACAAATCATCGTAGCCGCAGCCAAGGCGCTCCATCGTGCCCGGTGCAAAATTTTCTAGAACGACGTCGGCCTTTGCCGCGAGCCGGTAGAGCAGGGCGCGTCCCTCTTCGTTTTTCAGATCGACGGCGAAACTGCGCTTGTTGCGATTGAAGGTGGCAAAGAAGCCGGCGGCGAAACCGATTCGGCGGCGCGTCGGGTCACCATTCGGCGGTTCGATCTTGATCACGTCAGCGCCGAGATCGGCGAGGATCAAGCCCGCGCTTGGTCCCATAATGGTGTGACAGAATTCGAGCACACGAATGCCGGCGAGAGGCAGTGTGTCGGTCGTGGTGCTTTCCTGCAGCATCATTCGATCTGGTCGATGCCGGACATCCGATCATATAAGCTTACGCGAGCTGCAATCGATGATGTGCGGTTTCGGCTACGTCGCTCTGGAGGTCCTGGACCGACGGACCCGCGCGCGACGTTAGGCAGACTAAACCAACGCGGTTGCTCTAGGCGTTTTTGGCCCGCGCCTCTTGGATCGTGCGCCACAGCCGCTCGGGCGTTGCCGGCAAATCGATATGCCGGACGCCGAGCACCGAGAGGGCATCAATGAGTGCATTCGTCACCGCCGGCAGCGCGCCGACCGAACCGGCTTCGCCGGCGCCCTTGATGCCGAGCGGATTGGTCTTGGTCGGCACCGGATTGCTTTCGACATGGAAGCCGATGAGGTCGGAAGCGCGCGGCATGGCGTAATCCATGAACGAGCCGGTCAGGATCTGGCCTTGCTCGTCGAATTTGATGTCTTCCATCAGCACCTGGCCCACGCCCATGGCGATGCCGCCATCGACCTGGCCGTGCAACAACAACGGATTGACCACGGTGCCGACGTCGTCGACCACGTTGTAATCGACGATCTCGACTTCGCCGGTCTCTTCGTCGATTTCCAGTTCGCAGACATGCACGCCGTTGGGGTAGCTGGCGACATGGCCGGTATAGATCGCCTTCTCGATCAAGCCAGGCTCGAAGCCTTGCGGCAAATTCTTCGGCTCGAGCGAAGCCTTGGCGACTTCCTTGATGGTCAGCGTCTGATTGGTCTTCTGGCTCGAAAACACCCCATCGGCGAATTTGATGTCGGCGATGTCGATCTTGAGCATGTGGGCGGCGATCGCCTTGGCTTTGGCCTCGACCTTGTCGGCGGCAAGCGAGAAGGCGGAGCCGGAAAACGCCGCCGAGCGCGAGCCGCCGGTGCCTTCGGCAAAAAACACCTGATCGGTGTCGCCCTGGATATAGGTCACTTCGTTGGGATGGAGGCCAAGCCGATCGCAAACAATCTGCTTGAACGCGGTCTCGTGGCCTTGGCCCTGATTGATGCTGCCAGAAAACATCGAAACCGAGCCGGTGCGGTCGAAGCGGATCTCGGCGCCTTCGAGGCCGGCCGGCGCCGAGCGTTCGATCGTGTTGGAAAAACCCAGCCCGCGCAGCTTGCCGTTCTCGCGCGCACGGGCGCGGCGCGCCTCGAAGTCTTTGCGATCGGCGGCTGCGAGCGCGAGGTCCATGTTCTTTTCGAATTCGCCGCAGTCGTAAGTGAAAGTCACGCTGGTTTTGAACGGCATTGCGCTCGGCGGGATGGTGTTGCGCCGGCGCAGCTCCGCCGGATCGATGCCGAGCTCGTCGGCGGCGAGATCGACCATGCGCTCGATCACGTAGCCCGATTCCGGGCGGCCATTGCCGCGATAGGGTCGCACCGGCTGGGTGTGCGTGAAGACGGCAGTGGCCTCGATGTGCGACGCCGGCGTGCGATAAACGCCGGCGAGCGTGCCGAGATTGCCGGTGAACGCCGGCATGCCGGTCTGCATATAGGCGCCGATCGCGGCGGTGACCCTGGCGCGGAAACCGAGGAAATTGCCGTCCTTGTCGAGCGCGAGCTCTGCTTCCGTCACGTTGTCGCGGCCTTGCGCGTCGCACAGAAACGATTCCGAGCGCGTCGCCACCCATTTCACCGTACGGCCGGTGAGCTTGGCCGCGCACAGCGCCAGCGCCACTTCGTTATAGACGGCCGACTTCATGCCGAAGCTGCCGCCGATATCGCCGCAGACGACGCGGATCTTGCTGTCCGGGACTTTCAGAACGAATTGCGACAATTCCGTCTGAAACACGTTAGTCCGCTGCAGGGTCGTATAGATCGTGTAACGGCCCTCGATCGGCTCGAACATGCCGATGCAGCCGCGCGGCTCCATGGTCGCCGCGGTGACACGGTTGATGACGAAGCGGTCCTTGACGACATGCGCGGCGCGCGCGAACGCGGCGTCGGTCGCTTCCTTGTTGCCGTCGATATGAACGAAACCGATATTGTTTTCGCAATCGTCCCAGACGAGCGGCGCGCCGGGTTTCGTCGCCTCGGCGGTCGAAGCGATGGCCGGCAATGGCTCGTAATCGACTTCGATCAGTTCGGTGGCGTCGATCGCCTGGTGGTAATTTTCGGCAACGACAAAGGCGACATAGTCGCCAATCATCCGCACCCGATCCTCGACCAAAGCCGGATAGCGCGGCCGATAGCCGGGCGCGCCGTCCCGGCGTTTAAGCCCGCCGGGCACCGGCAGATCGCCGAAACCGGCCGCCTTGTAATCCGCGGCCGTGAGCACCGCGAGCACGCCGGGTGCGGCCTTGGCCTTCGACGTGTCAATCGAACGGATGCGCGCATGGGCGTGCGGCGAGCGCAGCACGTAACCAAAGGCCATGCCGGGAAACACCATGTCGGCGACATAACGGCCGTGGCCCTTGACCAGTCTGGGGTCTTCAAAACGCGCAACGGCCTGGCCTATCGCAAATTCACCCATCAGAATTCACCCATCACATAGCTTGCGCATAACAACGTGTTGGACTGCGATTTCTAGAAATATGCCCGCTGTGAACGGCGCATTGGCAGGGAACAAATGGTCTTACAACGCCGCCGCAGGGGCTTCAATCGGGCGCGGTGCAGGGTTACGTTAGCGCCGTGACACACACCTCCACACAAAGCCCGGGCGAATCGGCGGTGCTGACCTTCGAAGTGGCATTGCACGCTCGCGCCCAAGCTATGGCCGATGCCTGCACCCGCTGCGGCAAATGCGTCGAGGTTTGCCCGGTCACCGCGCCCGGCGGACTCACGGCCGAGGAGCTGGAAGGTCCTGCCGCGATCATCGGCGGCGTCGTCGACATCGTGCGCACCGGCAACGGCAATGATGCGGCACGCAAATGGGCCAACGCCTGCATTCTCTCCGGCGAATGCATCAAAGCCTGCGATTATGGAGTCAATCCGCGTTTTCTTTTGCACATGGCGCGGGTGAATTTGGCGCGCGCCGCCGACCCGGCGGCGCAACGCAAGAACGGCGTCGACGGCTTCCGCAAAGTCGCGCGCGAGGTCACGCAGCTGTCGCGCATTCAGCTCGATGACGCGCTGCTTGAGCGGCTAGGGCAGGGCGGCAAACGGACGAACGCCGCGCAAGAGACCAGGCGCGAACCGCCGGATTTCGTTTTCTACACCGGCTGCAATGTGCTCAAGACGCCGCACATTGCGCTGCTTGCGCTCGACATCATGGACGCGCTGGGCGTCACTTACGAAGTCATGGGTGGGCCGACGCATTGCTGCGGCATCGTGCAGATGCGCGCCGGCGATGTCGGCACATCCGGTCGCGTCGCCGAAGGCACGCTGGACAAGCTTTCGCACAGCAAGACCGGGCAGGTCCTCTCATGGTGTCCGTCCTGCCAGGTGCAGTTCGCTGAGACAACGCTGCCGACCATCGAGAAAACCCGCGGCGCTAGGCCGTTCGAAATGACGCCGTTTACGCTGTTCATCCGCAAGAATCTCGATCGCCTGCGTCCGCTTCTTCGCGAGCACGTGCCGATGCGGATCGCGCTGCATCGTCACCCCGGCATCGCCGGCGTCGTCGAGGCAGCGCAAGACATTTTGCGAGCCGTGCCCGGCATCGAGATCGTCGATCTGCACCAGCCGGCGGTCGGATTGCAGGCCAACAGCATCCGCGTGCTGCCGGTCTATCGCCGCCAATTGCAGGAGCGGGAATTGGCAGCTGCTGCGGCGGCGAGCGTCGATGCGCTGGTCGCGGTCTATCATTCCGACCATCGCGAATTATGCGCGCATGAGCGCGACTGGCCGTTTCGCATCATGAACCTGTACGAGATCGTCGGCTTGAGCATGGGGCTGCATCGCGACGATCATTTCAAGCGGCTGAAAATGATGCAGGACGCCGACGCGATCCTCGCCGACTGCCGCGATCTCGTCGAAGCGCACGGCCTTGATGTCGACGCGACGCGCGCGGCGATTGTGGCGATGCTCGACGAGCAGCCGGCGCCATTACGAGGCGCGAAATAGACGCGGGCGCTTTCCAGCAACCGTCAGACGTTTCGACAAAAATTATCGCTATTACTTCTGAACCGATTCATACAGTCGGTTTCTTTGGCATCGAGGTGAGATGAGAAGGAGTTCGTACATGACGAGCGCGCTCATTACCGGAGGTACAAGCGGCATAGGTCGCGCCGTAGCCAACAAACTGGCCAAGTTGGGCGTCCATGTATTGGTCGTAGGCCGGAATGCGGAACGCGGCGAAAAGACGATTTCCGAAATACGCTCGGCGGGCGGGCATGCGGATTTTATTGCGTCCGATCTTCGTGATGCCGCGAGCGCGCGCGAGGTCGCGCGGCGCGCGATCGAGCTTGGCGAGGGCCACGTCGATATCCTGATCAACAATGCGGGGATTTACCCGTTTGGCCTCACCCATGAAACAAGCGAGGAGTCATTCGACAAAGTCTACTCGCTCAACGTAAAAGTCCCATATTTCCTCGTTGCCGAACTTGCACCATTGATGGCGAAGAGGGGCAAAGGTGCGATCGTCAATCTCTCAACTATGGTTGCGGATTACGGGGCGGCCGGAATGAGCGTCTATGGATCGAGCAAAGCTGCGATCAATCTCCTGACAAAAACCTGGGCGGCGGAATATGGCCCGAGCGGCGTGCGCGTCAACGCGGTAAGCCCTGGGCCGACGCGTACCGAAGGCACGGGGTCTTTCGGCGAAGGTCTCGAGCAACTGGCCAGCCAGGCGCCGGCGGGGCGCCCAGCCACGCCCGACGAAATTGCCGAAGCCATTGTTTTTCTCGCGACGGACCGCGCCAGTTTCATCCAAGGCGCCAAACTCGCTGTCGATGGGGGTAGAACCGCGGTTTAGCAGCGCCGCTCCCGATTGATGATCTCACCCTGGTGCGGAGCGACGCGTATCGTCAGCGTTCAAGGTAGGCGGCGGTCGCCATGCCGCCCGCGGTGCACACCCCGACAACGGCGCGATGGGCGTCGCGCCGGCCGAGCTCCATGAGCGTCTGGCCGAGATAGCGGATGCCAGACATGCCGTAGGGATGCCCAAGCGCGATGGCGCCGCCAATGACATTGGTGGTTTCCCATGGCGTTTCCAGCTGCGCCTGGTTGTAGAGCGTCGTCACCGCATAGGCCTCGTGCAATTCCCACAAATCGACGTCGCTGTTGTTGAGCTGGTGATACTTCATCAGTTTGCGGATCGCCGGTGTGATCGCGATGCTCATTTCCTCAGGCGCGACGGCGGCAAGGTGCGTGCCGCGAAACAGGCCCAGAATTGGCAAGCCGCGTCGCGCGGCGAGATCAGCCTCAATCATGACGACGGCGGCGGCGCCATCGGACAATTGCGAGGCATTGCCGGCCGTGGTCGTGCCGCCGGGATAAACGGGTTTGAGCGCCGCTAGCCCGGCGAGCGTGGTGTCGGGCCGTGGGCCTTCGTCGCGGTCGAGCGTGACCTCTTGTGTGTGGCTCTGCTTCGTTGCCTTGTCGATCACCTTCATCGTGGTCTTAAACGGCACGATCTCGGCGGCAAATTTTCCCGCCGCGGTCGCGGCGGCGACCCGCTTCTGGCTCTCGACGACATAAGCGTCGAGAGCCTCGCGGGTGATGTTGTATTTCTTGGCGACGAAATCAGCGGTCTGGTTCATCGTCCACCACACCGCCGGCATGCGCTTTTCCAGCGGCTCGTAGACAAAGCCGTTCAGATTGAGATTGAACTGCACCAGGCTGATGCTTTCGACGCCGCCGGCTATGACGATGCTGGCCTCGCCGCAGGCGATGCGATTGGCGGCGATCGAGGCGGCGGTCAGGCCCGAGCCGCAATAGCGATTGATCGTGACGCCTGGCACCGCGATGCCGAAGCCGGCCTCGAGCGCCGCATTGCGGGCAATGTTGTGGCCAGTTGCCCCTTCCGGCAGGCCGCAGCCGAGAACAACATCTTCGACTTCTTTAGCTTCGATGCCGGCACGCGCAACGACGTTTCGCAATACGTGTGCGGCCATGGGGATGCCGTGGGTCTGGTTGAGCGCGCCGCGGCCCGCCTTGGCGATGCCGGTCCGGCAATATGCAACAACAGCGACGTCTTTCATGGGAGTTCCTTGATTGTGGGTGCCGCGGGCGGATCGCGCGAATTAATTGTATTTCGTCATTGCGAGCAAAGCTTCGTCGCTTGCGCTCCTCGCAATGACGATAGCGCGGAAAAAACGCTGTGAGAATGCGATTCCATTTTCACCTCTGCCCAGTGGGGAGAGGTCGAGCGAACGCAGTGAGCGAGGGTGAGGGCGATCGGAACTTGAATTTATAACTCAGCACGCCTCTCCCACCCCTCTCCCCATCGGGGAGAGGGAGATGAAGCTCGGCCGTTCAATCCAGCGGCTCGACCCTCACCAAAGCGTGAGCGTGGTTGGAGCCGACCCAGAATGACACCGGCGTCGTCGAATTATCGACGAAGAGAGTCCGCATGTTGGTCTCGGACGGCATCAGATATTGCTCCGTTGCTCCGGTCTTCGGATCCATGCGCACGACGCGGTCGGTCGCCATTGTTGAGGCCCAGATATCGCCGTTCTTGTCGATGTTAGCCCGGTACGGGAACGTGTAGGGCGGCAGCGGATATTCGGTGAACTTCTCCGTCTTGGTGTCGAACATCGCGACCTTGTTGCCGCGATATTCAGTCACCACGATGCGGTCCTGATCGTCGATCTCCATCCGGCGCGCACGAGCATTCGGCGTCGGCAGCGGGAACCATTTCACCGCACGGGTCTTCGCGTCGATGGTGCCGAGATAACCTTCGGAGAACTCGGCCATCCACAAATTATTTTTGGAGTCCGATATCACCTGATACATGCTGTAGTGATGGCCCGCCGGCAATTCGCTCGTCGGATGGAATTTTTCCCAGGTGTTGCTGGCAAGATCGAGCCGGAAAATGTCCTGCGTCCCGACGCTCTTGGTCCAGACCTTGCCGTCGACGTCGTGGCGCAGTCCAACGAAATTTAATTGCACGCGGTTGTCGTTCCACTCCGCGGCCAGCGGATAGAATTTGGTCTCGCCGGTCTTTGGATCGATTGTGCCGAGCGCGCCCTGGTACATGGTATCGAACCAGAGCTTGCCGTTGCGGTCGAACTCAAGCGAGAGATTTCCTTCCGGCGCAGTGGGCTTGAATTTCTTGGTCGGATATTCGGTGAGGTTGAGCGTCTTTGGATCAAACTTGGAGATGAACAGCTCGCCGAAATCCGAGTACCAGACGTTGCCGTCCTTATCGAGCACGACGTCATGAGGCTCGGTGGTCGGTCGAACCACGTCGTATTCGGTGACGATCACGTGGGTCGAGTGGCCGGTCGGGCGCGGCAAGGTCTTGAGCGCATATTGCCAATGGTCGGTCGCGCTCAAATTGATGGTCGCAAGATATTCGGCCATCTTCCGGTAGTCTTCCGGCTTCCCGGCGCGGTCCGGATCGAGCATCGGCTGCGGCTTTATCGGCTGGCTCACCGCCCCATAGCCCTTCATCCGACTGATGACTTGCATCCATTCATTGACGTCATGCGTCGAGCGCACGATGCGCTCGAGCGTGTGGCAGCCCATGCAGTCGAGCAGCGTCGCTTTTTGCTCTTCTGTGCCCGGGATGCTCATCATCCATTCGGCATTGCTGAGCTGGTTCGCGAGGTTATGGGTTTTGTCGAGCTTGAGATCGAGATTGGTCGTGCGCTCGGCGGCCACGTTGGCGCTTGCAGGCGTGGCAAGGTCGTAGCCGACCGCGCGGATGACGATGGTGTAGTGACCCGGCTCAAGCCGGTTTTCGGGAAAGGCGTAGAGGCCGGCGGTGTCCGTCGTCACGCTCGTCGACACGATGGATCCATCCTTGCGCGCCGTGACGACGACGCCTTCCATGGCGCCCTCGGCATCGGACGTGACTTGGCCGGTCAGCGCGGCGGCCGGTGCGCGCTCGTCAGCAAACACGGCGGTCGAGGCAAGTGAAAGCCCGAGTGCGGTCGTCACGCACAGGATGTGGATGGATTTCATGGAAGGCTCCCTCGAAACGAAATTGTTTTTTATAGGCGGCACACGCAATCCCACCGCATCGCTCCCACCGCATCGCAAAACCAATGCGCTCAGCGGTTGCAAAGTCATCTTGCGCTGCTTCCGACTGCCCGACAAGCGCAGCGGGCGCATACGGCCCATGCCCCTGAATTCGCAGTGTTGCACCGCGATGATGCGGATGTGGCGGCGGCTTCGCCGTCGTAGTCACCGGACCGCCCCCGATATCGCATGGGTTGCAAGTCGGACGGGAACACTCGGTTTAGGTCGCTCGCGAAAAGACTTGTATCGGCAAGGACACGATTTATCCTTCTGCCTGACTGAGACCCGCGAGAAGCAACGCGGGACAATCCTTGGGGGGACACATGACTTCAATAGCCGCTTACGGCACACTTTCAGCGGAGGATCATAGCCGGCAGCTGCGCAAGGCGGTGATTGCCGCCACGGTCGGCACCACCATCGAATGGTATGATTTCTTCCTCTATGGGACCGCTGCGGGATTGGTCTTCGGCAAGCTCTATTTCCCGAATTCTGACCCGACCACCGCCACGCTGTTGGCTTTCAGCACCTACTTCGTCGGTTTCGCGGCGCGGCCGATCGGCGCCGCGATCTTCGGTCATTACGGCGACCGCATCGGACGTAAGGCGACGCTGATTGCGACGCTGATGCTGATGGGCATCGCCACCTTCTTGATCGCTTTCGTGCCCACTTACGACTCGATCGGAATCTGGGGCGGCATCATCCTGACTGTGCTGCGTGCGATTCAGGGCATCGGGGTCGGCGGCGAATGGGGCGGTTCGGTTTTGTTGTCGATGGAATGGACGCGAGAGGGCCAGCACAACCGCGGCTTCCTCGCCTCGTGGCCGCAATGGGGTGTGCCCGCGGGCCTGTTCCTCTCGACCGTCGTCATGCTTGGCGCCACCGCCTGGTCGGGCGACCAATTCCTCACTTGGGGTTGGCGCGTGCCGTTCGCCTTAAGCGTCATCCTGATCGGGATTGGTCTGTGGATTCGGCTCGGCATCCTCGAGACGCCGGTGTTTCAGAAGCTCCTGAACGAGAACAAGGTTGAGCGCGCGCCTATTGTCGAGGTTCTCAAGAAGCAACCGAAGGAGGTCTGCCTCTCCGCATTGCTGCGCATGGGCCAGCAGTCACCGTTCTATATCTTCACCGCTTTCGTGTTCGCCTATGGCGTCGGCACGCTGCACATGTCGCGCGATTTCATCCTCACTGCCGTGATGGTGGCGTCGTGTGTTTCGTTCGTCTCGGTTCCGCTGTTCGGCCACGTGTCCGACCGCATCGGCCGGAAGAAGATGTACTTGATCGGCACCGTGGCCTGCGGCCTGTTCGCGTTCCTTTATTTCGCCATGCTGGATACCGCTGTTCCGTGGTTGGTGTTCCTGGCCATCGTGTTGTCGCTTATTCCGCACGACATGATGTACGGCCCGCAGGCGGCGCTGATCGCTGAAGCGTTTACGCCGCGACTTCGATATAGCGGCTCATCGCTCGGCTATCAGTTTGCCTCGGTGATTGCCGGCGGGCCGGCGCCGCTGATCGCCACCGCGCTGTTCGCGAGCTACCACAGCAGCTATGCCATCGCCGTCTATCTCGCGATATGCGCTGTGATCAGCTTTGTTTCGACGGTGTATATGCCGGACTACACCGGCAAGGATGTCGCCGCCGAATACGACGTCTGAGCGTCGCCGCTGATTTGTCAGGACATGGGCGGAGCGCACACAGGCGCTCCGCCCATTCTTTCTTTTGAGCGGTTTCACGTTGTCGCGACCTGGAACTTCGGCCTTCGTTCAACGGTTGGGCTGGCGATGACCAGCGCCTGGCGCCTGATCAAGACGACGATCGAAAAGTGGATCGCGCACAATGATGCGCGGCAGGGCGCGGCGCTCGCCTATTATTCGGTGTTTTCCATCGGCCCGCTGATGGTGATCGCCGTCGGAGTTGCCGGACTTGCCTTCGGCCAAGAGGCGTCGCGTGGCGAAGTCCAGGGCCAGCTTTCTGGAATGGTCGGCCAATCCGTGGCGAATGCGATCGACAGCATGCTCGCCAGCGCCAACAGGCCGCAGCAGGGATTGCTCGCCACCGCGATCGGCACTGCCGTGCTCTTATTCTCCGCGCTCGGCGTCGTCGTTCAGCTCAAGGACGCTTTCAATACCGTGTGGGAAGTCGACGAGAGAAACATCAGCGGCGTGTGGCAATTCGTCCGCACCTATCTCGTTTCGCTGGCGGCGGTGATCGGCGTCGGCTTCCTGCTCTTGATTTCGCTGGCGTTCACAACCGGATTATCGGCTGCCGGACAGTATCTGGGCGCTCAAATGCCGCAGACGGTGCTGCAAGCTGCAGGCTCGCTCATTTCCTTTGCCGCGATTACTGCAATGTTTGCCGTTATGTTCAAGCTGCTGCCCGACACCGAAGTTGAATGGCGCGACGTTTGGCTCGGCGCGGCGATCACCGCAGCGCTGTTCGAGCTTGGCAAATTATTAATCGGCATCTATGTCGGAAAGCTCGCGCTGGCTTCGACCTACGGCGCGGCCGCCTCGCTCGTCATTTTGTTGATCTGGGTCTATTACTCGTCGCAGATCGTGTTGTTGGGCGCCGAGTTCACGCATTGCTATGCAAGCCGGCAATCGCAGACGTGAGGCCGCGCTACAGACAATATCCAAATCTGCAGCATAGGCGTCACACCGAAGCAAACTCCGCTCATTCCCGCGGAAGCAGGAACCAGACCAAAATGTTTCCCTGGTCACTGGGTTCCCGACCGAGCGGTTGAACCAACGGCTTAATCCAATTGGATATTGGCGTCCTTGATCATCCTTCCCCACTCCGCGAGCTGCGCCTTGACGAAATCGCCCAGCTCTTCGGGGGTTGAGGAGAAACCTTCGAAACCGACATTCTTGAAACTTGGCCTGGGTTTCCGGGTTATCGATGATTTTGCGTAATGCCTGGTTGAGCTTCATTACGGTTTGCGGCGGCGTGCCGGCGGGCGCGACTATGCCCGCCCAGGTGTCGAGATTGAAACCTTTGATGCCGGCTTCATCCATGGTGGGCAAGTCGGGATACAGTGTGCTGCGCCGGATGCGCGACACCGCGATCGGCCGCAGCGTACCGGCGTTAACATGTGGCATCGCGGTCGTGAAATCGGCGAGCATCATTGACACGCGACCACCCATGATGTCCTCGAGCGCCGGCGGCGTGCTTTTGTAGGGCACGTGCAGCACGCTGATTCCGGCGGCATGTTTGATCGTCTCGACCGCAACGACTCCGGCCGTGTTGCCGCTGGCGAATGTCAATTTGCCGGGATTGGCCTTGGCATAATCGATCATTTCCTGGACCGAATGAATCGGCAGTTTTGGATCGACGACCAGCATCAGCGTAAAACTGCCAACCCGCGTGATCGGCACGAAATCCTTCACCGGGTCGTAATTGACGTCCTTGTGCAGATAGGGATCGGCGGACAGCGGCGAATTGGTCGCCATCATAAGCGTATAGCCGTCGGCCGGCTGGTGGTGGACGTAGAGCGCGGCAAGCGCGCCGTCTGCTCCGGGACGATCCTCGACGATCACGGGCTGGCCGAGTGCGGGACCGAGTTGATCGGCCATGATCCGACAAAGCGTATCGCTGGCGCTGCCAGGGCCGAAAACCGAAATCATTGTGATCGGGCGCGAAGGATAGTCGCCGGCGTAAAGCGTGGCGCTGAACAAAGTGACTGCGGCAACGGCAACGACAAGAAACTTTCTCATGTTTGTTCCTCCCGGCCTGCGCGGTCGCGCTGTTTTAGATTAGCAGATTGTCTGTGCAATGGGCGTGGGTTTAGGCGCGTCGTGACGTCTCAGTGCGCGTGCGCCATTTTACGGAAAATAATCAGATGGTCGCGTGGCAACATGCGGCTTAAGAACAGCCGGCTTAAGGCAGCGCGACCATTCCGCTCCAGAATTGTCGGAAAGCGCCGACTTCGACGTCGTATTTGCGTGCAAAAGCGAGCGTGCCGTCGGTTGCGATCCGAAACACGGTTATACCCGCCGGCACGCTGGTGCCGTCGCTGCGCAGCATCGGCATGATGCTGGCAACAATGAGAAGGCGACAGCTCGCGTCAATGCCGAAGGTGCGCAGCTGCACGCCGCGCCCGTCGATGTGCTGGGTTGGTTTTGGCTCGCCGGTATTCTGATCGATCGCATAGACGACGAGGTTGTCTTCGCCGCCAGCAGACGCTTCTCTGGCGCCATCTCTGGCGGGAGAGGTGCGGTTCGTCAGATAAACAAATTTGCCGTTGGGATGCACGTGAATGGGCCCGGCGCCCTGGCTTGCTGTGGTCTTCGGATTTGACAAAGTCTCCTTGACGAAGAGGGGCTCACTCGCAAGTCCGCTCGCCTCGCTGAGCTCGTAGACATAGAGCTTGTTCTGCCGCTCGATCGAGACAAAAGCCCATGGCTTGCTCGGATGAAAATCGAGATGGCGCGGGCCAAAACCGAAACCTTTGCCGGGCGCGATCGACGCCAGGTTTTTCAACGCGCCATTGTCGAATGTGAATGTCTTGATCGCGCCGGGGTCTTCGGGTTTCTGTGGCGTGGAATTGTTGCCGCGCGTCACCAATATCACGCAACGGTTCGACGGCGTCGCCAGGATCTGATGTGCGTAGATGCCGGTATCGAGATCAGGCCGCTGGGTAATCGGCGCGCCGATCGTGCCGTCGCTTTTGAGGCGGTGCACGGTCAGGCCGCTCGGATGGTTGTAAGCCGTCAGCAAATAAGTGCCGCTCCGATCGAGGCTGGCATGAATCGGCCGCGACGGCAGCGCCGCGGGTTCGCCGTGCGGGCGAAGTACGCCTGTTGCCGCGTCGATCGCGAACGCATTGGCGAAATGCTTATCGCCTGGAATACCGGGGCCGCCATTACTGGAGACGACGCAGAGATAGGGCCGCGCCGGATGCGGCCAAGCATATTGGATGTCGGCGGGAAGCTTGATGGCGTCGCGTTCATGCAGCTGCGCACCCTCGACATCGACATCGAAAACCTTCAACAGCGGTCCGATGCTGGCGTAATAAGCCGTCTGCGGATTGGCGACTGGCATGCGATCAACCTCTCCGAGATCTGTTTGCGCCAGTTACCATTTCACGCGGAACGGAGCGATAGGTCAAATCTCTACCACCGCGTCCATGGTGACACACGCCGGGGCCAATGCGCCCCCGAGCGCGGCAAGTTGCGCGCGATCGCAGAAGGCGGGAATAACGGTTTGCGCTTGCACGCCACGCACCAGCGCGACTGTATCTGACAAGCGCGGATGGACGTTCCAGCGCATCCGCCGCGCACGTCCGCTTTTGCTCAACCGCTCGGCCGGCGTGTTCGGATTGATATAGCCGGTGAACAAAATCTCGATTTGGGGCGAGCGCTCGAATTCCGGGAACAGCCTTGCCGTCGCCCCGGACGCGCCGTCCGCCGATGCCGCGAGCATCACGCCGCGCGCCCCGTCGATCGCACGCGCGACCGCGGCGAGCCGAAGGATTTCTGCAGTGAGCCCCTCGCGCAGCGAAATCCCGGCGCCCTCGCCAAGCTGCCGCAGCGCCTTTTGCATCGCTTCGTCAATGTAGATGTCGCGGATGCCGTGCCGCATCAGTTCGAGCGCGATTTCCGGTCCGCGGCCGTTGGCGGGCACTGGCAAGAGCAGGGGGCCCTTGCCGAGGTGCGTCGCGAACTCACTCCAAGAGTCAGCTAACGATTTTGCGTAATCGCCATAGGAGCAGTCGATCAGCGCAGTGTGGGCCGGTCGCGTCGGCGGATCATAGGCGTAAAGGGTCGACTCGGCCGAATAGTCGCCGGTATAGAGGAAACCGTCGCCAATGCCGAAATGGAGCCAAATGCCGCCGGGCGCGTGGCCGTCGCGTCCGGTTTCCACCGGGATGCCGAGCACCTCGCTCACACCATGGACGGGCAGTGGCCGCACCGCGAGCCCACCGGGCAAACTCTCGGCGACGATTTCGGTGGCATAGATCGGCGGATGGCCAAGTTGGGCGAGAAGCGACAGGCCGCCGATGTGGTCCTTGTGGCCGTGGCTGAGGATCAGCGCGTCTGCCGGAGCAGCGCTTGCGATGTCCGGCATCAATCCCGGCGGCGGGCCCTCGCCAAGGTCGAGGACCAGCCGTTTGCCCCCAGCCTCGATCGCAAAGCAAGCCGGCCCTTTTTTGCCGACCCCGGAAATGAGCCGCAGTGATGGTCGCTGCCCGTTCATAATGCGTTTGAATTCTCTCGTTTCGATCGCGTCGCCGGTCAAGATTGACAAGCCGGCGAAGCACCCCTAATCAACCGCGCAGCAAGGGTAACCGTGCCATGAAAGTCCGCAATTCACTCAAATCGCTGCGCAGTCGCCATCGCGACAATCGCGTCGTGCGGCGCAAGGGCCGCGTCTATGTGATCAACAAGACGCAGCGTCGATTCAAGGCCCGCCAAGGTTGATTTACCTGCCTGATTTACCAAGGCTGATTTGGCCCGAAACGGCTTAAGCCCCGCATTTTGATGCCCTCGCGTGTTTGTGCTCATTTCCCGCTTGCCGCATGGTGGCGGGCGAATAGATTTATGGGCATGAAGACGCGATTCCCGGCTGTTGTCATCGCGGCCGCATTGGCGATCCTGGCGGCTTCGCCGCTGGTATTGTCGGCTCTGGCGCAAAGTCCGCACGATTGGCTGTCGCCGCCCAGCAATCCACCGCAGGGCGGCCGCGGCGGATCGGCGTTTAATCTCGATACGCTGTTCGAGGCGCTCAAGATTGCGCCCGATGAGGCGAGCGCCAAGGCGATCGAGGATCGCATCTGGGCAATCTGGATGTCCTCCGACAGCGACACTTGTAGTCTCTTGATGAACCGGGTGAAGGACGCCACTGACGACAAGGATTATGATCTCGCGATCAAGCTTCTCGACGCGATCATCACCATCAAGCCGGACTACGTCGAAGCGTGGAACCGGCGTGCGACCCTGCATTTCGTCAAGCACGAATACGGCCGCGCCCTCGCTGATATTCGCGAAGTGCTCGCGCGCGAACCGCGCCATTTCGGCGCGCTCGCCGGGCTTGGATTGATCCTGCAAGATATCGGCGACGATAAACACGCCTTGGAAGCCTACCAGGCGGCGCTCGCAATCGACCCACACCTGCACAATCTGACCGACACCGTCAAAACCTTGCGTGAAAAAGTCGAGGGACGGGACATCTGATCGAGCCTTGAACCAGACTTCGCTTCGCGGTGCGGCTGCGACCGCATGGCGCGCCGCCGCAAGCCCTAGCGATTCCCCAGCACAGCCGGTGACCAAGCCCAATGAGCCTTGACGACGACAAACGCATCATTCGTGAACTCGTGGAAAATTGGGCGCTCTGGCGCGACGCGCGGCTTTGGGATCGTTTTCGCACCGTGTGGCACGCCGACGGTCGCATGATGGCGACCTGGTTTCAGGGCAGCTTCGAGGAGTTTATCGCGGCTAATGAGCAGGGCTGGGCGAAGGGCGTGCGCATCCTGCATTTTCTTGGCGGCAGTGCGATCGATGTCTCAGATGGCCGCGCAGTCGCGCAGACCAAGATGACGATCTCGCAGCGCGCTCCGGTCGATGGCGTCGTCTGCGACGTGGTCTGCACCGGGCGGTTTTACGATTTCTTCGAAAAGCGCGACGGTCGCTGGGGGTTGGTGCTGCGCCGGCTGGTCTACGAGAAAGACCGCCTCGATCCAATCGACCCGTCGGCCAAGCTCGCGCTCGATCAGGAGCTGCTCACGCGTTTCCCGGCAGGCTACCGGCACCTTGCTTATTTGCAGACCAAGATCGGCTACAAAGTGAAAACGGACATGGCCGGTCTCGAAGGTCCGGAATTGGACGCGCTCTATGCGCAAGGAGCGCGCTGGCTCAAAGGCGAGGCGCTCTGAGCTGTTACCCTCTCCTGTGCCACGGGGGAGGATTTCGTAAGATGCATACGCTCATCGTTATCGCCGTCGTGCTCGCGCTTGGCGCGCTTCTCACCGCGATCGGGTCATGGCTGATCGGCCGCGCGCATCCGCCGCGTGGACGTTTCATCAAAGCGCGCGGCATGCGCCAGCATGTGGTCGAGCTCGGAGCGGCCGCAGATGCGCCGCCGATCGTTCTCATCCATGGCGCCGGCGTCAATCTCGAAGACATGCGGCTCGATTTGGGCGAGCGGCTGGCCGCGCGTCACCGCGTCATTTTGATCGATCGACCCGGCATGGGCTGGAGCAAACGAAAATCCCGCGATGCCAGCGCGCCGCAATTCCATGCCGCGATTCTGGGCGACGTGCTCGACCAGCTCGGGATCGCGCGCGCGATCATCGTCGGCCATTCCTGGGGCGGTGCCTTGGCCGCGGCCTTTGCGCTCGATCATCCGGATCGTGCTGCCGCACTAGCCTTGCTCGCGCCGCCGCTCTATCCGCTCGCGCATCGTGCGACGTCACTTTATGCGCTGTTTGCAACGCCAATTCTCGGATGGATTTACGCGCGAACTTTGGCGCTGCCGCTCGGCTTGCCGTTCATCGGCTTGGCGCTGGGGTCGGCCTTTCTGCCGCAACTGCCGCCGCGCGATTATCTCAAACACTCAGCCGCGCTGCTTCTGCTGCGGCCTTCGACCTTTCTCGCCAATGCCCGCGACATGGCCGATCTCAAGCGCAACCTCGAGCCGCAGCCCGCGCGTTATCCAGGCCTTTCCATGCCGACCCTTGTCATGAGCGGGAGTTCGGACTTCGTCGTCGGGTCGCAGCTCCACGCCGTGCCCTTTGCCGCGGCCGTGCCGCATGCGAAGCTTGTCATGCTTCCGGGTATCGGCCACATGCTCCACCATGCGGCAATCGAGCGGGTGGTTGCCGAGATCGATGAGCTTGCGACCAGGATTTCTGTGGCGACCACGTGATCCAGCAAATGAGCGGAGTGATGTGGGAATTTAATAAAGCGCCGGCGATCGGATTGCCGAGCACGCAAGCGCTCGAGGGTTAAAACTCCGGATCAGTGCCGATGGCTGCCTATATTCAAGCCCGCAACGTCAAGCTCACCTTTCGGCCAGCGAACCGCGCACCGGTGCGGGCGCTCGATGCCTTCGATATGGACGTCGAGGACGGCGAGTTCATATCGATCGTCGGACCTTCCGGCTGCGGCAAAAGCACATTCCTGAATGTTCTGCTCGGTCTCATCAAGCCGGATGCAGGCGAAGTGCGCATGCATGGCCGCAAAATCACCGGACCGGGCAGCGAACGCGCCATGGTGTTCCAGGAATTTGGACTGCTGCCGTGGCGCACCGTGCAACACAATATCGAGCTCGGACTCGAATTGAAGCGGACCGCGGCGGCCAAACGTCGCCTTATCGCCGAACGACTCATCTCCCTTGTCGGCCTTGCCGGCTTTGAAAATCACTATCCGCACGAATTATCTGGCGGTATGAAGCAGCGCGTCGGCTTGGCGCGAGCGCTCGCCACCGATCCTGAAGTGCTCTTGATGGACGAGCCGTTCGCGGCGCTTGATGCGCAAACCCGCGACCTGATGCAGGTCGAGCTCCTTCGCATCTGGCGCGAGGCGCGCAAGACCGTGCTGTTCGTGACGCATCAGATCGACGAAGCGATCTATTTGTCGGATCGCGTGCTGGTCATGAGCAAACGCCCGGGCCGGACCAAGAGAGTTTTCGGTATCAAGCTGCCGCGTCCGCACGAATACGAGATGCGGGTCACGCCGGAATTTAACGATCTCAAGCTTGAAATTTGGAACGCGCTGAAGGACGAAATCGCGGTTTTAGAGTCATGACAGCGGCACAACTGACCGCCGAACCCGTCGGCGAACCATTGCCTCGCGCAAGCTTCACGGCACGCCACCGCAACGCACTCTTGGGCGGCCTCGCCGTGGCGCTGTTCTTCGCCGCCTGGCAGGCGATATTTCTGATCCTTCCGCTCAATCCGCTGTTTTTCACCACGCCCACGCAGATCGCTGCAGGTTTCGTGGATTTGGTCGAAAGCGGCGATTTGCTACACGATCTGGCCGTCAGTGCGGTGCCCTTTTGCCTCGGCCTGTTGGCGGCGGCGGTCATTGGCGTACCGCTGGGCGTCGTCATGGGCTGGCGCGTGCGCATAGGCTACGCGCTCGATCCGGTCATGACGGTGTTCTATGCAAGCCCGCTGGTTGCGCTCACCCCGTTATTGGTCATTTTCTTCGGCGTCGGCCTTTCGGGAAAAGCGATCATCGTCTTTTCGCTTGCCGTGTTCCCGTTTATTTTCAACGCTTGCGCCGGCGTGCGCGCGGTCGACCGCCTTCTGATCAATGTCGTGCGTTCGCTGGGCGGGCGTGAGCGTGACATCTATTTGAAGATCCTGGTTCCAAGCGTGTTGCCCTACATCGTTGCCGGGTCTCGCATCGCCATCGGCCGCGCGCTGATCGGCGTTCTGGTCGGCGAGTTCTTCGCCGCCTCCGAGGGGATCGGTTACGCCATTTCGCGCTTTGCCGACATCTTTGCCATCGATCGCATGTTCGCCTGCATTCTCACGGTGATGGTTATCGCCGTAGTGTTGACCGAAGCCATCCGTTGGGCGGAACGCACCGCGTTCCCCTGGCGCGCAGCGCATTAAGTCGGAGCATTAAACCATGGCCGGGACTGAGGCTCTCGATCTTGATAGCAGCACAATTACGACAGGGCGCTTTGGGACCTCCGCGCTGCGGCAGCGCATCGAGTCGATCGCGATTGGCACCACGGCCATCGTGCTCCTGCTCGTGGTCTGGGAACTGGTGCCGCATGTCTTGCCGATGAAATCGGGCACCAGACTCTTCTTCACCGTCCCGAGCCGCATCTTCGACACGCTGTGGGAGATGCTCGCCACCGGCTCGATCTGGTCGCCACTCGGAGTGAGCGCCGCGGCATTTGCGGTCGGGCTTGCCTTGGCGATTGTCGTTGGTCTGCCGCTCGGCATTCTGCTCGGCCGATCGGCCACGCTCAACGCGATGTTCGATCCCTTCATCACCGCCTTCAATGCGACGCCGCGGCTCGTTTTTCTGCCGCTCTTGATGCTGTTGGTTGGGGATTGGACTATGGTCGAAAGTGGCGATCGTTTTTCTCGGTGCGCTGTTTCCGCTCCTGATCAACACCCACGAAGGCGTTCGCAATGCCGATAAGCGCTTGATCAATGTCGTTCGATCGTTCGGCGCTAGAGAGTGGGACGTCGCGCGGCTTGTCGTGATCCCGAACGCTCTGCCATTCATAGTCGTCGGACTGCGGCTTGCGATCGGCCGCGCCATTCTCGGCGTGGTGGTAGCGGAGTTTTTTGGCGCGCAAAACGGACTGGGCGTCGTGATGGTCCGTGCTGCGAGCAGTTTTCAGGTCGATGTCGTTTTTGCCGGGCTGATCGTGTTTGCGGTGCTGTCGCTGATCATGACCGGGCTGGTGCAGCTGCTCGAGGAACGTATGAGCCGCTGGCGGCCGCAACGCGCCGAGAACGAGTAAGTGCCGCCTCTTCCCGATGGGGAGAGATGAACTTGGACCGCCGCGGCCAGTCCATCAATTCGCTTTCGCTGGCGGCGCAATGTTGGCCGGCACGTAGTTCATTTCCTTTAGCGTCGAATCGAGGACGGAGCGCGCCAAAAACTGTTCCGAATCGGGCAACGGCCTGTCGGCCGGCCATTGCCGTGCGGCGATCATGGTGAGGCGGCGCGATTCCAAAATTTCCCGGAACAGGTCGGGCGGCACCTCGGCGCCGAATGAATCATGGAGCTGATCCCAGATCAGGCCGGCCTCCTCATCCGATTTGATGCTGCCGATGTGATGCTCCATCACCTTGATCGAACCTTCCTTGTTGGTGCGGAAATACATCACCGCCCTGGCAATGGCGCGGATGATTTTCTTCGCGGTGTCGGGATGCTGCTCGATCAGGCTTTGCGCGCACCAGATGGTGCCGCCGGCGCGTGGGATGTAATCGCCGGTGCGCAACAAGATTTTCAGTCCCGCATTGGCGGCAACGACAGCGTGGGGGACAGAAAGCAATGCGCCCTGAATGTCGTTGTTGATCATGGCGGCGATGCGCTCGGGCTCGCCCTGGAACGAAATCACCTTGTAATCCTTGCCGGCGTCCATCTGAAAGAAGCGGTGAAGCACCGCTTGGCCTTCGTCGTAATCGGCGCCGCCAGGACGGCCGAAACCCAGTGTCTTGCCCTTGAGATCTTCCGGTTTGCTGATGTCCGCGCGCGAGGTGAGCGTCCATTGCGATTTGAGCGACTCACCGACGACGTACATGATCTTGGCGCCGCTCAGCGCAGCTTGGGCGCCGCCCGAAGGAATCGGCGCGCAATCTAGATTGTCGGAAATGACCGCGGAAACCATAGAATTCGTCGGCAATTCCACCAGCGTGGCGTCGAGACCTTCCGCTTTGAAGAAGTCCTCATCGAGCGCTACATAAGTCGGAATGTGGAAGCCGTCGCCGCCGATAATTTTTCCCATCGTCAACTTGGTCTGGGCGCGGGCGTTTTGCACGGGCGCCACTGCCAATGTGACAGCTGCAGCCGAAGCGAAGACGAGGCTTAGCACCCGCATGAATCTCTCCTGATTTGGGCTGAAGGCTCGAGGGAGCAAGGTAGGAACGTGAGCCGGCGAGCTTAGCACAAGATTGAGTTTGCTTGCCCACGATTATCCAAGCGCGAAAAGCGTACTCCGCCGGAACGCATTGTTCTCCGCACCCTTGCTAATGCCTACGGCATCGCGAGAATGAGGTCACGATGAGCCGCCACCAAGCCGCCGAGAAGCCGCCGAAGAGGCCGCCAAAGAGTCAGTCATGAGCTGCTGCGATGAAACCACCGCCCGCGTACCCAGCCGGGATTTTTCCCGGCGCGCAATGCTCAAGGGCGCAACGCTCGCCGCAAGCGTCATTCCCGGCGCGCAAGCGAGCCGTTCGCAGGCGCAAGCCCGGCAGATAAAACTCGCTTATTGCAGCCAGCTCTTGTGCGGAGTGCCGTATGAGGTCGCGCGCGCCGACGGTTACTTTAAGAACCAAGGGCTTGACGTCCAGCTCGTCTATACCCGCGGCGGCAACGCCGCCATGCAGGCGCTGGTCGGCGGCGCGGTCGACTATGCCGCTACGGCCTTGGACGTGGCGATGCAAGCCTATGTCAATGTCGGCGCCGATATCCGCCGCTTCGCGGTCACTGGGCGGTTGCCGCTATTCGCCGTAGTCACTGCGCCGAAGACCGCCGGCCAGATTGCGTCGATCAAGGATCTTGAAGGAAAGACCGTCGGCGTTTCTGCGCTCGGTAATGCCGATCATTCGTTGACGATTTATCTGCTCAAACAGGCGGCCGCCGATCCTGGAAAAGTTCAGTTCGCGACCATGGGCGTCAATCTGTTCGAAGCGCTGCGCCAAGGGCAGATCGATGCCGGTGTCGTGCAGGAACCGGCGCTGACGCTGTTGCGGCGCGCCGGCGCGCGCGTACTCGTCAACGCCATGGACCCCGAAGATGCCAAGCGCTATCTCGGCGGCGCCTACGAATTCATGGGCGTCGCGGTGCGCGGCAAGGAGGTCGAGCGGCGCCGGACGGAAATGGTGGCGCTCGCCAAGGCGTTGGCGGACTCGCTTAAAGCACTGCACAGCATGTCCGGTGCGCAGTTGACTGCGGCGCTGCCCAAAGAGATGACCACGGGGCTCGATCTCAAAGAGCTGAGCGAGATTCTCCAGCTTCACCGCGACGCACTATATCCCGAAACCGTGAACATCGATGTGGACGCGGGCAAACGCGTCGAGCAAAGCCTCATCGCCGGCGGGCTCATCAAACCGGGCGCCAACATTGCCGGGCTCTACGATACCTCGATCGCCGGAGGCTGACGCTGCGCGTTCATGAGCTGACGATCTCGTATGGCGGGGAGCCGGTGCTCGAGGGAGCAAGCCTCGCCGTCGAGGACGGCCAGTTCGTGAGCCTCGTGGGACCGTCCGGTTCCGGCAAATCAAGCCTGTTGCGCGCCGTGATCGGCTTGCAGGCGCCGCTTTCCGGAACTGTCGAAACCGGCCTTACACCCTCGCAGGTCGGCATCTTGTTTCAGGATGATGCGTTGTTGCCGTGGAAGACCGCGCGCGACAACGTCGCGCTCGGGCTGACGTTGAACGGCGCAGAGCGCAAGGCAGCGCTCGCCCAAGCCGAGGCTTGGCTGGCACGTCTGGATCTTGCCGGCTTCGGTGATCGTTTCCCGCGGCACTTGAGCGGGGGTCAGCGCAAGCGCGTGGCGCTGGCGCAGGTGTTGGCGATGAAGCCAAAGCTCATTTTGATGGACGAGCCGTTTGCGTCGCTTGATGCAATCGTACGCGCGCGTGTGGTCAAGGACCTCGTTGCACTGGTCGAGCGCGAGAACATCAGCGTACTTCTGGTCACGCACGATCTGGAGGAGGCGCTCACTCTCTCGGACGAGATCTATCTCCTCTCGCAGGGACCGCGCGCGCGGATCATCCAGCATTATGCGGTACCGATTCCGCGGCCGCGGGACCCGGTCCTTTCGCGCACGCATCCCGTTTTCGCTCCGCTCTACGAGAAGATCTGGGCCGATCTTTCGCGCGAGGTGGACCATCGGGCGGAGGCGGCATGATGGCGCCGCGTTACACCTGGCTACGGCAGTTTGCGGCGTTTCTGCTTCTGCTCGCGATCTGGGAAGCGGCAGGACGCGCCGGCCTCCTCAACCCGCTTTATCTGCCGAGTCCGAGCCAGATCGCCGCGGCGCTGGTCGAGCTATTCGCCGACGGCCGGATTTGGCCGCACCTTGAGGCCACTTTCGCGGCCGCGTTGGGCGGTCTCGTGCTCGGCGTTGCGGTCGGCGTCGCGCTGGGCGTTGCTGCGGCGCTGGTGCAATTGATCGCGGAACTGCTCGAGCCGGTCATGACGCTTCTCAATGCCGTGCCGCGCGTGATCCTGGCGCCGCTATTCGTGATCTGGCTTGGTATCGGGCTCGCTTCCAAAATCGCGCTGTCGTTCATTCTCGTGGCAGTGCTGATCTTCTTCACCGTCTTCACCGGAATCCGCCAGGTTGATCGGAGGATCGTGGAGCGTGTCGTCACCCTTGGTGGTGACCGCTGGGCGCTCATTCGCCATGTTTATCTGCCGGCAGTAACCGCCTGGGTGCTTAGCAATCTGAAGATCGCCGTCGGTTTTGCTTTCACTGGCGCGCTGGTGGGCGAGTTTGTCGCCGCGACGCACGGGCTCGGCTATCTGTTGTCCTTTGCGCAGAGCACCTACAATGCCGCGCTGATGTTTGCGTTGATTTTTCTGATCCTGGTCGTGGTGCTGCTGATTTTCGCCATTGCCGGTCGACTGGAAAAATATCTGCTGCGCTGGAACTGACGGGAAACTGGCGATGGATCGCCGGGCGTACAAATGCCTCCGTACGACATTTTGTCGCTATGGCGGTCGCTGCGTCCACGACGTCTGACTACGCGGCGCCGGCGGACATTTAGCGATCAATGGCTTGCCCAACGCCGCTGACCTGTGCTCGCCGAGTAGGTTTAGTTTTGATCGGATGGCTGACCTGAGACCGACGTTTTGCCGGCGCAGAAAAATCGCATTTTCAGGTCCCTGTCACGTCTATTACTTTTTGGCAGTCTACACGGTCAGGGAGAATCGCCGTGGCTCAAGCCATCGAGCGCCGTCCAGCTCCGTTGGCTCCGTCAAATGAAAGCGCGCAGCCGCCCTCGCAGGGGAGCGAGCGTCTCGACCGCTTGGCCGAGCTTAGTACCCGAGTACTGCCGTACTCCACTGAAGCGCTGGCAATCGCTTGCACCTGTTTAGCCGCCGCCACTGCTCTCCGTTTGCTGGGCAGTGTGACCAATTCAGACTTTCTTTTCGCGACCTACTTTCCAGCAATATTGGCAGCCGGTCTCATCGCAGGGATACCAGCCGCGGTCGGCGTGACAATCGCATCTACATTAATCGTTCGGCTATTCTTCGTTCCTTCTTATTTCCATTCCAACTCGCAAGGTCACGGCGAGCTGATCGACTTTGTTATGTATTTGGTGTCGGCGGCATTGACTATTTCTTTTGCACATTATTGTCGAGTCGTCTTGAAACGATTGCACGAACGCAATCTCACCAATGAAATTCTTGCCAAAGAGCTCCAGCACAGGAGCAAAAACGTCTGCGCTGTGATCGACGTGATCGTTCGTAAAAGTCTGGCCGATGACCCCGATCGAGCAGCCAAGGTTTTCGGGCGCATCAAGGCGATGATGCATGCAAACGAACTGGTCACGGCGTCCGAGCCGCAACAGCTGACGTTGAAACAACTGTTGCTCGAAGCAATTGCGCCGTATGGCGAGGACCGCTTGCACGCGTTTGGGCCGGAACTCTCTATGGCGCCCGAAGCCGCGCGTCATCTCATTCTTCTGATCCATGAGCTTGTTACGAATGCGGTGAAATATGGATCGCTGTCGCGGCTCAGCGGCCGTATTTTGATTGATTGGCGAGAGGATGGCGACGCGATCGTTTTGAATTGGAAAGAAATTGGCGGCCCGCAGATCGACTCTCCGCAACGGGTAGGTTTCGGCAGTCACTTGATCACGGCCTGCATCAAGGCCTTGTCCGGTACCCTACAGCAGAAGTTTTCGCCAGAAGGGTTCTCCTGTTCAGTGACTTTCAAAGCGAACCAGAGATAGATTCAGGTGGGCACCGACTGGGCCCGGCCGATCCGTCATGGCTCAGCCGGGCAACGTCGGAGGTCGCAACTATTCGTACTGCGAACTACCGGCGTTGCCAGTGTCGCCAATGGCGATGCCAAAGAACCGGACGGCCCCAACCGCCCCAACCGCCGCCCCAACCCCAGCCGCCGTAGGCCGGGTACGTAGCATAAGCGGGCGCTAAATTTCCGGATTGTGCCTTAGTGGCGCTTTAGGCCCCATCATCCGCGACATAAGCGATGCGCATGAAATTGGTGGCACCCGGCGTGCCGAGCGGCAGGCCGGCAACGACAATGATGCGCTGGCCCGGCTCGGCGAACCGTTCCTTGGACGCGATACGGCAGGCGCGCTCGACCATGTCGTTCTGATCGCGCGCGTCCTCGTCGATGACGCAATGGATGCCCCAGACCACCGACAATTTCCGTCCAGCGGCGTCGATGGGCGAAATCGCGACAATCGGGCATTTCGGCCGTTCGCGCGACACGCGCAGACCGGTCGAGCCGGAGCAGGTCCAGCAGACGATCGCCGCGAGATCGAGCGTTTCGGCGACTTGGCGCGTCGCCGCGGCGATCGCGTCGGCGCCGGTTCGTTCCGGTTCGGTGTGCAAGACGTGCAGCGACGGCAAATAGATGCTGTCGTCTTCGACCTCCTCGGCGATGCGGTTCATGGTGGCGACCGCTTCGACCGGATATTGGCCCGACGCCGATTCAGCGGACAGCATGACGGCGTCAGCACCGTCGAAGATGGCGGTGGCGACATCGGAGACCTCGGCGCGCGTCGGCACCGGGCTGGAGATCATCGATTCCAGCATCTGCGTGGCGACCACGATCGGCTTGCCGGCGCGGCGGCACGCGCGCGTCATCTCTTTCTGTACGCCGGGAACCCGCTCCAGCGGCATTTCCACGCCAAGGTCGCCGCGCGCGACCATGAGCGCGTCAGCCATTTCAAGAATGTCGGCAAGCCTCGCAACCGCTTGCGGCTTCTCGATCTTGGCCATCACCGCAGCGCGACCGCGGGTGAGCTTTTTCGCCTCGGCGATGTCCTCCGGGCGCTGAATAAACGACAGCGCAATCCAATCGACGCCGGCGTCGAGAGCGGCTTCGAGGTCAGCAATGTCTTTCGGCGCCAGCGCCGCGAGCGGCACCACCGTGTTCGGCAGGCTGACGCCCTTGCGGTTTGACACTTTGCCGCCGACTTCGACACGCGCCACGATCCGTTGCGGTGTCACCTCGGTTGCTTTGAGACGAAGCTTGCCGTCGTCGACGAGAAGCGTATCGCCCGGCTTGATCGCGGCGAATATTTCCGGATGCGGCAGCTGCACGCGGTTGGCATCGCCGGGCGCTGCGTCGGCGTCGAGCGTGAAATCCTGGCCGGTATCAATCTCGGCCGCGCCGTCCTTGAAAGTGCCGAGGCGCAATTTCGGACCTTGCAGGTCGACCAGGACGCCGATCGGCCGGCCATGTTCGGTTTCGATGGCGCGGATCGTCGTCACCAATTCCCGCATGCGCTCGGGATCGGTGTGGCTCATATTGATGCGGAACACGTCGGCGCCGGCGGCAAACAGCCGCCCGATCGTGACGCGATCTGAAGAAGCCGGTCCGAGCGTGGCAACGACTTTGGTGCGGCGTCGCCGCCTCATTGTGTTCGCGCTCCCGAGGGCGGCAGAGTTGGGGCCGAGCCAGCTCGACCCGGCGGTAGCGCGATCGCCGGCGTTCCGCCGGGTAGCGAAAGCGCACCAGATCCACCCGAAGGTGCGCCGCTTACCGGGCCGCCAGGCGGCGCCGGTTTTTGCACCGACTGCTCGCTCGATTCCGTCAATTGCACAGTCCAGGCTCGTTGCTCGCCGGTATCAACTTCGAAAAACCCGGTGCGGTCATAGCCGCGAGCCAGGCAGTCGCCAATGCCGCGGATGGTGAACTCCTTGTCGCGAGTGCACATAAAGGCCTGTCCCATCCATTCGCCGCCGCGATCGTAATCGATGGCGTAGACATAATAATAACGGGCAACCAGGTTGCCCTTCAGCACGGTCTCGCAGGTCCGCGCCGGCAAGTTCCACCAACCTTCGGTGGTCCAGCCGTCAGCCTCCTTGTAGCCGACGGCAATGCCGACGCGGCTTGATGTATTGTTGCACAGCCGGAAATCAGCCGCCGCCGGGCCGACAGAGAAAATGGTGATCGGCAGCGCGGCGAAAAGGCTCGCCAGCAGCGCTCGGCGTAACTTGCTTGCGAATATTGCCTGCATTTCCAATGCAAGATTCGAGTTCAATCGGCGGGCCTGTCAACGACGATGGCGCGGAAGTCGGTGACGTTAGTAAACGTCGGGCCGGGCGCGAACAGGTCGCCGATAGCGTTGAAAAACCCCGTGGAATCGTTGTCGGCGAGAAACGCGGCGGGATCGAGGCCGACGGCTCGCGCTCGACCCAGGGTGGTATCGTCGACAAAGGCCCCGGCCGGGTCATCGGGCCGCCCCCGGCCGCCGTCGGTTCCATCGGTATCGGCGGCCAGCCCGGAAATGCCTTTCGCTCCGGCCAGGTGAATGGCGAGCGCCAGCGCATATTCCTGGTTCGGGCCGCCGCGGCCACCGCCTTTGAGCGTTACGGTCAGTTCGCCGCCCGAAAGGATCGCAATGCGCCGGCCAGCCGCCGCATGGTCCCGGGCCAGCCTGGCATGTTCGGCGGCGACCTCGCGCGCCTCCCCCTGCAGCCCGTCACCGAGCATGAAGCAGTCGTAGCCGGCCTGCCGGGCGCGACGCTCGGCCGCGGCCAGGGCATCGGCCGGCCGGGCGAGGATGCGATAGCTGCCCGCGGCGAAAATCTCATCGCCCGGCTTCGGCGACTCATTGATCGGATCGGCCAACGCGCGCGTGACCGCTGGCGGCAGGTCCAGCCGATACTTCTGCACGATCGCCCGTGCGTCGGCGAGCGTGGTCGGGTCCGGCACTGTCGGTCCCGAACCGATGACCGCCGGGTCGTCGCCGGGGACATCGGAGATCGCCAGCGTGACAACGCGCGCCGGATGGGCGCGGCGCGCAAGCCGGCCGCCCTTGATGCGCGACAGATGCTTACGCACGCAATTGATCTCGCCGATATTGGCGCCGCTGCGCAAAAGCGCGCGCGTGGTCGCCTGTTTTTCCGCAAGCGTGAGGCCGGCGGCCGGCGCGATCCAGTTCGCCGAGGCGCCACCGGAGAGAAGAACCATGACGAGGTCGTCCACGCCGGCGCTGTCAGCATGCGCGAGCGCGCGCTCGGTACCAGCGAGCCCGGCCTCATCGGGGACCGGATGTCCCGCCTCGATCATGGCGATGCGCTGCGTCGGGCGACCATAGCCATGGCGCGTCACCGCTACGCCGTCGAGCCGCCCCTGCACGATAAGCTCGGCATAATGTTTCTCGGCCGTTTCTGTGAGCGAGCCGGCGGCCTTGCCGGCAGCGAGGACGATCAAGCGGCCGCGGGCCGGCGCTTCTGGCAGATGCGGCGGTAGGCGGCGCGACGGATGGGCGGTTGCAACCGCAGTCCGAAATAAGGACTCGAGCAATTCACGCGATTTCGTCGTCACGAGTGCCTCACTTGCCGTCGCCGACAGCGAACATGAAAAAGAACCTGCAAAATGCATATGGAAACACTGAATAAGCCTCTCTATCTTTCCATAGCTAAAGCGAGATGATTTTGAGTTTATTCGGCATTTCGCTTTAGCTGTTGATTGAGCATGATCTTTTCCGAAAACCGGTGTCCACTTTTCGGGATCATGCTTTAGCCCGCGGAGAAGAACATGGCTATCGATCAAAACACCCGTACCGAACTCGAGGCCGCGGTCTATCGCCGCCTGGTCGAGCATTTGCGCACGCGCACGGACGTGCAGAATATCGATTTGATGAACTTGGCCGGCTTTTGCCGCAACTGCCTCTCCAACTGGATGAAGGATGCTGCCGACGCCAAGGGAGTGGCGATGACCAAGGAGCAAAGTCGCGAGATCGTCTACGGCATGCCCTACGACGAATGGCGCGCCAAACACCAGAAGGAGGCCTCGGCCGATCAGAAGGCGGCATTCGAAAAGGCAAGCCAAAAGCATTGATCGCGCTGCCGCGGCGCGGTTCGCCTGTGCAGTGCTGTGGATGAAGCGGCTGATCGCTTGACCGCGCGCCGCGCAGCTTCGAATGCTGGTGCGAGAATTGCGCCACGGAGTGCCCAATGGCTACTGCAGCCGCCGTCAAAGACGATCAGCCCGCTCGCCGTTTCGCCAAGGATCAGCTCAAAGCCTTTGTCGAGCGTGTGGAGCGGCTCGAAGAGGAGAAGAAGGCGATCGCCGAGGACATTCGCGATGTCTATGCCGAAGCCAAGGGCAACGGCTTTGACGTGAAGACCTTGCGCGTCGTCGTGCGTCTGCGCAAGCAGGACATCAACGAGCGAAAAGAGCAGGAAGCGCTGCTCGAAACCTATCTGCACGCGCTCGGCATGCTGGGATAGCACTATTGTTGCACCGAGCGGCGAGACCGCAAATGTAATTCGTCTACTGCAAGACCGCGGTGCGCGTCGTCGGATAGCTCACGGTCGAGACGAATACGACGGCCGGGCCGCTGAAATGCTCGTGGTCAAGTCCGGGATTCGGATCGGTCGCGAATGTCATCATCACTGTACTGCGCGGTTTGACCATCAGCGCCGCCAGCGCGCGGAAATCGTGCGTACCGAGCGCCAGCGTGGTGAGGAAGCGGTGCACGTTCGGCGTCACCAGCACCGCGCGCAGCCAGGGATTTTCGAGCCGGATGCCGGCTTTGACCGCAATGACCGAGGATGCGCTGGCGCTGAGAATGGTCGATGCGATCTGATTGGCGATACGCTTGATCGCAATCGTCGTGCCGTTCGCAACGGCTTGCGTGCCGGTGGCGGGCGCCTCGGAATAGAGCGCCTGCTCGGCGCGGATTTGGAGTGCGCTCTGCGCGGTGATGGCGGTGGTGCGCAACGTGCCGACGCCACTTGCGGCTATATTGGTCGCAGCCGCCGGATGCGCCGCCGGCTGTTCGACATAGGCGAGCGCCGGCACGGCGCGGTCGGCATCGCGGAACGGACCGCCGATTGCCGTGGTCGCGTCGCTGGCGCCGTTGCCTTTCGCCGACGCGTCGCGACGCGAGGGCCGCACTGTGGACGACGCGACCGCCATTCCATCCGGCGGGCCTTGCCAATAGCCGCGCGTGCGAATGATGTCATTCGTCGTCACACCCGCGCTCGTCCCCTCTGACGATTCTGTCGGCGCGTTCGAGGAGACAGGCGGCAGTAACTCTGCGACCTGGACAAATTTGGGTTTCGCCGTATCGATCACAAGTTTAACAGGTGTATCGACGCTGCTTGGTTTGTTTTCGCTTGCTGCGGCGGCAACTGGCGCACTGGCAACATTGACGGAGACCGCGGGTTGAGCGGGCTGAGCGGTCGCCGCGGCCGCGACTCTCACGGTGGAGATTGTGTCCTCGTCCTCATCTTCGTCATGCGCGAGGTCAAGGAGCTTGGCAAATGGGTTGGTTGCGCGCTCATTGCTCGCCGGCACCGTTTCGACATTCACGCCGGTGCTGCGCGCCGCATCAAGCGACAGTTCCGACGGCGCACCGCCGTGCTTTGTGATCTCGGCAAGCGCTAAGGCGTAACCCGGTAGCGGCTTGCCGTCGCTCGCAATGTGCACGGTGCGCCCGTCCGGGAACACGCGCGCCAGTTCCTGATGCGTCATGCGCGGCCACATGCGCACGCCGCCGGTATCCATGTGCACGAAAGGCGAGCCGGAGGCGGGATAGAAACCAACACCGCCGCGCTGCAGTCGCAGTCCAATTTCGCGAAGGTGTTCGAGCGCGACACCGGGAATGTAGAAGTCGAGCGCATGGCCGAGCATGTGCTGGCTGAACCGCGCAACGCCGCCGCTGCGCCGCCGCAACATCGCATTGGTCCGCGGCGCCCGATAACCGCAAACTACTTGAATTGGCTCATTCGCGCCGGCTTCGCGTTGCACCTCCCAGACAAGATCGATCAGATGCGGATCCATGCGCGTCTGTTCGGCGCGACGCCAGTCGCGCAAGAACCAGTTAAGCTTCTCCAGCGCGGCATCGTCGTAACGTCCGTTGCGCTTGTAGGTGATCGTGATGTCTTCACCGGTGTGCAGGTGATGCATCGTGATGGTGCGCGTGTCGCCTTCCGCGACCGCATTCTCCAGCGCCTTTGAACCCAAGATAAAAACGAGGAGCGCCAGACCGCACGAGTAACCGGTGCGTGCTGCAGACAATCGACGAGCACTCAGTCGCGCGTTGCTAACGTGCACCGACCAATCCCGCATTGGCAGCGAGCCGCCGCGGCTAACGCCGCGCCGAGCAACGCTAACGCATTGTTAATTTGGGAAGGGTTAACGCGAACGACTGTCACCCCACCCCCGACCCGATTAGGGCTAAAGGCGCAGTGTGGCAAAAAATGGCCTTTGCAACCCGGCAAACGGCGCCAGCGGGCCGATCGACAGGGGATTAATCCCGGGGCTTGAGGACTGGCTTCGCGCCTTTTGCCTACTGCTCGACCGTCTGCCCGGAACGGGTCACCTTGCGGTGCCGCAACGGCGCCGGCGGCACCGGCGGGTAATAACCGCCGCCGAACATGCGCGAGAAGAAGTTGCCGCCGTTGAAGTAGTTGCCCCCGCCGGGCGAATAATAGCCGCGTCCCCCGACGTACCCGCGGCCGCCGAACCAGGACGACTCGTCGGGAATAGCCATGACCTCGCGGTGCGAAGCATCGATTCTGTGCTCGACCGGGACATCCGCCACTTTGCGGTCACTGCCTTTGAGGATTGCCAGCAAAGTCCGGTCGCGCCCGTAGACGTCGTCGCGAAGTTGAAGCTTGCCGGCATCGTCAACGAACGCGGTTTGATAGGTCAGGTTGACGGGAATGAAGTTCGGGAACTGAATATCGGTCTCGCCTGAACCGAACATTCCTTTGATGCGATCCTCGGTATAACCGTCCGCAGGACGGACCAGCGACAGCAGCACTTCGGCGTAGTGCACCGGGTCTTGCACGCGCATGCAGCCATGGCTGAACCCGCGCTTGTCAAGGGCGAACATGTATTTGTCCGGCGTGTCGTGCTGATACACCAGAAATTTGTTCGGGAAATTAAACCGGATGCGCCCGAGCGCATTCTTGTCGCCGGGCGGCTGCCAGATGTGAACGCTGCCGTCGGCATTGCGATCGATGCGCAAGCCCATGCGCGCGAGCACCGTCGGGTCCTGCGCCAGAGCCGGCAGATATTCGTGATGGACGATCGAGGGCGGCACGTTCCACGTCGGATTTATGGTGATGTATTTCATATCCGCGGTCATGATCGGCGTCGGCATTTCCGGTTTGCCGATGACAATCCGCGTCGTCCACGTCTGCTTGGCGTTGTGCATTACCCGCAGCGTGAAGTCCGGCAAATTGACGATCACATAAGTGTCCGGAAGGCGGTGCGGCATCCACCGCCAGCGTTCCATATTGGCGATGATGATGTCGGTGATACGATCGGGCTGGGCGTGGCCGTTGAGCGCTTCGACAGTGACTGCGCTGAGCATGCCAGTGGCGGCGAGGTCGTGCTGCTCCTGGAATTTTTTCACCGCGTCGGCGAGCGTCTTGTCGTAGGTATTACCGTTGCCGGAAACACCGAAACGTTCACGCAGTGCGGGCACCCGCTCATCCTGCATGCCGGTCTTGAGCACGGGTCCT
>Ga0182034_10000003_pt1 | contig 117852 bp, 193 predicted proteins | sample flu12Cox44000172_FD_125972 | JGI IMG/M metagenome (GOLD analysis project Ga0182034, IMG submission 125972) | Lab enrichment of tropical soil microbial communities from Luquillo Experimental Forest, Puerto Rico - flux4day.12C.oxic.44.000.172 | ecosystem: Environmental > Terrestrial > Soil >... | reverse complement strand
TATCTGTGGCAACGAGAGCGGCCCTGGAGGCGGCGGAATCTTCTCCCCCGCCTTCGGGATCTCCAACCCGGGGGCGCCCGCGATCTTCCTGTGCCCCGGGGTCGGTGCGGCCGGCGGCGCGGTCGGCGGCGGCGGCGGCTACTGTGACTTCGACTTCATCCCCGTCAAGCTGAGCGCCACCACCGAAGGCGTCGGTCACATCCATTGCGAGTGGGGCGGTTTCACGCCGCTGCTGACGGTGTGGAATTGCTGGCGGGTGTGGCCGGGTCAGCCCGACCACCCTAAACTCCCTGATCCAGACATTATTCCTGATGGCTGGGGGGTGCCGTTCGCGATTGCCGGGCCGACGCCCAACGATGTCTGGCCGCCGCCCGGGCTGGCGCCGGCCGGACAGGTCGGGCCGCCGCCGCCGCCGGCCCCGGAGGTGGTGGCCCCCCCAGCGCCGCTGCCGCCCGGGCCGCCCGGACTGCCCGCCGCACCGCCGGGACCGGTGCCGGTGGAGTCCGCGCCCGTCCCGTTCGGGCAGCCGGTGGGGCCGCCCCCGGGGCCGTTCAACCCACCGGGGCCGCCACCGCCCTAGGCCGGCGGGGTGATGTCGCTCGGCTCGCCGACCGGGGAGATCGTCCCGGCCACCGCCTCACCGGCCACCACCGTCACATCCATCAACGTGACCAGCGGCTTGGTCCCGGTTCCCAGGTCCGCGTCCGCGGTGGCGGTCACCTGGGCCTGCCCCAGACCACCGATCGCCTGGACGGTGGCCAGGGTGGAATCGCTGGCGTCCACCACCACGGCGACGGTGGCGGCGTCGCTGGCGCCCCAGGACACCAGGCCGTCCACGGTGGCCGGGTTGCCGTTCGCGTCCACATAGCTCACCTGCACCTGGACCTGCATACCCGCAGGCAGACTGTAGGCCATCTTCTCTCCTTTACATGTCACAGTGAAACCGTCGTACCGGACGGTGACGACGCTGCGAGTTTTCCTGGCCCGCCACCTGCTGCACAGTGTCACCGCTGCGCCGCATATTGGGCCACCCAGTCGTGGACGTGCTGGATGCCCAGCCCGACGTAGGTCATGCCCGGCCACACCTCACGGAAGTGGTACTCGATGTGGGCCGCGGTCGGCGGGGCGGTGCAGAAGAAGATCAGCGCGTCGATCCCGGCGGCGATGGCCGCAGTGATGCCGCGCACCGTGACCAGCCGGTCATCGGAGGTCAGCTTCTGGATCAGCGGGGTGAACCGTTCGGGGGCGATCGCCACCGCGCGGTCCAGGCTGACGTCGTAGCGCGCGATACCGGCCTCGAGGTCGTCGTAGGCGTCGCCGTCGAGGTTGCGGGCCACCTCCAGCAGGTTGGCCACGAACGTCTCGGTGAATTCCCGCACTCCCGAGTGCAGCTCCATCTCGGTGCACAGGCTGTAGACGTCGCGCTGGATCTCACCGGTCAGCCCGCGCGCGCTGGTGCCGTAGAGGTCACCGGGGTCGATGAGTTCGCACCATTCGTCGCCGCACACCCGCCGCGGCAGCCGGAACTCCGCGATACCCTCGAACGGGGTCGCGGGTCCGCCGTAGTAGGTGTGCTGCTCGAAACGGCTGGGGTTGCCAAAGACGTAGCCGCACACGAAGTTTCGCTTCAGATGCTCGAGCCGCCCGCCTTGCTCGAATTCCATCCGGTAGCGCGAAGCGGCTTCCCCGCCCTGGCTGTAGCCGCCGGGGATCACCGGGCGGTCGGCGTTGGTCAGCGTCCAGTCCACCGCCCAGTCCACGCTGATCGTCACCGACTCCTGATAGCTCGGGGCGCGCATCCCCTCCCCGTGGGTGTAGGGCGGGATGGGGCCGAAGCTGTTCGGCCCCTGCACGGGGATCTCGTCGGCGACGTCGGCGCACGCGCGGGCTACGTCGGAGGGGTATCCGGTGCCGGGGGCGGCCCAGGTTCCCCCGAAAGTGAGGATGGCAGGACGACCGCCTGGACGTCCGCCGTCAGGCGGCCTTCCCCCTCCACCGCCGCCACCTGGCGGTCTATCCGGAAAGGGGGCTCACTTCCCGCCTCGGCGAGCACATTTTTGATGTGCGCGACCGCGTCGGTGATGCTGCGCCCGCCCAGCTGGGGCCAGCCGTGCCCGTAGCCGTCCTCGCCGACCGCGCCGGCCAACTGCTCGTAGGTCAGTTGGGTGTAGTCGGGCACACTGGCCGGGCTGGTGTAGAGCTGTTCAGAGGTTCTGCCGTGCTCCAGCAGATGCAGGATGTCGGAGAGCGCGTCGACGACGTAGAGGTTCTGGCCGGCCTCGTTCTGGCCGAGCTGCGGCCAGCCGGTGCCGTAGCCGTCGGGGCCGATCGGCCCGCACAGCTGCTCGTAGGACAGGTTGGTGTACTCGGGCACGGGCTCCTCCGGGGTGGGGTGGGGCAGGTTGGCGTAACACAGGGCCTTGGGCGGGATGAGGGTGGCGCACTGATCAAAGGAGATCCAGTAGCCCGGTGGCTGGAACCCGGAATCGGCGATCGACACGGCTCGGTGTGTGGAATTGTCGTCCTCGCCCGCACAGCTCCCATCGTGGTAGATCGTCCCGCCGCCGTAGTTCTGCGACTGGCTTCCCTTGATCCCGATCGGGTAGTTGCCCGCCGGGGCGACCCAGTTCATCACGATGCCGTAGCCGGCGTTGATGCTGCGCAGGATGCCGTCCCACAGCCGCTCCTTCTCCTCCGGGGTGGGCGGGTCGTGCGGCGCGTCCACGCTGGTGTAGTGCGCCTCGGGCAGCCGGGGGTCCAGGGAGCGTTCGATCAGCGCGACGTAGTCGGTACCGCCCTGGTCGGTGCCCATCTCAGAGGCCAGGGTCGCCTCATCGACGAAGATGCCCCGGATGGAAAGGCAGACCTGCGCCGACGCCGGGCCGCACCAGTACCCGGTCTCCTGCCCGACGATGTTGTGGTCGTAATCCAATACTTTCTCACCCACGAGCGGTAGTCCTCCTGTGTAGTCCTGGCCGGTCAGGCGGGCGAAGATGTTGCACGCCTCCGGGTAGCGTTCGTCGTAGCGGTCGGGGTAGGCGCTCTGCTGCACCTGCTGGGCGTAGTAGCCCGGGCTGTGGGCGTCGGAGTTGTAGTCATGCTTGACGAGCTCCCCGTAGAACATGCCCGCCGAGGGTTCGACGTGCATCCGGTCGTAGCAGGTGCCCCACCAGGGGTCACGCTGCTGGAACACGCCGACACTGTTGGCGTCCGACCCGATCGCATCGTGGGGATAACTCAGCGATTCAGGGTCAGCGTGGTTGGCGTACATGACCAGGTTGGTCTCGACCAGGCCCGTGCTGATCGCGATGCAGATCCCCTTTTCGGTGATACCGCGGCGCTCCCCCTCGGCGATGATGCCCGACGCGATGTCATCAGAGGTGTAATGCGGCATGCCCGTCATCGTCACACGCCGTATTAGCAGCGCGCTGTCGTTACTGCGGCGTGTTGCCTAACAGTTGGTTTAACACTGTCTGCTGCATCTGCGGCTGCATCTGCTGGGCCAGCATCGCCGCGAGCGTCATGCCCATCCGGATGATCTGCTGGCGCTGCTCGGCGACGCACCAGTTCAGCAGGGCGACCTGGCCCTCGAGCTCGGCGATCTTGGCCGCCGACGCGGTGCCGTTGCGGGTTGTGGGGTGTGCGGTCATGCTGGTTCCTTTCTAGGTGGCCGTGGCGGACAGGGTGCCGTCGCCGGTGAACGCCGCCGTGCGGTCGGCGACCTTGGTGACGGTCGCCGACAGGGTGCCCTCAGCGGCGAACGCGGCCGCGACCGAGCGCCGCGCCATGACGGTCGCCGACAGGCTGCCGGTGCCGACCAGGAATGCGGCCGGGACGTCGACCCACCCGGAGACGCCGACGTCGTCCCAGGACGCGAAGTAGCCGCCGTAGTTGGTGGTCGCCACCAGCCAGTCCAGGGTGCCGTCGGTGGTGGGGTAGCTCGCGCGGACCGCGGCCGCGCCGGTGCTGGTGTTGCGGCGCACCGCGCCGACCTGATACTGGGCCGGGGTCGGGGTGTGGGTGGGATTGGCCGGTCCCGGGACGGGCAGCGGCGGATACGGGGCGGTCATGGTGCCACATAGATGTCGGGCCAGTATTCGACCTGCTCGTAGCCGCAGAGGAAGCCACCGCCGTCGGGATGCATCCGAAACCAGTCGTTCTCGACGAGATTCCCGGCGAAGTCATAGGTGACAGGCAGGCTGGTACGCACCGCGATGGTGTAGGCCTCCGGTCCGATGTTGCCGCACTGCTTGATCGACCCCGCCTTGTACTTGGCCGGGGTGACGTCGCGCGGCGCGACTACGGAAGAATCAGTACGTCGTCCCACGACGTCACATCATCCCAGGGCGAGTAGTGGCCGCCGCGGTCGACGGTCATCACGCCCCAGTCGTGCGCCGAGTCGGGGTCGGGGATGTTGGTGCGGACCGCGACGGCGAGGCTGGCGGGGTCGCGTTTGACCGACCCGACGCCGTAGTTGGCCGGCGTCGGGGCGCGCGGCGCCGGTTCGGGTGGCGCGGTCTCGGCAACGGTCTCGGCGGGCGCTTCGGCGGGGCCTGTTTTCGCGGTAGCCATGTGTCCTCCTTGTGCAGGGGTTCATCGGTTGAACCCCTAGTCGTGCAGCACCGGGTCGGGATTCAGCGGTTTCACTTCGTCTTCGGTGATCTCGGACAGCTCGATCGTCCCGGCCTCGTACAGCACCAGGGTGTGCGCGAGTTTCTGCGCGGTGATGAATCCCGGCTCCAGCGGGTTGTGGCAGTAGATGATCCATGCCCATTCCCCGGCCGGGACGTTGATGATGGCGCGCCCGCGCAGCAGGCCGTGTTCGTTGAGCGCCCAGTAAATCTGGCCGCGGGCATAGTCGACGGTGAACATCGGTTCCTCGCCCCTGGTGTTGACCGCGCCCGCATGGGTGGGCCACACGATGAACCCGAGGACACCTTCGCCGCCGGCGAGGCCGCCGCCGTTGTTCCCCTGGAGCTGGCCTTCGCCGTCGAACGAAGCGGTCGTCACGGAGGGAGTTTAAGCCGTACCGGGCGGATGCCGACGCTTCTGCGCCGCGTTTCGGATACGGGCGCGGCAGGAATCGCACAGTTTGAACAGCAAGTTGTCGCGCGGCTTGCCGCACTGACCACACAAGCCTGACACCTTGCCCCGGTTGGCGCGGCGTTCCCGTTGCGCCTCCCGGTTGATGATGCGGAGGCATTCCCGGCATTGCCGCCAGGTTCTGCCGTTCTTGCCGGGGCGCAGAATGGTGTTCTCCGGCGTGAACTCGTGACCGCTCTTGCACTCGGTCTTGACCGCGTTGTACTGGTTGCCATTCCGAACCTTGTCGTACTCGTTCTCGCTGCGGGTGGCCCATCGCAGATTTTCCAGCCGGTTGTTGTCATGGTCATCATCCCAATGACAACCCTCCAGGCCGGCTGGCCGGGGACCGACGAACGCCTCCAGAACAAGGAGATGCACCCGGCGCTCGTGCCCCTTTCCTTGGGTGTCATACAGCATCACACCGAGGCGGTCATTGGTGTCGCGGCGCGGTTTGAGGACGCGGCCCCGGATCGTATACGGTCTATCTCCCCGTATGCTTTGCCGGGCTATTGATCGGACCTGGCCGAGGTCGCTAACCTCATAGAGTGTCTCCCAGCCAACTACTGCACGCCATTGCTCCACATGTGGGATGATACCACATATACGGCGTACGCGCAGTTCCTATGTTTGTGTATACGTCGGCGTAACCACTAACTGACCTTGAGCGGACATCACGACCGAGGTGATTGCCGCATTGTCAATCATGTTCGCCGCAGCGACGGTGGCCGCAGATGCAAGTAAAATATATGTGTAAGTCGCTGCTGGCACGTTGATGGTGACCGCGCTGCCGTTGTTCACCCCACCGGAGCCCGCCGTCCAGGTGGTCTGCTGGCGCGCATAGGCGGGGGAACCGCCGGTCGCCTCGTTCGCCGGGGTGGTGGTGGACCCGGGGTTGCCGGTGGCAGCCCCGACCCAGGTGCCCAAGGTGGCGTAATAGTTGGAGATCGTTTGCTTGGTGGTGGTGACTGCGATTGCCATGTGCGGATACTCCCATCTGGATTGGTGAATTTTTCGATGCCACGCCGGTCAGTGCCATTCGACCAGGGTGTAGCCCGAGCCGCCGTTCGCGCCGACACCCGCGTTGTTGCTGCCGCCACCGCCTCCTCCTCCCCCGCCGTAGGCTCCCCCACTGCCGCCGGGACCAGCACCGCTAAGCCCCGAGTTACCACCGCCGCCGCCTCCTCCTGCACCCCCGGCCCCCGCTGCGGCAGAAGGTGGCGTTCCGCCTGTCCCCGCCGCCCAGCCGCCTCCGGCACCGCCCGTGACGGTTGCCGAGTTGCCCCCGGCGGCGCCTGCGGCACCGGCAATCCCCGCGCCGCCGCCTCCCCCGCCTGCGCCTGCACCGGTGGCATTGGAGACACCGGGATGGGCCGTGGAGTTGCTACTGGCCCCGCCCGCCGTTCCGTTGTTGAGGGCCGACGCGGTGATGCCCGTCGCGGTGGCAGTCCCGCCCGCACCGCCGGGGGCGCTGAGAGCTGTGCCGCCGTACCCGCCGCCGCCTGCGGTCAAGACAACCGATCCCGAACTGAACACTGAGTTGCCGCCCGCCGTGCCGTAAGGCGGCGGCTGAGTGGAGGTGCCGCCCGTGCCGGCCGTCCCCACCGTGACCGAGTAGGTGGAACCGAGGGAGGCGACCGGCACCCAGGTTCGCGCAACCTGGGCACCGCCTCCCCCGCCGCTACCGACCACCGACGTTGTGGAGCCGCAGCCCCCGCCGCCGCCGCCGCCGATGAGGGTGACGTAGCAGCCTGATGTTCCGGCGGGGACGGGCTGGTTGGTGCGTGCGATGTTGGTCTCACTCAAGGCGATGAAGGTGGTCGCCGTCAGTGATCCGGCTCCCGACAGCGCGGCGGCGACGCTGCTGCCGAGGGCCGCCGTGGCTGACAGCGCGCCGGAACCCGCCAGGGCGGCAGCCGCACTCCCGGCCTGCGCCACGGTCGCGCTCAGCGTGCCGGGCATCTCAGGCCGGAACCAGAGCCAGGCCCGCGCCCGCCCAGCCGGTCGCCTTGTCGAGGTTGACGCTGAACGTGCCCAGCCCGTCCTGGGTTTCGATCCCCACCGGTGTCGACGCCGAGTTCTTGCCGCGCTCCATCTGGGCCGGGAAGCTGGGCACCGCCACCGGGCTGCCGTCGAAGCCGAACACACACGCCACCAGATGCCCAGGGTCACCGAGTGTGGTGAGTGCCGGCTGATTGTCGTTGCCGGCCGAGCTGAAGAACGCGCCGCAAGACGCCACCCCGGTGTAGACCAGCGACTGCATCCGCACGCTGATGTTGCCGCCCTGGGCGGAGAAGTCCCAGCCGATGCTTTGATCACCGGACGGCGGGGCAAGCAGCGCATATGCCTCGACCCAGAACGGGGTAGTCAGCTCGTCGGTTTTACCCTTGGACTCCAGTGGGGTGTCGCCGCAACTGATGACATGAGTACCGGCCGGGTCGCGCTCCGTCCAGAACGTGCCCACCACGATCAGCGCGGAGTCCGGCTCATCGGGCATTGTGTGCTGGTAGCTGTAGACCTTCTGGTTCTTGTTCGCGACGACGCTGGCGCTGTGGAACTGCACCTGCCCGTGTGGTTCTATCGGCCCAGGGGGTTCGCCGATCTCGACGTATTCCTTGGATTCCACGATTTTCATGCCGGTGACGGCGGTGATCTCGGAAACGGTTTGCAGGCCGTATTTGATGCCGCAGGCCACATTCTCGGAGATGCCGCCCACCGGGAAGGTGGTTTGCAAACCGGTGTTGATGGTGGTGTAGCGGAACTCGTATCGGACAATTACCGGCTCGGTCATGAGCGACTTCCTTTCACTAGGTGCAGATAGCGTGCTTCGTTTTCATGGGACGCCGACCCAACTACGCAGGCGCATAATGAGGTTGTATCCCGCGAGGTTGTTGTAGTAGACGCCGATCTGAGTGGGAGTCAGATACGCCGTGCGGGCTTCTTGGTGATAGATGTGCCAGTCAATCCCGTTGATCGACCACTCAAAGTAGTGGGTGGTAGTGCCGTCGTATCGGTACCGCCACCACTGAGGCATAGCCCCAATCCAGTACAACGGTGGGAACCAGGTTTCCATCGCCGCGCCGTAAGTGGTCGTATTCGCCCATTGGTCGCCTGCGACGCACTGCGTCAGGCCATACCAGGGTGCGGCGAACGAAGTGGCGTTGTATTCGGCTGGCCCATATGTTTCGAACTTCGTCCCGTCTGAGATCGCCAACCCGCAGCGCCACCAGGCGCTCGCTGCAGGAAGAGCAGTGGTATTGGCAAGATCGGCATAGAAATTCGTCACTAGGGAGAACGCACCCGATGGGTAGGGGCGGTAAACGTACCCAATGCTGATACCTGCGCGACTAGGCGCAGTGAGCAACATCCCGTCTTTATCCGAAACCCAGGTCGCTGTACCCATATTGACCGATGTCCAGCCGGTCGTCGGAGGGTCGGCCATCGGCGGGCCGCCGGCCCCGCCGCCGAGTCGCACCTTCACCCACGCCGCCCCGTTGTCGAGGTACATGGCGTCGCAGTCGGTGCAGTAATACTGGTTCCCGAGGTTGCCGGGCGCGGGCCGTGAGGCGTAGGGGCCTGCCGCGTTGGCGCCCATGATGTAGTTCGCCATGTTGTTTAGGTCGGCGGCCTGGACGGTTTGGCCTGACTGCCACTGATTGTTCAGTCCCATGTCACCTCCTATGGGAACGGGATCACGGTGATGCGTCGGTATTGGAAGGAGGCGGTTCCCGCAGCGCCGAGCGATGCGTATTTGAGTTTGAAGGTGGTCGCGCCGGGGTTCAGTCCGGTCAGCGGGGCCATTGCCCCGTACTGCCCGCTGTAACCAGCACCGGCAGCTTGATAGAAGATGGAGTTCGGCCCTGTTGCAGCGGCGATGGTGTTAGCTCCCGACGCCGCGAACGACATGAAGGGGGCGTTGCCCGCAACGCTGCCCACTAACAACCCGGACATAAACACCAGGGCGATGCCGCTCTGCCCGATGGTCACGGTCACGGTGTCGGTGACGGTCGTCAGGTCAGTGTAGGTCGTGGACGTGGTGGATTCGCTGGCAGCGACAAACGCCGTCTGCATCCCGTTGACCAGCGCGTTGATCGCCGCCGCCACCGCGTTGACGTGGGCGTTGGAGTACACGTCACCGGGATTGAACTGGTAGGGCAGCAAGAACGGCACAGGGCTCCTAGGTGCAGATGATGTAGTTGAGGACCATTGCGGGCTGGACGTTGTTGTGGTTCGCCCCGCCCCCGGTGTTGGCAGCCGACGAGGACGACGACGCGCCGGAACTCGCGCCCCAGACGTTGGCGGGGCTGTTGCCCGAGCCGGTGGAGCCGTATCCCGCCCCGAGGCCGCCCGAGCCGTAACCCACGTTGATGCTCGTGTTGACGGTCGTATTCGTGGTGACGGCATGGGTGTGCGACGGCATCTCTGTGGCCGACAGGTTGTGCGTTTCCTCCCCGCCCGTCGCGCCGAGGGTGGTCCCGGCCACACTGCCCGTGGCACCCGTCAACCGTCCCGCCGCCGTCCCGCCCATGTTGTCCACCCCGGCGACGGCGCGACCGCGCAGGTCGGGCAGGTTGAAGCTGGTCGATCCGTCGCCCGCGCCGTAGGTGGTGCCGAGGACCGCGAACAACGCCGCGTAGACCGTGCGGGAGATGGCCTGCCCGTAGCACAGCAGCCAGCCGGTCGGCACCGTCGCGGCGGTCCCGCCGAACGGCAGGATCACCCCGGTTAGGCCGTTGATGAATTGGGCGACCTGGTTGACGTTGGTGTTCGTATACAGGTCACCGGGGTTGAAGGTGGCGGGCAGTGAGGGCATCTGGATCTCCTACGGGAACGGGATCACCGTGATGCGGCGCAGCGAGAAGTTGGCCGTGCCCGCGTTGGTGTTGTACTTTGCCTTGAAGGTCGTCGCCCCTGGCGCTAATCCGGGCAGCGGAAAAACCGCACCCAATCTCACACCGCCTCCATAACCCTGCATCGCAATCGAATAGGTGTCCGACGCGGCTAGGGTGTTTGCACCGGACAGCGCGAAGCTCATACATTGAGTCGATGCCCCGGTGGGAGTGGTGATATATGCGCTGATGATCACCAACACCAGCCCGCTCTGTCCGACGGTGACTGTCACCTGGTCGGTGGTGGTGGTCAGATCGGTGTAGGTCGTCGAGGCGGTAGTCTCGTTGGTGGCGACGTAGGCGGTCTGGAGGCCGTTGACCAGGGAGTTGATGGCGGCGGCGACGTTGTTGGCGGCGACGTTGGAGTACTGGTCGCCAGGGTTGTAATTCGCGGGCAAGGAAAATGGCATATCAGACTCCGACCAACTCGAAGGGAAGGATGTACGGAAAGAAGCTGTTCGGCGGCGGTCCCACGTCGGCTGGGGTGCCGAGGTAACGGCCGAGCATCACCAGGTCGGTGGTTCCGATCCGCACAGCGGGCATCAGGTGGTACACCGCGTCGCCCATGTCCACGGTGATCTCGCCCGCGCCGCCGTTGGTGGCGACACCGCCGGTGATGGCGTCCACCGTGGTTTCACCGAGCAGCACGATCTGCGATCCGTCGCCATACCTGCCGACCGGGCCCAGGCCGCAGAACATGCTGCCGTCGTCGCGGGTGTGGAGTTCACCGAGATTGCGTTCGACCATTACGACTCCTAGTGCTGTGCGATCGACAACCGGAACGGAAGGACGTAAGGAATGTTTGGCAGCGGCTGCAACGTCCAGTTGAGCATGTAGCCCAGTCCTTGCTGGGGTTGCAGCGGGAAGCCGTAGGTCTGCTGCAACGCCCAGGCGAGGGTGTAGGGCAGACCCGGTTGCCCCCCCACCGCAGGCGCAAACGTGTACGGGAAGCCCGCGCTGGCCGCCAGGCTGCCGGTGCCCGACAGCGGTGTGGGGGCCATCGGGGACAGCGCGAACGGGAAGTAGTAGGAGCCGAAGACCGAGTGCGCCGCGACACTGAACGTGCCCGCCCCGGTGAACTGCGGGAACAGGCCGCCGATGGCGACCGCCGACAGCGCGCCCACACCGGAGAACTGCGCGGCGAGGGGGTAGGCCGCGTTGGCGAGGGCGGCCAGGGTGCCCGCGCCGCTGAGGGTTGCCGTCGCGGGGTATTGCAGCACCGCCGTCGCCGAGAGGGTGCCGGTGCCCGACAGTCCCGCCGCCGCCGCGCTCCGGGGGATAGCCGCCGCCGACAGCGCACCCGCGCCGGAGAGGACTCCCGCGACCTGGTAGTTCTTCAGCACCGCCGTCGCCGAGAGGGTGCCGGTGCCGGAGGTGTTGGTGATCGCCGGCAGCTCCATCGCCGCCAGCGCCGACAGCGTTCCGGTGCCGGAGAACTTGACCGGCGGCATCGGGGACAGCGCGAAGGAGAAGTAGTAGTTGTTGAAGAACGCATACGCATTGGGCCGCAGCGTCCCGGCGCCGGCGAAGGCGACGGCGGGCACCGTGACGATCGGGGCCACCGCCGCGTGCAGCCCATCGGCCACCGCGAACACCGACAGCGATCCGGTCCCGGCGAACTGCGGGAAGGCGGGGAACGGGATATTGGGGTAAACCGCGAGTTGCAGCGTGCCCACGCCGCCGAAGGGGGCCGCCTGACCGAGGATGGGTGTGACGGCAGTGACCAGCGTGCCCGTCCCGGCCAGGCCCGCTGAGATCAAAGTGGAGTAGGTGTACGCCGTTGCGGAGAGTACGCCGCCGCCGGAGAAGTACAGCAGCGGCAGCAGCTCCCACTGGCCGCCAGCGGTCAGTGGCGGGTTGGGGGAGACCGTCCACGACGGCGGCGTCGAGGACGGCAGCGTGGGGCTGGTGGCCCATGCCAACGGTCACCCTTCCGGCGGTGTCATCATGTTTCTCGAACCCTCCCCTGGCGGCAGCGGCTTCCTCATCTCCGGTGGCGACGAAACGTGGATCGGTGGTGGGGGCGGCGCGTTCAGGTCGGGTGGCGCGGGTGGTTCGTAAACTTCGACGGTGTAATCGATGGCTACTTCCGAGTCCAAGAGAACCCGGACGAACTGGCCGTCGAGGGTGAACCAGTCGCTCTCGTGGACGTGGATCGTCCCTGCGGTCGGCGGCTGGGTCACCGCCATCCTGATCAGCGCCAGGTTGTCGGGGTCGGGATGGATGTCCCAGGTGTAGCCAGCGCCCTGCAATCGCTTGGCACCCTCGATGACATCCACCGTCTCTTCCTCGATGAAGTGCCAACCGATCAGCGAGTTGACCAGTCCGGTCAGCGGGTCGGGCTGGTTGGGGGTGAGCTTGTAGGTCGCCATGTCAATGCTCGCTACGGCGATGACCGCACTGGCTGGTGTGGCTGTATCCGTGAATCTCCTCCACGCCCGTTTCCAACACGGCGTAACACACAGGGTCGGGGTCATTCGGGTCCAAGGCCATAGGACCGGGATCAAATTGGTGTAGAGGCCAGCCTTCTTGCAGCGCCATCAGCTTCTCCTTAGCTACTCGGGTAGGCGGTCAACCACGCCGCGCCGTCGGCGCCAGCGGGTGAGGGGTAGACGTTTTGCAGGTACTGCTGCCAGCCATAGGGGCCGGGCGGAAGTTGCTGAATGTAGTAGGTCTGCCCCGAGGTGCCGCCACCACCGGGCGGGTTGCCCGCCGTCAGCGTGTTGCCCTGCGCCGCACCGCCGACGAACGACTCACCCAGACCTGTCGGCATCGTGTAGTTCCCGGCCCCCAGGCCCGTCCAGTTCGTGGAGGAGCCATTGCCCGGATACCCGGCTGCGCCGCCGGGAGCGGTGATCTGACCCCAGGTGGGAACCTGAACGTAGGACGAACCGCCCGCGGACCCGGCTTGCGGGACACCGCCGACGCCCACGCCCCCCGCCCCAACCACGACCGTGAGTTGGGTCGTGCCCGCCGGGATGTCGGTGCCGTAGTTCAGGGTGACCGAGTTCCATTGCCCGGCTCCGCCACCCCAGGCGTAGAACATCAGATAGAAGTGCTGCTCGTTGATGTTCTCGCCGTAGATCGGGTCCCACACGAAGCCCTGATAGGTGGGGCTTTGGGTGTAGGTCTGATACCAGCCGTTGCTGGGGCACGACCCGCTCCCGCCCGCCCCGACCATCGCGATATCCACCTTGCCGGTGCCCAAGGTGACCATCCACGGCGGGATCTGGAAGTGATACGTCCCGGCGGATAAGTATGCCGCCGATACCGCTGAGTATTGGGAGGTGCCGGGCGACCCGCTGAGTTGTAAATAGGGGATGCTGGACGAGTACTGCACGGGGCCGCTGCTGCTAGGCGGCGGGAGGGTGGCGGGCGCTATCCCGCCGCTGGTGCTGAGATTGCGGGTCAACGCCATCTGCCCGGCGGGGAACACACCCGGCTGTGGGGTCACCTGATGCTGGACCCCGGCCACCGAGTACGCCCCGGTACCCACCATGATCATTTCAGCGACGTAGTAGTGGCCGGGCTGGGTGGTGACGTAACTGGCCGAGGGCAGGTTGTAGGAGTTCCACACCAGGGTCGGTCCGGTGCTGATGCTGGCGTGAATATCGGGTGAGGCGTACATCAGGGTCTGCGCCCCGGTCGTGGTGCTGATCGAGTAGATGTTGAGGTAGAAGCCGCTGATAGTGCCGGTGGCGTTGCCGCCGAACCAGCGGATGGATTCCTTGATCCCGCCGTCCGGGGTGGCGATGATGCCGCATGCCGGGACGTTGTTGGTCAGGGTGATCGTCGGGGTGGTGGTCCCGGTCAGCGCCGCGAAATTGAACACCGAGTCGCCGGTAGGGTCGATGCCCGCCGAGATGGCCTTCTGGCCGCTACGGGCGATCAGGTTGTTGTTCGCCTGAGTGGCGATGCTGTGGGCGCTGTCCAGAGTGCTGACGGCATTCGCCTGGCCGTAGCTGATGGCGGGCGGCGCGATGTCGCCGCTGCGCGCCGCCAGGCCGGAGGGGTTTCCAACAAGCCCGTCGTAGAGAGTGTTTGCGAAGCCCTGGATGGACGACAGGGCGTTGCCCATGCCCCATGTGGGCGGCCCGGTGACGTTGGGTAGGGGTACGGCGTTGAGCACCGTCTGCACGGCGTTGATGTCGGAGCCGATAAGGCTGGGGATGCCGCCCAGCGTGGTGACCATCGCTGACTGCAACTCGGTCTGCGCGGCGGTGGTACCGCTGACCAGCGAGGCGTCCAGCGTTCCGGCCCACCCGGCGGGCAGGCTGGGGATCAGGCCTGGGGAGAGCAGTCCTGAGATGATCTTGGAGGCGTCGAGACCCGCGACGTAACCCGCGCTGAGAATGCCACCGGCGCTGATCCCCTGTAGCCGGTTGGTGATCGGCGTGATCGAGCTGGGGATATCAGTGAAGCTGCCCAGGCCCAGCGCGTTGACCAGGGCGATCGCGTCCGTTTGCAGCATCCGGGCGATCATCTGGGTGTTGATGTTGCTCAGCGTGCCGGTCAGCCCCGCCGTCCAATCGGTGGAGAACAGCCCGGTCTTGGTGATGGAACCGTCGTCCCACTGGATCGTCCCGGCGGTGACCGACGGCATCACCTGCAGCAGCAGCCGCACCGAGTCCACCCCGGCTGGCACCGTGTAGGTGCCCGACATCTGCTGCCAGCTCGCAGTCCCGCGCGAACCGGCCAGCAGCGGGCCACCGATGCTCGCCAGATCGACGACGCTCTGCAGCACCCCGAGCAGGTAGCAGGCCAGCGACAGCTTGAAGCACGTCCCGGTGCCCGTGCACCCAGTCCACTGAATCCAGTGCGAGCAGGTCAGCGTCTGGCCCACCGACACGAAGCAGGGCGGGTCGGAGAACAGTTGCCCCAGTGTGCCGTTCGCGATCGCCTGCACCGCGCCGGAGCCGTCCGCGGTGTGGCTGATCGAGGAGATCCACGACCACATCCCGCCAGCGTTGACTGACGCCCCGGTGGCATATGTCGCGTTGGACAGCAGGTTGGGCAGGAAGTTGCCGATCTGGCCGACCGACAGGTTCGGCAGGCTCCACTGCCCGAAGATGCCCGAGATGATCTTGGAGGCATCCAGACCCGGGATCTGCGGGGGGCTGAAGATGCCGGAGGTGATCTTGCTGGCGTCCAGGCCGGGGATGTTGATCGCGGGCACGGCGAACCCGGCGCCCAAAGGGGCCAGCGGGGCCAGCAGGTTGGTCGGCGCCAGCATCGTGTTGATGAAGTTGATCACCGCGTTGACGCTGTTGAACGGGATGGTGAGCAGCGCCGAGCTGGTGGTGCCCAGGATGGATTCCAGCGAGTTGATGTAGTTGGTCAGGTCGGTGATCGTCCCGGCGGGCAGGTCGGTGATCGCGGTGATGATCTGCTGGGTGCTGCCAGCCTCCACTCCGCCTAGCGCCGTTCCCAGGTCGCTGACGAGGTTGGTGACCATCGACTGGGCGAACTGGCCGGTGGCGATCTTGGTGGCGTCCAGCGCCGGGACGATGGTCGCCAGGATCGGGGTCACGATGTTGACGCCGGGGATCTGCGTCAGCCAGTACTGCATCGTGGTCAGCGTGTTCCCGCTGGGCGGGCCGCCCTGCGAGTTCGCGACGGCGTTGTGGATCTGCGCCAGGCCCGGCACGAACGAGTTGGCGAACACCCCCGACGTGATCTTGGAGGTGTCCAGGTTGGGCAGGTTGATCTGCGGGATGAAACCGGACGCGTCCAGCGGGGCCAGCAGACCCTGCGGGATCAGCATCGTGGTGATGAAGTTCTGCACCGCGGTATCGGGATGGAACAGCCCCGACGTCAGCGGCGGGAAACCCAGCATTTGCAGCAGCTGCGAGAAGTACGTCTGCACCTCAGCGGGGGTGCCGACGCCGGGCGGGAACCCGACCGTGGACAGGATCGAGTCGATGATGGCCTGCCCGCCCCCGACCGCCTCGTTGATCAGGTTGATCGCCAGGTTCTCCATCGGGATAAAACCCTTGAGACCCAGCTTGATGGTGGCATCCTCCGCCAGGCCGGCGACCAGCCCGGTCGGCCACATCATGACCTTGATGAAATCGGCCACCGCCAGCTGCGCGTTGAACCCCTCCGATGTCAGCGGCGGGTTCGCCAGCATCGACATCAGGTCGTTGAACATCTGGTTGACCTCGTTGGCGGTGCCGCTGCCCGGCGGGAAACCGATGGAGCCCAGAATCGCGTCAATGACGGCCTGCGCGCTGCCCAGCGTCTCACCGATGATGTCCATCGCGATGTTCTCGATCGGCACGTACAAGCCCGGCAGCCCCGCCGACGTGGAGGCGTCCTGCACCAGGAACGCCAGCAACTCGGTCGGCTTGAGCTGGCCGGTGACGAAGTCGTGCACGACCGTCTGCGCCTGGAAGTCGACGGTGCCGAAAAGCCCGACGCCGACCCCGACGAACGACTCGATGTCGCGGAAGTATTGGCCGAGGTAGGGCCAGTTGAGCGGCGAGAGCTGGTCGAAGACGTTCGGCAGGTTCGCCAGGTCCTTCAGCAGCTCGGCGAGCGGGATGCCGAGGATCTGGCCGATCAGCTCCTCCAGCAGCTGCAGGAACTGGTTCGAGGCACCGCGGGCCTGCTTGCCGATGACGTCCTGCAGGCCCTCGTCGAGCTGGTTCAGGGGATTCTTGTTGACCTGGAACAGGTTGGTGCCGGTGATCGGGACTTGCCCCGAGAACAGGTCGATCGCGCCGAAGGCCGCCATAGGCTCACCGCCCGCGCCGTCTGGTTCCGCCTGCCAGCGCCGGCGTCATCATCATCGACGGCTCGCTGACCGGGACCACCATCACGAAGCCCTGCGCGTCGGTCGGGCTGAACTGATACAGGCCGATAGCACCGTCGTTGAACAGGTTGAAGTACAGGGTGCCCTCGGCCGGGTTGGAGTGATTCGCCGGCACCACCGCCAGCCCGTTGGTCGGGGTGATCGCGTTACCCGGATTGCTCGGATCGGAATAGTGCGGCATACAGTTCACTTCGCCCAGGTCGTTGCCGAAGCCGCGGCCGATCAGCGCGCCCGACGTCGGGTCGCCCAGGCGGATCTCCACACCGATCTGCAGCGGGTTGGCCGAGAGCTCGAGGCCGAACGCACCGAGATGGCCCCACACCACCGGGGTCCACGGAAAGGCTTGCGGCGGAATCGGAAACGAGCCGATCGCGGCGCGCTGGGATAGGCCACTAAAGCCGGTGAACGAAGCCTCCGGCATGGAGTAGGGCGAGGGGATCAGCTGGGAGATCGCCACCGGCACCCAGACCGGGTAGTTCACCGTGGCACCGTTGGTGGCGGGCGGGGTCGCCAGTGTGCCCGTCGCCCCGGTGTCGGCGTAGGCGTTGGTGGTGACGGTGGCGATCAGGTGGTTCTCGCCGCCCGAGGCCAGGCCGCGGTAGAGGTTGTAGCTGTCCGCGCCCGGCACCGTGTCCCAGATCAGGTTGGCGGTCGATCCGGTGCCCACCGTGGTCGAGCACTCGTTGGACGGAGTGGACTCCCCGGCCGCCGAGTTGACCGTGACCATCCAGAAGTATTCGCCGGACAGGCTGCCGCCGGAGGACAGGTGCGACACCGCCAGCCCGGTGGGCGGGCTGAGGTGACCGGCCACGGTGCGCCCGGTGTAGCCCAGCACGTCGCCGGGTGCCACGCCGCCGGACAGGTCGACGTCGGGGCACAGCGCCATCGCCGGCGCCGGCCCGGTCGGGCCGACCGGGATGGACAGGTTCATGTTCCACGTCGGATACAGCGGGGTGCCGCCGATCGGGTCCACGTAGGACGCCATATCGGGCGGGATGATGTCCACCGACGGGGTGATGATCGGGCACGGTCCCGGCGGCCCGGGGGTGCCCAGCATGACCCGCCGCCAGCTCAGCCCGTACCAGATGTAGGCCGACGCCCCGATGATCGCGCCCTTGGAGTCCACGTCGTCGAGCAGCCAGAACTTGCCGATGTCGGCCTGGCTGTTCTGCAGCGTCTGCGGCAGGTCGCTCGGGTCGTCGACGCTCATGTCGTTTTCGAGCTTGAGCGCGAACGCCGCCGGGCCGGGCACGCCCTGATCGCCCACCACCGCCGGGAACACCAGCGACCCGATGTCCCCGTAAATCTCGTAGGTCCCCGAGAACGGGGACTGTGAGTCGGGCGGGATGACCGACCCGAACAGGTAGGTGCCGACCAGGTAGGAGGCCACGAAGGACTGGTCGCCGGGGGCCGAGAGTGAGGTTGTCATGGCACCACCCTTTGTGCGGTTGCTTGCAGGAAGCCCTCCCCGGAGAACAGCGGATAGGCCACGCCCTGTGGCGGTTTGGCGATCGGCCCCATCGGCTGCACCATGACGAACAACTGGGCCGCGGACGGGTTGAAGTCATAGACCCCGATCTGGCCGTCGTTCCACAGGTTCGTATAGAGGGTGCCCATCGCCGGGTCGGTGTGGTTGGCCGGCACCACCGCGTAGCCGTTGGTCGGGGTGAGGGAGCGGTTCCGGTTGTTCTGGTTGTTCGCGCTCGAGGAGTAGTGCGGGTAGATGTTGATCCGGCCCAGCGTGTTGCCGATCCCGCGGGCCACCTGGATGCCCTGGGTGGGGTCGCCGAGCAGCACCTGCGCGCCGATCCGGAACGGATCGCCGGTGATGAATTCCAGCACGTCGTTGATCAGGTTGCCGCCGGAGTCGATGATGCCGATCACCGCCGACGACAGATCCGGTGGGATCAGGTTGGTGATGTCGGTGACGATCGGCGCGATCACCTGGGCGCCCAGCGTGTTGACGAACTCCAGCAGGGTGTTCGCCGCGCCCTGCAGGGTGGCGTTGATGTTGTTGACACCGACCGTGACCAGGTTCTCCAGGAATCCCTCGATGGTGGCCGGGTCGGCGTTGTAGGGGATCGGTGGGGTGGTGGCGCCGCCGACCGACAGGGTGAACGTGCCGCCCAGCGCGGTCACCTTGAGCAGCTGCTGGGCGTTGGACGACGCGACCTGGGTGGTGTCCGTGCCGCCCAGGTGACCCCACACGATCGGCGTCCACGGATAGGGCTGCGGCGGGATCTGGAAGGAGCCGACACCGACCTGCTGGGCTACCCCGCTGTAGGAGGCGAACGAGCCCTCCGGCATCGACCAGGTGGTCGGCAGCTGCGCGCCGATGCCGCCCGGGGCCCAGACCTCCTGGCCGGCCGCGGTGTAGCGCCCGGTGAACATCATCAGGTCCCCGTTGACCGGCGCGGCGGTGATTTCGTCGACGTCGGGGAAGTCGAAGATCGGGGTGGTCTGCCCGCACTGGCCGGCCGGGGCGGCCAGCTCGAACTCCCACGTCGGCGAGAGCCGCGGCCCGGAGGTGTTGACGAAGGACTTGTTCGGGTTGTTGCTCTCGTCGTAGGGCGGGATCAAATCGACGATCGGGGTGATGGCCGGCACCGGACCCGGCGGCCCGAAGCTGCCCATCATCATCCGGCGGTAGGCGGTGCCGTACCAGATGTACATCGTCTGGCCGATCACCTGGCCCTGGTCGTTGAGGTCCTGCAGGACGTAGTAGCGCCCGATGTAGTCGGGGTTGTTGGGCAGCGGGACCAGGTCGGCCTCGGAGTTGACGGTGGGGTCGACGACCTCGCGGACCTGGAAGCCGATCTGGCCGGGCGGCCCCTGCGGGCCCTGCAGCGCGGCTTTGTCCAGGTCGCCCTGGTCGGCCATCACCTTCAGCGCCGCGGTGTAGCCGTTCGGGGTGTCGGGCATGGTGGTTTCGGCCGACACGTCCAGCTTGACGACGCAGTGGCCCAGCGGCACCAGCTCGCCCAGCTGCGGCGGCGCCGGCGTCGGCACGCCCAGCGGATCCATCAGCGACGTCACGGCTCACCTCCGTGTCCGTTGGTGGACACCGAGTCGTGTGGACAGGACTCGTTTGGCTCCAGGGCCCTGCCGCAGACCGAGCAGACCCACTCCTCGGTGATCACCGGCGTGACCGCCCAGCCGCCCAGGTCCTGGGGCGGGTCGCCGTCGCGCTGCGCGGCCAGCCGCCGGGTGTCGGGCGGCAGATGGTGATCGCTCGAGCGGTGCTCGGGCAACAGTTCCTCGGCGGCGTCATCGGCGGCGCGGGCGTCCACCCAGGTGTAGGCACCCTCCGTCACGCCGGGGCCGCCGTAGTGGCGCTTCTTGATGTAGCAGCGGCCGCTCGAGCGGAAGCCCAGCAGCGCCAGCGTCCAGGCGATCGCCACCTTGGGCTGCGTCATGTGCACCCCGGACAGGTCGACGACGTGCCCGTCGGGGTCGTTGGGGTAGTCCAGGTTGTGATAAATCTCGATATAGGCGGCCTGCACCTTGAGGATCTCCTGCGCGCGCTTGCGCTCCTCGCCCTGCAATCCGGCCTGCTCGATGGTCTTGGGCGTCAGCTCGCCGTACTCGCCGAACTGCAACTTTGGCACCCCGCGCGAGCCCGCGTAGGGGTTGGTGCCGGAGAACCCGTAGCGCGAGCTGCCGATGCGGTTATTGGAGCGCCCCGGCCCTTGCCGCGGTACGCCTTCCACTATGTTCTCGTCGTCCATTTATGCCTCGAAAATCGTTCCTTCTCCGGCCACCTCGGAAATGAGCCCGTACACGGCGGCGATGGTCTTGAATGCGGCGGCGAACGGATCGGATTTCTTCTTGTCCTCGCCGATCTTTATCGACACGGTCAGCGGTTTATCCCACGACCATTCGCGTTTGATCCCGTACACGTTGTCGACGTAGATGATGCCGTTCTCCTCGAAGCCGACCCGGTCCCCGAGCTGGTAGTCGATGTTGGCCATCCACGGATGCCCGTCGATGGTGTCGGCCTTGAACGCGGCGAAAGCCCTTGTCTTCCAATCGGCGTCGCGCAGCGTCAGCACGGACGCCAAGGTGTAGGCGGTGCCCGAGCCCTGCTCGAAATGCTCCTGCCAGGCCATGTCGCCGGCGATCAGCGCCCGGGCCGGATCGGTGTAGCGCTCCCAGGCCAGCAGGGTATTGTCCAGCTGGCCTTGATAGAGGTTGTCCAAACCGGGAGTGCCCGGAGTCTGCGCCTGACCGGGTATCCCGTTCTGCGTCTCCCACAACGAGATATAGGTATTGATCACGTCGGACAATTGCGAGATGCCGTAGCGGATCGCAAAGGTGATCGCTTCATTGACAATGACCGGACTCTTGGAGCCGGTCATCATCGTCTTGACCGCGCCCTTGTTCCAGGTCAGGTCGGTGTTGATCATCCCGTTGTATTCGCCGTCCCACCAGATCACCTTCGGCGGCGCCGGCGCCACGTCCAGCAGCGCCTGCAGCAGGTCGGTCTGACTGACCCCGGCCGCATCGGCGAGCGTCTCTCCGTTCAGCGTGTTCGCCACGTCGTAGGTCTGACCGGTGGTCGGGTTCACCAGCACCGGGGTCAGCAGGTCGTCGAGGGTGACCGCCACCGTGGAGATCAACCCGTCCGCGGCCGTGCCGGTGGGACCGGTGATCCCGTCGATCTGCTCGAAACTGCACACGCAGCAGTTGCGGATCGGCGCGGTCAGCGCGTTGATGTCGCCGCCCAGTTGGTCCACCAGGTTGGCGTCCAGGCCCAGCAGCCCCAGCACGTCGGCGCCCAGGCTGAGCAGGTTGGCGAGCTCGACGTTGGGGGAATCCGGGTCCGTGGTCAGGTAGACATACCAGCGCATGATGCAGCCCGAGTCGGTGAGCACGTCCTTGAACGACTTGTACATGTCCGTCCAGGTGGCGCCGATCGCCGACCAGCGGGACTGGTCGAGCACCGGGTCCACGAACGCCACCTGGATGGGCCACGCCAGAGGCGAGAAGTTCAGCAGCGCATCGGGACCGAGCGGGTTGATCCACTGCGCCGGGTTGAAGATGTTGGTGATCGTCGACCAGATCGGCATGAACAGCCGGCCCAGGTTGACGAACGTGGACAGCGCGCAGATGGTGCGGCACGGTCCCGGCAGCACCCACATCCGCGGCAGCTGCACCTCGGGCGGGAAGATCGGGTTGGCCGCGATCAGGATGCGCTTGGCGTGCTCGTAGAAACTCAGCGCCGTCAGGGTGATCTCGTGGATACCCTTGTCGTCCTTCTTGACATGGATCTCGGTGACCTTGCCACCCCAGCGGGTTCTCCAGTCCTGCTTGGTCGGGATCGGGTCGATGAGCAGGTTGAGGTCGGTGAGCAGGTTGGTCTGCACCGTCATGTAGTCGGTGAGCCAGTTGTCGTAGAGGATGGTCACCGTGCACTTGCCGGTGTCGTCCATCAGTTCTTCCATGCTCACGTCGAGCTCGCCGTCGAGCTCCTGGAGGATCTCGATGTTGGAGTCGGCCAGCCGGATCAGCGGCTTCTGCTTGCTGCTCATCAGGGTGGTCAGCCGCACCCCGTTGAGGTAGGCCGCGGTCTGACACGGCGCGCTGGCCAGGTCGGGCTGCTCGGGCACGCCCGGCGTGGGCAGGTGCTCGTCCACCCATTCGGTCAGCCGCATCCCGATGGTGGACTGCTGCGGCAGCAGGCCGATGCCGGACAGGAACTGGCTCATCGCGACCTCTTGAAGCGCTGCGGCACGACGGCCAGGATCTGCCCGTTCGGTTCGCTGTGCGCCACCGTCAGGTTCACCACGGTCTGCGGCGGGATCGCGAACATAAACTTCCCGTTCCAGGTCAGCTGCAGCGGCAGCCCCTCGTTGGCGATGCCGGACAGGAAGAAGTCCAGGATCATCGACTGGCGGATGATGTCGAAGATCAGGTTGTCGGTGGGGTCGTTGGCCGCGGTCAGGGTGCGGTGTCCCGGCTCGGTGTCGGCCATGTACGTCCCGACCGCGGGCTGGGTGAACGGCAGCACCACCAGCCGGGTGGACTCGTTGTCCTGCACGATCGCCTGCCCGGGTGAGCTGACGTAGAACGTGACGTAGGACGGCAGGTCGCCGCGGTTGGCGATCGGCAGCGTGCCCCAGTGGTACATGGGCAGCCCGGTGATCTCGTCGATCAGCGTCACCAGCGGGGACAGCAAGCCGGAGAGGATGCCGCCGCCCGCCGGCGGGGCATACGGTGCGGCGTTGGCGCCGGCGGCGTCGAACAGTCGGTACAGCGCGGGCTTGGTGAAGTACGGGCGGGCGGCCACCCAGGTCAGGTCCCACTGGCTGGCGTTGTTGCCGAACGCGGTCGGGTCGATCTTCTGCGGGCTCTTGACGGTCTCGGACGGGCGCACCGGGATCCAGCGCCACCCGGAATAGCGGGTGTAGACGCCGAACCAGCCGTCGTTGGATTCGTCCTGGCCGGCCCACCAATTGTCCTCGGCGAGGCGGTACTGGTACTCCGTCATGGGCGGGGCCTGCGAGCCGATGACGATGCCCAGGTCGAACATGCGCTCGGGGATGTTCTGGCGCTCGATGGTGGCACCGAACATGTACGGCGAGTTGACCAGGACCTGCTTGTAGGGCCACTGCTGGTCGCCCGACACGGTGGTCGCCAGCCGCACCCCCTCGCGGCCCTTGGACGGGCCGGCCAGGTTGAAGATGCGGTCCTGCGGCGGGGTGATGTAGACGGCGTGGGTCATCATGCCGCGCACCGGCGGCGGCAGCTGGTCGAAGCTCACCGGCTCGACGAGCTGCGGGAGGTAGGCGGTCGAGGTGGTGCCCGGCCACAGCTGCGGCCCGACGATCGGCGCTGAGGTCATCCACGGCGTCACGTCGCGGCCGCGGTGTCCGTTGGTGGACACCGGGGCTGCGGCACTGCGCGAGATTCTCACACCGGCACCCCCGCGCCGCCCGCCATCTCCGGCGCGCGACTCCACCGGTTGACCGCCTGCTGCGCGCGGTCCACGATCTGGTCGGGCGGCACGCTGTTGGCGTTGACGGTGATCTGCGGGCCGCCGGTCATCCGCTGGGCCTGGTTACTCAGCGCCCCGACGATGCCGCCCAGACCGCCGGGGCCCTGGCTGCCCGACATCCAGGAGGCGACCTCGGAGGGGGACCGCGGCGGCGGCATCCCGGGCAGCGTGCCGGTGCGCTGCTGGTAGTCCATCAGCGACGTGCGTGCCGGGTGCATCAGCCAGTCCATCGCCGTGGGCTTGCCGTCGGCCGACCACACCGCCGACACGGTCTGCGCGCCGTCCTGCGTGCCGTCCTGCGTGGCATACCCCGCGCCGCCCGCTCGGCTGCCGCGTCGCGGCCTAGGGGTCGGGGGCGGCTCCGGAGGCTGCCCCGGGAGCGGAATCACGTCCTGTGGTCCAACCGAGCGACCCAGGTAGCCGGACCAGCTCCCGATGTCACTCTGATGGAACTGCCCCGGGCGCGCTTGGCCGCCCCCTTGTCCTGACGGCGGCGCCGCGTGCGGCGCCGGGGGCGTCACCGGGGGTTGCTCCGGCGGTGGCGCGTTTGTCACCGGGCCGTTCTGGTCGTAGATGCCTTGCGACACGCCGTCCCTGATCAGCTCGCGGCGCCCGTCGGGGAGCATGTACCACCGCTCGTGGGTCGGGTCGAGTTTATGGCCGCCGAAGGTGTCTCCCTCGTCCGCTGGCGGAGGAACCGCCGGTGGGGCTTTCGGCGTATCGGCCTTGGCGTCCTTCTTCTTGTAGCGCCCCGGACCGATGTAGTCCCAGTTGGTTGCCGGGCCGTGCGCGTGGGCGTACTCACCCTGCGAGTTGGGCGCGTCGTCGCCGTAGACGTCGCGGCCCTGGGCGTCTTTGCTGCTGGGCGTTTCTTCGGTAGCCGGGAATGCCGTACTCGGGCCGGGCCCTGCCGGCACCGGCGGGGGTGTGGCGCCCACCGCCGGGGCGCCGCCGCCGGTGGCGGCGCTGCTTCTGCCTTCGCCCAGCTGATTGGCGATGCCCAGCGCGGCCGACGCGGTGCCGGCGAACAGCTTCCAGATGCCCCACTGCCACGGCGGTTTGCCGAACACGTCGCCGAACCCCAGCTCCTGGGCCATGCCCTTGATCAGGCCCGCGCCCATCGCGGCGGCGTTCTCGTCCGGGCTGACGGCCGCCTCCTTGGCTTTGCTCTCCCACGGCGGCAGGTTGTCGAGTTGCTCGGCCTGGTCGACCTGGGCGTCGTGCAGGCGCTCATTCGCCTTGCTCAGCGCCTTGCTGGTCTCCTTCTCCTTGTTGATGGCCTCGGTGAGTTCCTTCTTGGCTTTCGCCTCGTTCGTCGTCTGGTGCTGGTCGTCGGTCATGAGGTCGAGGTACTTCTGCCAGGTGTCGGGGAACTTCTGTTTCGCGTCGTTGACGACCTTGTCCCAGGCGTCGTTGGCGCTGCGCAGGCGGGCCAGCGCGTCGGTTTCGGCCTGGCTCGCGTCATGCAGGGCCTGCGCATCGTCGGTGGCTGTGCGGGCCCGCATCTCGGCCTCGTGCAGCCACTTGGTGAAGTCACGGCGCACCTCGGGGGTCAGGCTCGCGCCCTTGTCGGGCATGTCCATCGGGTAGAGGAACCAGCCGTAGGGTGTCTCGACGGCCTGCGCTGCCGGGCGCGGTGCCCCGGCCGGGGCGATCGGCGCCGGCCAGCCCGCCGGCGGCGGCGTCAGCGGCTGGCCCGGCCCGACCGGCGCGGGCACCTTCGGCAGGTTCGGGTCGCCGTGCACGGTCTTATCGACCAGTACGACCCTCGGTAGGCCGCCAATCTGGTCCCCGCCGCCCTGGTCGTCCCCGCCGGTGCCGCCGCCGGGCTGGCGCCGCAGCAGCCGGCCCTGGTTCATCGCGTGCAACACACCGGGCGGCGCCGCACCGGGTGGAACCAGCAGCTCGCCCGGCTCGGTGATGATCGGCACCATCCCGCCGCCCGCCATCCCGAGGCCCATCTGACCCAGGACGTCGCGGTACTGCGCCGTGCGATGCCGGTTCAGGATGAACGTCCCGGCCGGCACGCTCATCGGCACGCTGTCGCGGCCCGGCCAGTGATAACCCTTGATGATGCCGCCGTTGGCCATGCCGAGCAGGCCGCCCTCCTGGACCATCGCGACGGTGTGGGTCGTATCCGGCGTATCCGGCGCGGGGCCCCAGCCCGGGGCCCAGGTCATCGGCTTGTCGGGACCGTGCCATACCTTGCCGGTGAAGTTCTTGCCCTCTTTGTCGGAATACACGTCCCCGGCGCCGTCGACCCAGCCTCCGGCGTCGTCGACGTGAGTCATGTGCTCGTAGCCGCCCACGGGTGCCGGTGATTTTCTCTCGCTTGCCTTTGTGCCCCACCAGTCGACCGGTGCGCCCTTGGTGTCCTTGGTGATGGCCGCCGTCGCGGGGGGTCCGGCGGCCGGGGGACCGGCCGGAGGGTTGGCGGCGCCGGGCGAGGATGCGGCCGCGGCCGGCGAGGCCGACGTGGCCTTTCCGCTCACCCAGTCCCAGAACGCCTCCGGGTGGGGCAGCTTGAAACCCAGCGCCTCGAACACGCCCTGGACCAGACCGGCGAACAGGGGAGCCAGCGGCCCCGCAGCGTGACCCGTACCGCCCGCACCGCCCGCGCTGCTGACCGCGCTGACCAGAGACACGTTAGAGCCGGAGTTGAAAGTCAACCCGTTACCGGAGGTGTTCCAGTTCGCCGGCAGCGTGCCGCTGGTGGCGAGCTGCGCGAGGTCCGGCGCGGAACCGGGCACCATCGCGAGGTGGACGTGGTCGTGGTGTTCCCCCAAGGTCTTCGCGTCGTAATAGGAGTTCCCCTGCAGCTTCCAGTCGCGGATGAATTTGCCGTCGCCGATGTTGAAGTCGGTGTTCCAGCCCCCACCAGCGTGGATCAGCTGGGCGATGTGGGGTCCGAAGTTGCTCGCCATGTAGGTGGCGAAGCGGGTTTCCGCCGGCGTGTCGGTGCCATCGGAGAAGTCCCCGGCCATGCCCTTGGGGTGATACCCGCTGTCGATCGAGTGGCGCGCCCTGCCCGAGGTCAGCGTCAGACCCATCCCGTGCGCGATGACGTCGGCGCCCAGGATCTCGGCGTCCACGCCCTGGATGTCGTCGTGGCTGTAGTCACCGCTCACCAGGCCACCGGGCAGGAACCCGCGGATCCCCTCCTTCTTGTGGATGGCCATGCCGAGGCCCGCCGCCAGCTCGTCTGCGTTCTCCCGCTTCGGGTCGGGCGGGATTCCCAGCCAGTCCCGGCCATCCGGGTGAGCGCGGAAGATGTTGGCAGCTATGTCGGCCTGCTGCTGCGGGGTCGCCATGCCGGGATGCCTCACGTCGAACTTCAAGCCGCCGTTGTCGGCCCACGTCGCCGGGGTGATCTGGAACAGCCCCTCGGCCTCGTTCCAGCCGGTATTGACATCGACGTAGCCGTGCTGGGTGACCCTCGGGTCGCCGCCGGACTCGCGCATGATCAGGTGCGCCCACGCCGCGTTCGGGGACGTCCACAACCCGGCGCCGGTGGGCGATATCGGCACCCCGCCGCCGAGCATGTGTGACCACACCGAGGTTTTCGACACCGGCAGCCCGACGTGCGGGGCCAGGTGGGACTCGGAGTGATACGACAGCGACGACGTCGCGCCGCCGTGCTGGAAGCCAGCCATGCCACCGGCAATATTGCTTATGCTGCCGAGTCCGGGTCCATAGATGGTTGTCAGCCACGGCACCATGCCATGCCAGCGGCTGTACTTCGGCGGATAGTCAGGGTCGAAATGGCCGGGGTTCTCGGTGACGTCGCGGGGGATCGGGCCACCAGTCGCGTTGTGCATGGGCAGATCGAAAGACAACCCAAGATAGTTACGCTCCAGGTAATCCAGCGCCCACTCCTCCTGGTCGTGGCCACTGTCGGCATGAGCACCGCCGCCACCCGCGAAGCCGGGAATCCGCAGATACTTTCCCACGAAGGGGATGTTCGTCAGGCCCAGCCCGTACCGGTGCCCCGGGGTCTGGGCGGAAACGCCGGTGTTCAGAATGTCGATGCCCCAGTTGAGGAACTCCCGCACCGGCCCCAGTTGGCGCTGCGACCCCACCGAGGTCATCGAGGTGTCGATTCTCATCCGCGGGTCGAAGTTGCTTCCCCCGGTCGGCAGGTTCGGATCAAAGGGCGGTGGCCAAGGCAATCGCCGGCGAGATGAGCCGGGCGCCCCGGGGTCATCGCCGCGCTCGCCAACATCGCCGCCGGGCTGGAAGGCGAAACCGCCACCGGCGAAACCGAGGAACTTGTATCCGGCGCTGCCCACACCCGGAACGGGGCGGTCCTCCTTCAGCCCCACATGGCCGCCGGTGGCGTAATTGCGATTGGCCGCCCACTGAACATCCCAGACGTGCTGCGGGCCGCCGTGGTAGCGGCCCTTCATGTAGTTCAGCATCGCCGTCACCTGCTGATACGGGGTCAGCGCCTGCGCCGCGGCGATGCTGGTGACCTGCGGGAAGCCGTAAGCCCGGTAATTCGACAGCGTCAACTGGCCCAAACCGACCGAGTTGTCACCCCGCTGCGCGTTGATGTCGGAGTAGTTGACGTTGGCCGGGTTCCACGACGATTCGCCTTGGATGATGTTGGACAGCGGCGCGAACTCGCTTTGCGGGAAGCCACCCGCCAGCATCCCGGCGAACCCACCGCCCAGCAGCGCCTGCAACGCCTGGTCCTGAACCGGACCGCCCGGGCCCGGTGCTGCCGCCCCGGCGACATTGAGCGTGGTGGAACCCGCGGCCAGGTTCAGCTTGACGTCGATCGCCACCCCTTCGGTGGTCTGCAGATTCGACGGGATACCGGCCGCGGTCATCACGTCTTCGGCGCTCTTGCGGTCCTGGTCCTTGACGGCCAGGTTGGTGGGCAGCGCCACCCCGGTCTCGGTGACGCCGGCCTGCGTCACCTCGCCCTGCAACTTGTCGGGTATCCCGGCGCTCGTCAGGGTGTCGGCCGCGCTCATCGGCAGCGGCGCTATCACGTTGATCGCGGCGGGCAGCGCGATAGCCCCGGTCGCACCGGCGAACGCGCCGCCCTGCATGCTGGCGGGGATGCCGGCGGCATCCAGGACGGTGCCGCCGTTGGCGAACGCCTGCAGGTTCATCGCGTCCAACATCGGCCCGTACTTGGCCACCGCGGGCAGGTTCATCACCTTCTCGCCCGCGGTCGCCCGGATCAGCACCTTGTCGGTGCCGCCGGGACCGGTGACGGTGCCACCGGACTGGAAGAAGGCCCCGACGATCGGCAGGCTCTTGAGGATGGCCTTGCCCAGGTTTATTCCGCCGCCGCCGCCGTCCGCTCCTTCGTCGTCCCAATGCCCCGGCGAGATCCCGTGACCGGGCTCGCGGTGACCGGGCACCCAGTGGCGCTCGTGCTTCTTTTCCTCGGTGCTCGGCGGGGCGCCGCCGAAGTTGAGAATCTCGTCGAGGATGCGCTGCTGGTCGGGCGGCAGCTTCTGCAGGTCGAGGAAGATTTTGGCGTGAATCCCGTCGGTGCCGGCCAGTTCCTCGGGGACCCCGATCCCCTTCGTCAGGAACTCCTTGACGGCCTGATCGGGCAGGTTGTCGATCGAGAAGTTGACCTTCTTGACGATCTCGGGGAACTTGTCCGGCCCGAACAGGGTGTTCAGGTAGTCCTGGAGGTCGTCCATCTCCTTCTTGGTGTGCGCGGAGAAGCTGCGGATCTGCCCGGTCGACTTGTCGGCGTCAACGGTGATGCCCAACCCGGCCAGCTGATTGGTGACCTGTTCGAGCGCCGCCGGGTCGATCTTCATCCCACCCTCGAGGCTGCCGGAGATCGCCTGCTGCAACTTGGGGGCGTCGCGTTGGATGGTGCCGCGCCAATCCTTGAAGGGATCCTCGGTGCCGGGCATGTTGATCGGCGCCCCGAAGGTGGCGCGGGTGGCCTGCCACATCGCCCGCGCGCCCTGGGCCATCGTGGTCAGGGCGGCCAGCTTGGGCTCCAGGCTCGCGATCCCGTCGCCCAGCTCGTCGAGTCCCTCGGCGCCGCTGCGCATCCAGCCGCCGACATCGAGGTCGAGCATGGACTTCAACGCGCCCATCGCGTGCACCGCGCCCTTGGTGACCTCGCCCAGCCCGGGGACGAACAGCGCCAGTTGCGCGGTGAACGTGATGAGCGCGGCATCGGCCGCCATCATCGCCAGCACGATCGCGTCCTTGGTGGACTCGACAAACCCGCTCATCTCGCGCAGCATCTTCGCCAACCAGTGGCTGATCCGCGAGCCCCAGTCCAGCAGCTTCTCCCCGATCGTCCCGACGAAGCCGATGAACTCGACCTGATGGGTCTGCAACCAGGTGCTGACCTTGTCGCCGATACCGGTCAGGCCGCGCACCAGCCCCAGTCCCATCGGCGCCAGCGCGGCCACCACCTGCTGGGAGAGCACCTCCAGCTCCTGGCCCAGGTCCTTGGTGGCCTGCAGCGCCTCGTCGATCGGCTCGTGCAGCTTGACGCCCTCCTTCGCCAACGCGGCGTTGACCTCGTCGACGGTGGCGGGGATCTCCTTGAGGTCGCGCAGCCACTTGGTCAGCACCTCGGCGCCCTTGGGTGAGGTGGCCAGGCCGATGGATTGCACAAATCTTTCGGCGGTGTTCTCGTCGGCGGCGTCGCGGACGATGTCCACCACTTCCTGCAAGGACATCCCCGTCTTGGCCAGCTCGTCTTGCATGTGCGCCAGGGTGAACGGGAAGCGTTGCAGCGCAGGCTGTCCGAGGATCTGCTGGATCTTGCCCATGATGAAGGCGGCCTGGTCCATGTTGTAGCCCATGTCGTTCCACGCGATCGAGGTGGCGTCCAGGTCGTGGGTGAGGTCGTTGATGGCGATCCCGGTCATCCGCTCCAGGTTGATCATCATCGTGAGCTCGTCGTTCGCCTTCTCGGCGGGGATGTTGAACGAGGTGAGCGCGGCGCTGAAGTTGTCGACGTTGATCTTGGTGTCGCCCAGGAGCTCGTTGCCCTCGGCCAGCGTGGTCGCCAACTCCTTCAGCTGGGCGTTGGTCAGCCCGGCGCCGTCATTGAGGACCGACAGCCGCTGAGAGAGCTCGCCCACCACATTGGCGACGTCCTTGAAGTGCACCAGATCACCGGAGGCGGCGATGTCCTGCACGATGGTCAGGTACTCGGACAGGTGCTCGAGGCCCAGCGTCTGGCCGGAGATGGTGCGGGCCGCCTGCTGCCACTTGTTACCGATGTCGAGGATCGCCTCGCCGAACTGCCCGGCGATCGACGTGTAGTCCTGGATCGCGGAGAACACCTGGCCCAGCACGCCCGAAATCTCCCCGGTGACCGAGGTGATCATCCCGCCCAGGATCGGGATCTTCCCGATGGTGGAGTCCAGGTAGGAGTTGACGGCGTTCAGCGGCATCTGAACCGCGGTCTGGATACCCTCCAGCCCGGCCCCGATCATCTGCTGAATGTTGGGCATCTTGCCCTCGACGACGCTGGTGAAGCCGCCCATCAGGGCGTTGCCGGCGTCCTTACCGACCTTCTCGAACGCCTGAAACTCGGTGTTGACCAGCTTGACGAAGTTGTGGATCGAGGACACCGCGATATCGACGGCCAGCGCGATGCCCGCGGCGATGCCCGACTTCATCGCCAGCGACATCCCCTTGGCGGCCTCGCCGGCGGCCTGCGCGCTCTGGTCCGAGAACGTCTTCCAGCCGGAGAGCATCTTGCCGCCCATCTGGGCGGTGATGTTCTGCAGGTCTCTGGAGCCTTGAAGCATCCTTTCCGAGGCGTTGAGGCTGAACATCTCGGCGGCCTCGGCGCCGGTCTGGCCGAAGAATCGCGCGACCGCCGGACGCAGCGATGCCGGGGTGAACTTCTGCACCAACGGCAAAAACGCCCGGTCGAAGCCCGAGCCCATTGACTGCGCCGCTGCGGCGCCGACCTCCTCGAACCCTGCGGTTTTCCCGCTGGCGAGCATCCCCCGAAAGGCTTCTGCCGACAGGATCTGCTTGATGGTGGGCACGAACCCGCCCGCATAGCTCATCGCGGCGCGTTCGCCCTCGGAGAGCAAGGTCGCATTGGCGGCGGCGGTGGCTTCCCGGTAGGCGTTGGCCAGCTGATCGGTCAGCCCGCGCGCCATGATGGCCTGCATCCCGCCGGTGGACCACAACTCGCTCATGGTGGTGCGGATGCCGCCCTTGATGGCCTCGCCCATCCGCTCCCCGGCGGCGGCGGCCTGCATGGTCGGGATATTGAAGAACTGCTGGGCGATGGTCTGGCGGATGTCGCCGATGCCCCGCGAGGCGCCGCGCATGACGGTGCGGCCCCACTGCTCACCGACGGTCTCGGCCTGGGCGGCGTCGAACGCCTCCCGCATCTCCTTGTTCAGCGAGGCCCGCAGCGCCGGTCCCACCTTGGACAGCGAGCGGGTGATGTCGGCCGCGATCGCATCCGACGGCAGCGCCATCGCGCCCTGGAACGCGGTCTGCATCTCGCGCTGCAAACCTGCGCGCAGCGCCGGGCCGACCTTGCCCAGCGTGCGCTGCACGTCGGCGGTCAGGCTCTCCTCCAGCGAGCGGCCCAGCAGGCCCCGAATCGAGCCGGCCTCCACCGCGGCCGCCATCGCGCCCTTGATGACCGGGGTCAGCGCCGACGGCAGCGACGACGCCATGCCCTGCGCCAGGCCCGACGCGGCCTGCGCGCCGATCGCCTGCATCTGTGAGTAGATGCCGGCGGCCGACGCGGCGACGTCAACCCAGGAGACGCCCTGCCCGGCGCCCGGCGCGCTCACGAGACCAGCCCGGTGGCCGAGTAGACCCGGCTGCGACTGCGGCCCTTGGGCTTACTGGCGTAACGCGCCGCATCGCGCTTGTCGGCTTCCTCCCAGCTCATGGCCTGCATCGGGAAGAACTTCGCGCCCTCCATCGGATCGACCTCCCGCGCCGCCACGCCGGGACGGGGATAGGGCTGGGACAGCGTGCCGATGCCGGCCTGCTGCTCCTGCATGTTGGCCAACAGCTGCGCCTCGCGCGACCAGCCGCCGTCCAGGAAATACCGCACACTACTGGTGGGCGGGGCGCCCACCACGACCGTGATCATCTCCGCCAACGTCAGGCTGTTCACGTCGCGGCCCAGTCTCATCACGTCGTAGTGGAAGGCATGCCAGCACTCGCCCACCACGCGCACCAGCATTAGGATTCCCCCGGCAACCCCACTTCTTCCTTGGCCGGATTCACAGCCGGGGTGAACCACCCCATGAAGAACTCGCCCTGATCGTCGTCGGAGAGCAGCGTCACCCGCTCCTGGATCGAATCAGGCACCTCCGCCATGTCCATCCACTCGAAGCTCTGCTGGACCTGGTCCACCTTGCGCAGCTTCCACATGAAGTTGTACGAGGGCCGGATGGTGGTGATGTGCGGGAACACGATCGGGTCGTCCCCGGCCTTGGACCCCCTCGTCGGGGTGAACACGTACACCTTGGTGAACTCCCCGTAGGGATGCTCCGGGGTGCCCGGCGGGTTCACCGGCGGCGGCTTGGGCTGCGTCGTCGGAATGTATTCCTGCGGCGGCGCCGCCGCGAACGGGTTCGCCGTTCCCGGCGCGGACGCGTCGGGTGGCGCCCCGGACATCGCCGAACCGGTCGGTACCGAACCGTTCGTGCCGGCCCGCCGCGGCGCCGCCCGACGTGGTGCTGTGCCCTTACGGGGCACAGACTTGCGCTTGGCTACTGCGGTCACAGCGGTTGCCCGTCGTCCCAGTACTCATACGCGTGGTTGTTGTAGCCGTCGGGGAACGGCCGCAGCGTCAGGTCGAACATCGCCAGCTCCTTGTGCACCCACTTCAGCGGGCCCACCAGGGTGATACGGCCGGTCGGGATCACCAGGCGCATGTTCATCTGCAGGTAGTAGGCGTCGATCACCCAGCTCTGGTACGGCAGCAGCTCGCGGTTCAGCTTGGCGCTGATCAGCGTGCCGCTTGTCGACGTCGGCGGGGTCACCGTCACGTTGGCGGCACCGTGGGCGGCGCGCTGCACGTCGGCGTTCATCATCTGCATGAGCTTGAACTTGATCGTCAAGCCGTACTTGTCCTGCAGGATGGCGATCAGGTCACCACCCCAGTCGTTGACCTCGGTGTTGGGGCGCTCCTCGGTGCGGTCCACACCTTCGACACTCACCCGGCCGAGCGTGATGAACGCCGGGTCCAGGGCGCTGGTCGCGTCGGTGGGCAGCGTGGTGCCCAGTGGGGCTGTCAGGACACCGCCGGTCACCTTGGGATACGGGGCGACAACTTCCTGGACTTCCGCTTCCAGGAGTGGGGGCAAAACGGTCGTCATCGGATTCCTCCTGCTCGATGGATAGATCGGGTGATGACGAGCAGGAGAGTCACACCATGTTTTCCGTGGTCAGGCGCGACACGCCGCGAAAATCCCGACCTAGATTGCCAATGGAGACTTGTCTATTACCGTGCAGGTCAGCGAACCGCGGTGCAGCGTCGAGGGATGCCCGTATGCGCCGGCGCGCCGCGGCATGTGCTGGATGCACTACAAGCGCTGGCTGAAATACGGTACCGCCGGACCTGTCGGGCGCATCGGCCGCAAATCCACCCTGGAGGAACGGTTCGTCAACAGGGTGCGCCTCGGTCCCGGTCCCTGCTACGTCTGGACCGGCTACGTCCACAAACCCAGCGGCTTCGGTGCGCTGGTCGTGGGGCACCGGTTCATCTACGTGCACCGCTACGCCTGGGAACGCGAGTTCGGGCCGATCCCGCTCAAGGCCCGGGTGATCCAGACGTGCGGGAACCGGCTGTGCGTGCGCCCCGACCACCTCGAGCTGCGGGTGTCCACGCGCGGACACCGACTTTCGTCACAGTGACGAAACGCCCCGGTGTCATCGCCTACGGGAGAACGTCACCTTGAGCAGGTCGAACTCTGAGGGGCTGAGGTTGACGCGGTTGTACCACCTCGCCCAGCGCTGCCACATCCACAGCACCTGCGGGTCGTCGTCGGCCGCGCCGATCACGTTGACGCCGTTCTTGAGCAGCTGACACGCCACGTCGTACTTGAACAGCGCCGCGCCGCGGCGATCCCCCGGCGGCCGGCAGAACGGGCCCAGGATCGGCAGTGGGAAGCTGGCGTCCAGCCAGGACTGCACGTCGGACGCGGGGCTCAGGCTCACGATCGCGATCGCGTGGCCGAGCTGGTGGTGCTTCTGCGCGAACGCCAGGCCCTTGCCGATCACCGAGCCGTCCCAGTCCCGCAGCGTGCCGTCGAGGTCCAGGACTACCGCTGGCGTCATGAGCGCCTGCGGCTGGGCCGCGGCGGGTTGTGCGGCAGCGGGCCGGGCGGTGCCGCGGCTCCCTGCGCGACCACGTTCTGGGCGGTGATCTGCTCGGGCGTGACGATTCGCTTGAACCGCTGGCCGGGGATGATCGGCAGGCCGGGCATGCGCCAGGTGACCATGCTGCGATACCGGGTCATCGGGACCAGCGGGTCGCCCTTGCGCTGGTTCCATCCGGAGCACCGCGCGTAGGTGCAGTACCAGACGTCGCCGTTGGGCATCTTCACGGAGCTGCCGGTGAAGTTGGCGCCCCACGCGACGGCCTCCTCGCCGAGCTGCTCGGCCATCGCCTCGTCGGTGTTGTTGGCGTAGGCGTGCAGGATGCAGGACACGTCCCACAGGATGCCGTCGCTGCGCAGCACGCCGCCGCCGGCCTCCACCCGCAGGAACCCGTTGATGGTGTCGGCGGTGTTGGACGGCTTGGGCACCCGGGTGCCGCACGGCGTGGGCGCGATGAGCGGGGTGAAGTACGCCAGGGCGACCAGCTCGGTCGGTGGTGGCCGCACCGTCTGGTAGGTGCGGACCTGGCTGGGGGAAACCGGGGTGCTCATATCTCGGCGTCGCCCGGATCCAGCGAGGCCGCGCCGAAGTAGTTGCCGCCCCGGGCGGCCTGCTCGTCGACGGCGGCCAAGTCCTGAATCTCCAGGTGCTCGGGCACCTCGGCTCCCTCCATCGCGTACACCGAGTGGAACTCGTCGTGCTCGCCCAGGTAGCGTTCGTAGGCCTCGTTGCCCTCGTACTGCGCCGGCAGCGGGTCGGAACCGACCGTGGCCAGCGCCTTGAGCAGGGTGGCGTTCAGGTCGTCGTCGACGCGGGCGGCCGCATTGCCGGGCTTCACCCGGCCGCGGGCGCGGATGTTCTCGGTGTTGTTGGACACCTGGTAGACGTAGATCGCGCCCTTCGTGATGGCCGCCGCATTGGCTTCGTTCGCGATCTCCTCGCAGCGCTGGTCGACCATCGCGGTGATCTCCGGGCTGTGCATGATCATCCGGAAGTAATCGGGGTTGATCTGCAGCACGATGCCCCCGCCCAGGTCCCACGAGATCGGCATGGACTCATCGGAGCGCCGTTCGAGCACCAGCTCGCCCTCGTGTTCCAGGACGATCTCGGCGCCCTCGGCGGTGAAGAAGGCTTTCTCGGCGTCGCCGCCCCAGCTGGGCAAATCGCCGAACAGCCGCGGCTCGGTCATGTCACCCTCCTGATCTTGACGATGCCGCCGAACTGCATGGTCAGCCGCGGCCACGGTGACATCCGGTCCTCGGCCGGGTCGCCGTCGACGAAGTAGGCGATGCCGTTGGGCGACCCGTCGGCGGTGGTGGGCTCGTAGTAGTAGTTGCCGTCGGCGTCCTTCGGCAGGTCGGCGAACAGGATGATCTGATCGCCCGCCTGATACAGCGTCGGGTCGGGCACGCTCATGTGCAGGATCGTCTCGGCGCGTTCCTGGAACTCCGCGCCCATCACCAGGTGGCTGGAGCCGCGCCGGCCGAACTGGGAGATGTCGTAGAAGTCGCGGACCACCGGAGGGTCCTCCACCACCACGTAGTTCTGGTGCTCGTCGAGCTGGGTGGCGTCCTCCCAGCGGGCGATGTGCACGCACTGCCAGGGCGTGGTGGTGAACGGGCGGCTCACCCACGGTTTGGTGGGCATCAGATCACCGTGGGCAGCCGGTACGGCGAGAGCCGGTTCTTCTGGTCGGCGGACAGCGTGGCGCCGTAGGCCTGCATCAGCGACAGCCTAAATCCCGGGGTCTGGATCTCCTTGACGTTGCCGGCCGACACCTCGGTGGTGGTGGTGGTCAGCTCGTAGGCGACCTCCTTGACCGGGGTCGGCACCTCGGGGAAGCCGCTGTTGCACGCCACCGTCGCATACCCGAACTGGTATATCGGCAGGAACGACCAGTTGTCGGGACCGTAGTAGTAACCGGCGTACTGCGTCCACTGCTGCACGGAGGTCGGCTCGATCACCCCGTAGTCGAACCAGGTGTACTGCGTCGGGTCCAGCAGCCACGGGTTCTCCCCGTTGGGGTCCTGGATGGTCACCGACGCCACGTCGGTGACAAACGTCGAGGGCACCTGGATGATGCCCTTGGACTGGATCGGCAGGTTGGGGATGGTCAGCGCCAGGTTGGGGTAGATGTGCCAGCCGCAGTAGACGCGGATCGCCTCGCCGGCGACATGCAGGAACCAGTCCGGGTCCTGGTTCTGGAACTTCAGCCAATCCGGGTCGGCGGGGTCGAGCAGGTCGGGCGGCTGGGGAACGGTCACGGCTACCCCTCTAGCGCATCGCGGAGCTTCTCTTGCAGGTCGGCCTTGCGGTCCTCATGGGTGTGTTCGATGCCCAGGCTGTCCAGCTCGGTGCGCAGCTCGGCCACCGTCAGCGACTCCACGTCGAACACCTCGGCCTGGGGCTCGGGCTCGGGCTCGGCCTCGGGTTCTTCCTCGTCGGCGACCTGTTCCTCGGTGGGCCCGTCGTCGTCGATCTCGACGACGTCGGCCTCGGCGAGCAGCTCGCCGGTCATCGCGTCCACCAGGTCGATCAACTCGTCGTCATCGCTGACCTCGCACTCGGCGGCCAGCGCCGCCAGCCCCTCGGGCACCTCCTCGTCGGCTTCCTCGAACGCCTTGACCCGTTCCAGTAGGGCGCGGGCCCGCGCCGCCTCGACGTCACGCACATAGAGACCGCCCTCCGGTGGTGGTGAGATCCGGCCGGCCTTGCCCGCGACGATCTCCACCTCCCTGGGGGCGACCGCCTTGGATTCACGACCTACAGCCATGACGGCAGGATATGTGCGAGCGGGCCGATCATCCGCGCGGCGCGCCGCAGCGGGGTACGGTAAGGCGGTTACGGCAAGGTTCGGCGAGGCGCGGCCTGGTAGGGCACGGCTAGGCATGGCACGGCTCGGCTGGGTTTGGCAAGGGGAAGCCCCCGGTGTAAACCGGGGGCTTCGCCTTTGCTGGATCAGAAGGTCGGAGCCGTGAGGCCCGTGATCTCGACCACTGACTGCGGGTAACGACCTGCGGAAAAGGCCAGGTAGTTGTAAATCTGCAACAGCACCGTGAGGTTCGTGGCCAGTGTTTCCGGCAGCACGCGGGCGCGGATGCCGGATTCCCATAGAACTAGATCGCTGGCTCGCAAAACATAAATTAAATCTTGATTGCCTGGCGACCCACCGGCGGTGGTGGTGATGTTCGGATCGGTCACGACCGGCAGACCGTGCATCTGTCCCACCACCTGCTGGCTTGCCACGTCGCTCAGCACACCGCCGACGTTCATCGGGGAGTTCGCCGCTGGCAGGAACAGCGGGCGCTCCTGGTTGTCCAGCAGGCTCAGGAACCAGCCCCACCGGACCGGGTGCATGACGATCACCTCGGGTGGCAGGAAGCGCTGGGTGTGGACCAGCTGGATCGCGTTGGCGATCGCCGAGTACACGCCCTGAATCGTCACGGCGCTCGCGGCCACCGTGAGGATTCCCGGCGTGTTGTTGACGCCCAAAACCTGACCGCCGGTGCCCGAACCGGCAAGCACCTGGGTGTCGGTCGACGCGGCGTGCGCGGCCACCAGGTCGCGGAACACCACATCGTCGAAAGCGATCGGGCTCTGGTCGATCAACTGGATCGAAACCCCTTGCGCGCCAGCGATTGTCCGCACTGGAGCGTTGATGAAGGTGTCGGTCAAATCGACCTTGGCGATAGCGGTGTTGTCGGCGGTCTGTACGCCAACTGCGGTACCAGTCAACAACTTTGGAATGTTGATGCTGTCCGTTCCGCCGGGCAATGCCTGGCGTTGCACCAGGTTGGCGAAAGCCCTACCGGGACGGGCCAATTCGATGTACTGGTCCATCAGCCACGCCGGCGGAACAGCGTAGCCGCCCTGGCCGTCGACCCGGCTGATGTCACGGTACTCCTTGAAGGAGTCATCGCTGGCCACGTCTTGGGCGTGGCGCATCAGCCGGCCACGGGCTTCGCCGTCGCCGTCGAGGTTGCACGTCATCTTCACGAGGTCGGTGACGTAGCTGCTGCGCCGGTCGCCCTTCTGGTAGGTCAGCTGCTCCTTGACCTGGATGCGGGCGTCCTTGGCCTTGCGGATGCCGGCCAGGTTCTTGGCGATCTGCCCGGAACGTTCCACCTCGGCGCGGATCTCGTTGATCCTCTCGTCGAGGCCGATGACCTCGGCGCCCTGGGTCCGCATGTCGCCCATGTACTTGCGGTACTCGGCGTCCTCCTCGAGCTCCAGCTTCTCGCGGCCCTGCTCGCGGGCCAGCAGGAGTACGGCTTCGGCCTTCTGCTGGGAGCGGGCGCGATTCTCGGCAGTGGACTCGCGCCGCTTGAGCAACTGGTCGAGGAAGTCCTCGAGGCCGCCCGCGGGCGGCACCATGAGGTCCCGCCGTTCTTGAATCTCGGTCATGTTCATGACTCTCTTTGGTGTGGGCCCGTTTTCGGGCATAGACAGGGAAGGACGTGGCTCGAACTGGGCGGATAGCTCGTCACCGGTCCGCTGCGATGGAGGGCTCGTCGCCGCATCACCGGAGCTACTGGCCCGAACCCGGCGGCCGACCGGGCACATGACCTGACCAGGATCGTAGGCGCAGATTTTCCGTGGTCGGCGGCGCGACACGCGGAGTGTCCGTGCGTGGACACTCAGACCAGGTCTTTGACCGGCCCCCAGATCGGGAGTCTCCACCACGGCGGCAACCAGCCGACCCAGCGGATGCCGTCCAGATACGCGGCGATCTGCTCCTCGGTCCAGCCCTTGCCGCGCAGCCAGCCGCCCTTCTCCGCGCGGGCCTCCGCGATGATCTGCTCGCGGGTGCGCTCACTCATCAGCGGCGACCGCGGCGATGGCGGCGTCCTGGGCGGCCCGCAGATCGGGAACCACGGCGTCGTCGTCGGCCGGGATCACGGTGATCTCCACGCCGCCGCCGGGTGCCACCTTGGCCACCACCTGGCCTACGTCGGGCATCACGATGCCGGCTTCATCACGTCGGCGTAGCCGGACTTGGCGATCGCGCGCAGTCCCTCACTCACGGTGATGGTGTCAGGGTCGCCGAACTCGCTGCGCAACTCCTCCAGCTTCTTGGAGATGTCGATATCCTTGCCGGGGATGTGCTGCAGGTCGCGGACCTGCCGGCGCGCCCGGGCCAGCATGTTGCGGATGTCCTTGTCGCCGATCGCCTCGGCCATCTCATAGCAGGTGACGATCGTCTTCTCCAGTGCGGCGGCCAGCGACAGGTCGATCGGCTCGGAACGCTTATCGTCGTCGTCCTCGTCGCCGTCGGGCTCCTTGTCGTCACCGTCGTCGTCGCGTTCCTCGTCGTCACCGGCGTCGGCGCGATCGTCGTCGTCGTCGGAGCCGAACGGCTTGGCCTGCTTGCCGCCGAAGTTGTCGGCCTGGCGCTCGTCGGTGCCGTCCATTGCGTTCTCCTCGCTTCCGTGGTCGGGACAGGTGTCGCCGGGGCAGCGGTCCCCGCCCGGGCAGACTTCGTCGTTGGCCAGCAGCCACAGCGCGTACTGCTGCTTGGTGTATGCCTCGTCGTGCGCGTCGTAGCCGCCCTTGGGCCCCACGCCGACCACGTCGGCGCCCGGTGCCACGTCGGGACGCCCGCCCAGCGTCTCGTCGTAGTCGGACGGGTAGCCCTTGGTGTAGGGCTGGTCCTGGCCGGTGCTGGCCACGGTGTCGGGCGCCCAGGTGTAGGGCTGGGAGAACGCCCGCCCGCCGTCGCCCGGAACCGACCAGGCCTTGGGCGCGGGCTTGATCAAAGCCTTCTTGTCGCTGTCGTCGCTGATCTCCACGCCGAACTGCTTGGCGGCCGCACGGATCTTGCCCATGATCGCCGACTGCTGCTCGGAGGTGTAGCGGCCCTTGTTCTGCGCGAACCGGGCGGCGGCGTTACGCACCCGCGCCGCGGAGTTCAGCGGGTAACGCTTCTTGCCGTTGCCGTCCTTGGCCGGCTTGCCCGCGCTGTCCAGGTAGCCGGGGTCGGCGAAGTTGGACACGCCGGCGTACTTCTTCGGGGTGCTCGCGCGGATGCCACCGCCGACGATGCGCTGGAGCACGTCCACGGCGCTGCGGATCTGGCCCGGGTCCATCTTGCTGCGGATCTCCACGAGCTCCTTGTTGGACAGCGACGCCAGTGCGCCCACGGCCTCGGTCACCCGCGCCGCGGTGTTCGGGTTCATCCCGTAGTTGACCACGCTGACATCGCCCTTGCGCAGGTCGACCTCGGTGATCATCCGGTGGGTGTAATCGCTCGACCAGTCGTGCGCCCGGACGTGGAAGGCGAAGCTCATCTCGTCCATGTCGCCGCGCTTCATCTTCGGCAGCAGTCGCTGCACATCGGGGTCGCTGGGGTCCAGATCGGCGCGCACCAGCAGACCGTGGTCGTCGACGCGCAACTGCAGCGTGCCGCTCTTGGTGCGCGCCAGCGGCATGTCGGTGTGGTTGATCAGCAGCATCACGTCGGGGTTGCCGGCCAGGGTGGTGTCGAACGCGCGGGTGTGCAGCTGCTCCACCCAGCCGCCGGCACGCGGGCCGCCGTGCACGTCGTACTCGTGGAAGGTCGACGCGTAGCCCTCCAGGATGATGTGCCCGGACAGGGCGTCGGTCCGCATCTCCAGCGGGGAGGCCATGCGGCGGCTTTCGCGGACATCGAGGATCTTCTCCCGGGTGCGCCGCTCCTCCAGGGTGGTCGTCATCGCTGTACCTCCAGTTGCGGTTAGGTTCTCATCAGAAAGCTGCGGCCGTTGCGAGGCGCGCCGTCGTCCTGCGGCTCGTCTTCGTCCTCGTCCTCGCCGCCGTCCTTCTCGCCGCCGGCGATCGGCGGCTGCGGGAAGCGGTCGCCACCCGGCGACGGCGGCGGCGGCGGGTTGTTGAGTGCGGGCGGGGTGCCGGCGGGCATCATCCGGTTGGAGATGTAGAGCACGTCTCCGCCCTTGACCGGGTCCATCTCCTCGCGGGCCCGGACCTCGTTGGCGGTCATGAACGCGTTGGTGGTCTGCCCGCCCAGCGCCTTGGCGTAGGCGGCGTAGCGGCCCTCGATGTCACCGCGCAGCAGCGCGTCGTAGTCGAACTGCACGTACTGTCCTCCCGGTAGGCACGCGGATACGATCGACTCGACGCAGGACGTCCAGGCGCGGAACGTGAAAGTGATTGCACCCAAAGTGATTTGCTCGACACCGGTTCCCCAAGCAGTGGTCTCTTTCGTGTCTCCGATCAGGATCGGCGGCACCCCGTACATCAGGCAAATCTCGGAGCGCTGGAACTGGCGCGTGGCCAAGAACTGACTTTCCTCGGGACTGATACTCAGGTTCTCCCACTTGAACCCGTTGGTCAGCACCGCGGGCAGGCGGCGCCCACCGTGCGACGCGATCCAGTTCTTCTGCTGGCGGGTGACCGCCTTCTCATCCAGGTCCTGCTCGGTGAACAGGATCCCGGACGGGTTGGCGCTCTCCTTGAAGTAGCGGTAGCCGTACTCCTCGGCGCCCAGGCTCATCCCGATCGCGACCGCGGCCTGCTTTATCGGACTCAGGCCCCAGGGCTCGCCGGGCATGGTCAACCGGCGGATGTGGATCATGTCCTTGGTGGGCATCTGCTCACCCATCACCCGGTAGATCGGGTCGAACCACAGCAGCAGATCGGGGCGGCGCTCGAGGAACACCACGTCGGGATGCAGCGGCAGCAGCGAGGTCGGGTAGCCCAGCTTGTCGCGGCTGGTGATCAGGTGATAGCTGTTGCCGCGCAACGCCATCGACGCGATCACCATCCACTTCCACTGGTAGAGGTCGAAGCCCGGGAACGGGGCCCGCAGGATCGCCGGCTGCGGCTTGACCTCCTTGGGCACCCCCTTGGAGTCGCGCCGGTAGGCCTTCCACGGCAGGCTCGCGATGGTGTCGGCCAGCACCCGCACGCAGGCCAGCACCGTCATGCAGGCCATCGCGCGGTGCACCCCGAGGTAGTCGTCCAGCACCCCGACCTGGGGTGGCGGCACGAACGCCGAGCTGGTCAGTGTGCGCTGCTCCATACCAGCGGGGCTGACGCCGGCGCGACCGCCGGTGACGAGTCGGGCGAGGATGCTCACGGCCGAAGTTTCCCCTAGCCGCTGAAGTTCCTGCTGGTCGCCACGCCGAGCAGGACCAGACACAGACCGGCAATTAAGGTGCCCAGCCAGGCGGTGATCAGGAATCCGGTGGTGATCAGCAGGCCGATTCCGACGAGCTCGAGCCCGGTGGACACCACCTCGCGGATCTCGCCGCGGCGGTCCCGGGGCGCCTTGGGCTCCTCGATGCGCCCGACCTTCATCGGCGGCGGGTTCTCCACCGTGCGTTCGCGTTCGGGCTCGCTCTTGCGCTTGCGCTTGGGTTCGACCTTGCGTTCGGGCTCGGGCTCGGGCTGATCAGCCCACGGCGGGGCCTCCGGCGCCATCATCTCGGCGACCCGCGCCTCCTCGATGGACTCGCGCGCCAGGCCCATCGCGGCGGCCGCGGGGGCGTCCTCCTCCCGGTAGAGCCGGCCGCCGCCGCCGAACCGGGGCCGGGAGATACTACTGCTCGTTGAATCGCTCATCGGTTTCCTTCCGCCATTCGTTGAGGGTGTCGTCGTCGGGCCACTCCCACACGGTCGGATCGCCGACCTCGGGAGGCGGGTTGTTCAGCAGCCACACCGCGCCGCAGCAGGCGATCACCGGGGAGGCGTCCACCGGGGAGGTGCGCCGGTCGAAGAACCAGGCGTCTCCGACGCGGCGTGCCGGAGTGGACGCGGCCGCGCGATCCAGCACGGGGGCCGGTCGGTGTTTGATGGACCCGTCCACGATGCCGTCGTAGAACTCCCCGGCCCCGGCCGCGAGCTGGGCCACCGGCGCGCCCCAGTCGGTGATGGTGATCCCCACCGCGCGCAGGTCGTCGGCCAGCCCGGACACCGGCGCGTTGGTCTTCTGCAGGCAGACGCCGGCGAACTTGTCCTTGCGGGTCTTCAGCCAGTCGGGCAGCCAGCCGGTGCCCTTCGGCGGGGTCTTGATCACCTCGATGTGGATCTTCCCGTCGGACCGCCGCGACGCCACCCCGACGTAGGCGCGGGTGCGGTGGTAGTTGTACTCGATGCAGGCGTAGGCCGGGGATTCGGGATCGCGCTTGGACTCCTTGTCGACGGTGTCCTGCCACGCCTGGGCCGGGATGATGCCCGGCAGCAGCGAGTCGACCCACTGGCAGAGATATTCCGTGCGGAAGCCCGGCATGTCGTCGGCTTCCATGTTCTCGAAATGCGCCCGCAGGTCGTCCAGGCAGAACTCGTTGAGCAGCCCCAGGGCCGGGTTGGCCAGATACCAGTAGCGGTCGTCGCGCGGGTCCACGTCCTCGGGCACCGACCACTCGAAGAACCCGGTCTGCGTCTCGGCGGTGTCGCCGAGCGTGATCTTGCGCACCGCGACGGTGCGCAACTCCTTGAGCTTGACGGAGCTGTTCTCCCCGGCGTTGGAGGTCGCCAGCACCTGGCTGCAGATCCGCACGTTGGTGGTCGGGGTGACCGCGTTCCAGGCGTCCGGGGTGGTGTGCGTGCGCAGCTCGTCGAGCCAGGCGAAGTCCACCGAGAGCGAGCGGCCGCCCTTCTTGTTCGCCGTCGCCGCGCGCCAGTAGCGCCGGTAGCTTAAGATCGCGCGGTGCTTACCGTTGGTGACCCGGTGATTCAGCAGCTCGGGCGCCAGCAGCGGCTGGTCGCGGATCTCGTCGACGATGTCCTTCAGGGTGGTCTCGGCGTAGTCGAGGTTCTGCGCGGCCACCACGGCCAGCCGCGCGGCCGGCCACTCCGCGCACGGCCGGCCCTTCTTGTCCATGAACAGCCGCCACAGCCCCAGCCCCATCCCCCACTTGGTCTTCCCGTTTTGCCGGGCGACCAGGATGATCAGGTAACGGAACCTGAAACCCGTTCCGTTGCGGCGCTTTTCGAGCGCCCGGTAGTACAGCCACTTCTGCCACGGCAGCAGCTGCCACTTGAGGATGTTCTCCAGGAAGTAGCAGCACAGCGGGCCCCAGGTGGCCTCGGGGCGGATGCCGAACTCGGCGGTCTCATCGACGTGCTCGGGCAGCGGCGGGGTGAACAGCCGCGGGAGCGTGGAACCGACATAGGGATCGGCCTGCAGGACTGCACTCACTCGCCGTGCCTCGCGTACCGGTCGAACTCCCGGTCATCCTTGTTGGTCCAGTTCAGCGACTTGTACAGCGCGCGCCGGGCCTCCGACTCGCGGGCCTCGGCCATCGCCTCGTCGACGAGCTCGCGGAACGGCGCGAACACAAGCCGGCACAGTGCGATGACCGCATCACACAACAACCTGCGCACGGGGTAATGGTCCCGCGCTAGTTTCCGTTACTGGGGTCAAGCACATTCCCCGGCGTGTCGCATTTCGCTTTACGCGAAACAGTAGCGCGGGTCGGATTCGAACCGACGATTGCTTGGTTATGAGCCAAGAGGGATAGGCCTGGCTTCCCTACCGCGCTCGCTGAGGTGCCTGGACTCGAACCAAGATCAACGGAGCCAGAGTCCGTTGTGCTGCCGTTTACACCACACCTCATTCGCTGACCTGGGAGGAGTCGAACCTCCAACTACTGGATTAACAGTCCAGCGTTCTGCCAGTTGAACTACAGGCCACCGGCGCCTCCTGCCGGGATCGAACCGGCGATCTCCTGGATGAGAGCCAGGTGAGATGACCGCTACTCCAAGGAGGCGTGATTCCGATCGGACTCGAACCGATGTCGTCCGGCTTGAAAGGCCGGCAGGCTAACCGCTACCCCACGGAACCGGGGTGCGCCCGGTCGGGCTCGAACCGACGTCTCAGGATTAAAAGTCGAGAGCTAAACCATCTCAGCTACGGGCGCCTGATTGGGCATGCGTTCAGGCTCCGGTTTACGCTGTCGCATTTCAGGCTCCTTCCGTGCTCGGGATGTCGCGTTGAGTATAACCTCCCACCGCGCCACACTGGCGCAATGGACGCTCAATCCCCGCCGCCGCCGGCGATCCCCGCCGATGACGACGAGCTGCACCAGATGCTGGTCGCCAAATTCCGCAGCCGCACCATCAGCTCCTGGGCGCTCACCGCACCCGCCATCCCCAGCCTGATCGACGAGTACATCGACACATGCGACAAGATGCTCGTCCCGGTGTCCCGGCCCTGGGCGTCGTTGACCCGCGAGGACAAGCGCGACATGCTCGCGCCCACCATCCAGGAGGCATTCGACGCCTCCCCCCGGTCGCGCGTCACCCTCGACTGGGATTCCAACACCGACGTCCTGCGTATCTCCGCGCGGGTCCAGAGCATCAGCGACAGCTACGACTCCTGGCTGGACGATCGCGGCTGGGCCCCGTTCGGCACCCACGCCGACGCGCGCGTGTGGCTGTTGGCCGAAGAACTCTCGGGGGGCCGGCGCGACATCCCCATCCTGGACATCGGCGCCGGCGTCGGCCGCAACGCGATCGCGCTGGCCCGGCACGGCTACCCGGTCGATGCGGTCGAGCTGGCCCCGCGGTTCGCCGCGCAGATCCGTGCCAACGCCGACTACCTGGAGCTGACCAACATCCGCGTCCTGGCCTGCGACGTGTTCGACACCGAGGACCTGCGCGACGACTATCAGCTGATCTTCGCCGCCGAGGTGGCCACCGACTGGCAGTTCGCCCAGTGCCGCAACCTGTTCGAGCTCGCCGCCAAGCGGTTGGCTCCCGGTGGCCTGCTGCTGTTCTCCGCGTTCATCGCGCGGCAGGGTTACACCCCCACCCAGGTGGCGCGCGAGCTCGGCCAGCACGCCCTGTGCCGCCCGTTCACCGCCGACGAGATGACCGAGGCGGCGGCGGGCCTGCCGCTCGAGCTGATCGCCGACGACTCGGTCTACGACTACGAGAAGGGGCACCTGCCCAAGGAGGCGTGGCCGCCTGCAATATGGTTCGAGGCTTGGGCCACCGGCAACAACCTGTTCGCCGGCGCGCCCGATGCGTCCCCGATGCAGCTGCGCTGGCTGGTCTACCGGCGCAACTACTGAGTGTCCACGGGGTGGACACCTGCTGCTCCGCCAGGATTCGAACCTGGACAACGAGAACCAAAATCTCGACGGCTGCCGGTTACCACGGAGCAGTGCCCCCGAGTGGAGTCGAACCACCGCAACCGAGTTTCGGAAACTCAGGGCCAGATCCGCTGGCGAAGGCTAATTGCGAATTCCGAAATTGGAAATTAGCGCCCCGCCGGAGGGATTCGAACCCCCATTTCATGGCTTAGAACACCACCGCTGATCCAGATTCAGCTACGGCGGGCAGGCGAGACTGAGCGTTGTCGCCTTCGTCTCGCCTGCCGTCGCATCATGACCTCACCTAACCGAACCAGACCACAGCCTGCCGTGCCCTATCATGCCCGACCTTGCCAGACCTATCCGGACCGGACCATACGGCATCACATCACTGCGTGCCCTCACGAGGAATCGAACCCCGGGCCTCCTGGTCCGTAGCCAGGCGCTCTCTCCGCTGAGCTATGAAGGCGTTCCTGCTCCTGGGATCGAACCAGGGTCCTTCTCCTTATCAGGGAGCTGCCCCTACCAACTGGGCCAAGCAGGACTGGCGACCCATACGGGGAACGATCCCGCGACCTCCGGCTTGACGGGCCGGCGCTCTACCACTGAGCTAATGAGCCAGGTGGGCAACTCCCCTCCGACGAGAGGGGCGGCAGTTACCAGATCCGTAGCTGGGTTCGCCGATGGTAGTTACCCGAGCACCCGACGGGCTACGATCCCGCGGCCTCCACGTTGGCAACGTGGCGCTCTGCCTGCTGAGCTACGAGTGCTTGCGCTTCGCTGATTCAGTTATTGTACGAGCCGCAGACAGGAATCGAACCTGCGCTCTGCTTGCTTACAAGGCAAGTGCTACAGCCAACATGAGCTACTGCGGCCTGTGCGCTCGGCAGGGATCGAACCTGCGGCCTGAAGATTAAGAGTCAACAGCTCTACCGACTGAGCTACGAGCGCGGATCAACCGGGGCGGTCGTCGGCTTTCGCCGCCCCTGTGTGCGCGTTCGTCGCATCATGTGTCCCGAGCAGGTATCGAACCTGCGGCCTCCACCGTGTCGGGGTGGCGCTCTCCCGCTGAGCTACCAGGACGGGGCCCAGGCTTTTGATGACGGTGAACCTGAGCCCGAAACACCGGACGGTCAAGTCTCGTGGCGCCACGGCTTGACCCAGTGTCCCGTCGTGGTATCGAACCACGGGCCTCCTGCGTGTGAAACAGGCGCTCTCCCGCTGAGCTAACAGGACGTGCCAAGACGTGGAATCGAACCACGGCCTCCGGCTTTTCAGACCGGCGCTGCTACCAACTGAGCTATCGAGGCGTGGACCAGGGCGGATTCGAACCGTCATCCGTCTCCTTGCAAGGGAGCTGCTCTGCCAATTGGAGCTACAAGCCCGTATGAAGTTGGGTCCGGTCCTTCGCGTCTTTCGTTCCGGCTACCCCCACCGAGGTCTGACCTCGCGCTGGTGGACGAGGGGCGCTAGCGAGCGGATGACCGGAATCGAACCGGTGTCGGCAGCTCGGAGGGCTGCTGCGCGGCCACTACGCCACACCCGCTGGGGTAACCGACCGGAATCGAACCGGCGTCCTCGGGGCCACATCCCGATGCTCTGCCATTGAGCTACGACTACCGAGCGCCCGGCGTGGGTCGAACACGCTTAAGCGGGTTTGCAGCCCGCCACCTGATCCGTTCGGTCACAGGCGCTTTGGTGGTGGCGCTCCCCTCCGGCGAGAGGGGCGACACGCTCCCCGAGTGGGGAGCTCATACCGGAACCGTAGCCGGATTGGCCGTTGGTAGCGTCACCGTGTACCACGGTAAACCCTGCCGCCGACAAGGTCCATCCATTTTCCGTACCGGCAGCAGGAGTCGAACCTGCACAGCTCACGCCACGGATTTACAGTCCGCTTCCCTCGCCACATGGGATGCGCCGGCGCACGCTCCCCAGGAATCGAACCCAGACCAAGAGGTTTGGAAGCTCTTGTGCTACCACTACACCAGGAGCGCCTCGTCGGGGAGGCAGGATTCGAACCTGCGATGTCTTGATCCCAAATCAAGTGGGCTGCCTGGCTGCCCTACACCCCGGTTTGGTCCCGGCGTGTGTCCACGACCGGGCGGCTAGCGCCAGGGATACGGTCGTGGGGCGAAGAACATGGTGATCATCATAGCGTGCGCTTCCAGGGATTCGAACCCTGACTGGGCCGGGTTTAAGCCAGCTGCCTCTGCGTTGGGCTAGAAGCGCGTACACCCTCTGGGATTCGAACCCAGACTTGACCGGGTTTGAGCCGGATGCCTCTCCCGTTGGGCTAAGGGTGCTTGCCGTACTCCCGGTGCGATTCGAACGCACACTGTCTGGTTCCTGAGACCAGTGCTTCTGCCAGTTGAGCGACGGGAGCAGGTTTCTTGTTTCTTTGTTTCGTAAAAGCGGAGGGCGGAGGTCATGCTCCCCGAGCGCCATCACGCGCTACCCGGTATTCGACGCCGGTCGCAGGCTATCCCGCTGCTTCACCCTCCGAGGAGGGCTACGGGATTGAACCGTAAGCGGTGAGGCTTGCTCGGGTTAGCAACCCGGCTCCGGCGACCAACCGGAAAAGCCCTCCAGACTTAGCTAAGTCGTAAGGGACTAGATGACAGCAATCGGTGGTCGCGCACGTCAAGCAGTGTAGCAGTGCCGCACAAGGGATTTGAACCCTTCCCGTTCGCTTGGTTAGGGCTCACGGTCTGCCGTCGGTGCGGCTTTCCAGCGGTGCTCCATAAACGTCAGCATCAGATACCAGCGCAGGGCCCGCCAGCGCATGGCCCACCACTCGGACATCAGCACGCCAGCCTGGGGATGTTGATGCACCTGCACAAGTAGTACATGTCGTCATCCTCGGTCAACTCAGCGGCGGTGCCGATCTCGATGCCCTCGCTGTCGTAGATCACGCTGACGTCGGGCATCATGCCCATCGTCACCAGCCCGTTCACAGGCGCCCGCTTTTCTGCAGGGCCGCCACCAGGAAGTACAGCAGGATCAAGCCGCCGATCACCCCGACCAGTGTGTTCACGTCTCTCCGTTCACCTGTTTGCGCTGCGCGCGGTAGGCCGACAGCTCGTCCAGCACGTCGCCGTCGTCGAGCTCGGCGTCGCTCATCGGCGGGGTCGGGCCGGCGCTGATCCGCTCGTCGACCATGTCGTAAATCTTGGCCTGGTCGGCCATCAGCCGCCGCGCCACCTCGATCGCCTTGAGGTCGTTGTTGTCGACGTGGCTCATCGCCTTCTTGACCAGGTGCTCCATCCGGGCCATATAGATCGTCATGGCGTTGGCGTTGCGCAGGATGTGGTCGGCGGCGCAGCGCTCCAGCTCGGCCTTGATGATCTGGTTGACCCGGGCGTCAGTCAGATTGACCTGCGCGTTGGCACCGATCGTCTTCTGGCTGTGCCCGGCCACGAACAGGTCCAGGATCAGCGCGTCCCGCTGCTGGCGTTCCTTGCGGGTCAGCGCCCGACCGGTCATGGTTTGTATCTTCCCGCCAGAGCGTGGTTCAGGTCGGGATCGCCGAGGTTGGGCGTGTCGCCCAGCGGGTCGGTGCCGACCCGCTCCTTGATGATCTCCCGCATCAGCCAGGCCCGGCCGCGGGCGACCCGGTAGCGCGACATCAGCGCTTCGTTGCGGCCGTAGTCGCGGTCCCAGCCCGGGCTGTCGGCCTTGGCGCCGGTGTACCCGCCGGCCGCGGCGCTGTTGTGCTCGAAGGCGTAGATGTTGCCCGGCGTTCGGCGCAGCGTGGACAGGGTTTCCACCACGAAGGTGAACGCGGTGTCCTCGTGCCCCCAGCCGATGAACGCGGGGTCCTGCCCGCCCAGGCGCCAGTATTCGGCGGTGGTGGTGACCAGGCAGCCGCCCACCCCGGCCGCGCCGTCGCCGCCCCACTCATACAGCGTGGGCAGCTCGGCGAGCCTGCGGAACGGGACCTCGACGTACTCGGGCGCCAGGATGCGGTAGCGGGTGAACGGCCAGCACACCCCGACCGGGTCGGCGACGGCGGCCTTGACGTTGGCGATGTCGGGCACGGTGTCGGCGTCGCAGATCACCACCACGTCGGTCTTCGCCTGGGCCACCGCGTTGTTGCGGGCCTGGCTCAAGCTGAAGATATCGCCGTCGGAGTCGGCGGTGATCACCGGCCAGCCGGTTTTCCACCAGAGCTCGAGCACCCGGTTGTAGGCGGCCATCCGCGAGGGGCTGGGCCGCCACGGGATGCACACCGTGGCCGGCGCCCTACGGCGGCTCACACCTTCACCTTGCCGCAGTGCACGCAGTTCGGGGAGGCTGACACGTACTCGCAGGCGCACATGTTGTCGGGATCCTCGCCGTGATAGCCGGGGCAGCCGCACGGCCGCCACGAGGTGTACTGGCCGGTCTCAAAGTTCCAGCCGGACAGGATGCGGACCCGGCATTTACCGTCGCCATCGAGGTTGTGCTGCTTGGCCAAATGCGGGCATTCCGTACACTTCGGGCTCACCCTCCTCATTGTCGGCGTCCTCCGCTGATTCGCCGGGATGCCGGGGCCGTGTCATCACCACGATCAGCACCATGTTGAACACGCACACGCACACCAGGGCCAGAAACGTCGCGAACAGCATGGGTATCTACAAGTACCAGACGGACTTGAATTCCGTGTTACGGCAAGCTAATCGGGCCATAACCCGAGCCGCCACACGTCATCGTCGCGAACTCCTCGTCAGGGCTCATCGTGGACGTATTTCCAGTGCCCGTTGCCGGCGGCGGCGCGCCACACCGACTTCACGGCCGGCACGTCCACCAGCCGGAACCCGGCCGCCATCAGCGCGAAGCACTCGTGGATGTCGGCGCCCCAGTGCGCGAACTCGCCGTCCGGGTAGGGGAACGCGCGCAGCACGTCGCGGCGGGCGGCGAACACCCCGCCCTGGACGTGGATTTGCGGCAGGTCGGCCGGGAAGCCGTGGCTCTGCGGCGGCCCGGCGGCCTGCAGGCAGCCGGTCATCGCGACGGTGCGGGTCTGGTCGTCGACGATCGGCGCCAGCAGGTCGACCGCCCAGGACGGGTCGCGGGCGAAGCCGTGATTGGTGCACACGTACAGCAGGTACGGGCGGGTGGCGAGCTTGACCGCGAGGTTCATCGCCGGCCCGTAGAGCAGGTTGTTGCCCAGCTGCCATTGGTATCGGGTGCGCTGGATACCCTCAGCCTCCGCGGTGATGAGCGCGTCGGCGAGGCGCTGGCTGGTGGTGTCGGAGTTGTCGATGACGATCAGCTCGGAGTCCAGCGGCGTCAGCGCGGGCAGCAGGTCGCGGTTCAGCCGCTCCAGGGCCCGGTCCTCGTTGTTGTGGGCGATCATGATCGCCGTCACCGGGATCACGCGAGCCTCCAGTAGCCCACGATCTTCGCCGTACCACCCTCGCTGGGGTCGAAGATGTCGTGGATCACGCCGTCGACGACCGCGCTGGGATGGCCGTCGGCGCGCAGCACGATCAGGGAATGCGCGGCAGGCAGGTTCTCCTGGACGAAGTCGACCGCGAACGGGAACTGGACATACGGCCAGCCGCCCTCCCGTGCGATCTCGCGCAGCCGCCCGAGCGATCCGTCCTGCGCGCAGGTGCAGACGTGCGTCATCAGTGCCCCTCTCCGCTGGCGAGGCGCTGCAGCGCGGTCGCGGCGATCATCGCCAGCATGATGATCCGTTGCGGGTGATCCAGGGCCAGCATCGAGATCATGATCTGGGAGGTCGGTTGCGGGGCGGTGCGCAACGCCTTGATGAATTGGTCCACGATGTCGTCGGCGGCGGCCCACTGGACGGGGTCATCAGCGTGGTGGTTCATTTGACGGCCAGCGCGTAGATGTCGCCGGCGTTGGACTCGTCGGCGAACCAGAAGTGGAACGGCTCCAGCCACTTTCGCAGATCGTCGCGGGTGACGTTGCGGTAGAACTCGCCGTCGCGGATCGGTCCGCCGTCCACCGCGGAGTGCGGTGCCCGCCCTTCTCCGGCGGTGGTCATCAAAAACACTCCGCCCGGACCCAGCATCGCGTGCGCGTTGTGGCAGATCGCCTCGGCCTCGTCGGTGTGTTCCAGGGTTTCGCAGCAGACCACCGTGTCGGCCATCGGCCCGTGCCAGGTCGCCGCGTTGCCGACGCGGTCCACGTTGGGGCCGGGCACGATGTCGACACCGACGTAGTGACGGGCGTCGGTGAACAGCGGGCGCACCGGCCCCGAGTACGGCCAGTCCCCGGCCACGGTGCGACTGCCCAGCTCAACCACCCACTTGCGGGGCTCCAGCCGTTCCAGCATCGAGAAGATGAACTTGTACGCGCCCTCATGCATCAAATCTCCCGATCTAGATCGTTGTGGCTCCATAGGCGACGGGCGCGGATAGACGCCAGGTGGCACCTAAGCTCCTCTCGACCAACCTGGGCAGTAGCCCAGGATCACGTTGCCGGTGTCCCAGTTGGTGCGGGTGCCCACCTTCCACGCCTTGCGCTCGGTGCGCTGCTGCATCGGCCACGGCCCGTCGATCGGCACCCCGTCGGCGTGGTCGACCAGCGAGGGCACCGTGTAGCAGATGCCGACGTTCCAGCTCTGCGCCCAGCGGGTGATCCGCAGCGGCAGCTCCTCACCCCGCTGGGTGATGTCGTCGAGCATCGGGGTGACCATGCGGATGCGGATCGCGTAGGCCACCGACCCGATCAGGCAGTCCCCGAGGATCCACGCCTTGCGCTCGGACTCGGCGGTACGCACCGCGTCGGCGGCCGCCTGCTGGGTCTCCTGTGAGGGGTGGCCGTAGCCCAGGTAGAGCCCGACAATCGGCGCCGGCGCGTGCGCCAGCGCCCGTTTGAGCTGGGTGCGGAAGTCGCGCACCGGCCACGCGTCGTCCTCGAGCACCACGCACCAGTCGGTGTGCCGGTAGGCCAGGGCCTTGAGCACGGCGATGTGGTTGCCCTCGCGGCCCAGGGTGCCGTCGTCGACGTTCATCGCGATCGCCCCGACGTCGTTGCGCAGTGCCCGCGCGGTCGGGGCCCGCGAGGTGTGCGCGACCACGCCGACCGCGATGGTCACGGCTTCACGACGAAGTAGGGCAAGTCATCGGCCCGCCCGGGGCCGGACCTTGAACCCCAGCGCGGTGCGCGCCGGGAACGTGTCCACCCGCAGCTGATCCAGGCCGGGCCGGAACTCCACGTCGGTCGCGATCACCCACTCGTCCATGTTCTCCTCCGTGTTGTAGCCCTTGTGCTCCAGCTCGCAGGGCACCTCGGTGCCATCCGGGCGCACGATCCGCACCCCCTCCGGTCTACCCATCGCCGATCACCTCGGTCAGCAGCTCGTCCAGCACCGCGAACACGCCCCCCAGCAGAACCCACATCGCTCGCGGCCGTTCATTCGCCGGAGGACCCCACGGCTCCGATGCGCGGGCAAGCTCGCCGGTCTCCCGCAGATTCCGCCGAAGCTGAGCGATCCGCTCCTTGTCGACCATCACCAGCTTTTCGTCCTCAGCCATCACGCTCACCCAGCATCTCGTTCAGGACCGCATCGAGGATGGCGCCGTGCACCCGCAGCAGCCGCCCGATCGTCTCCTGGCTGTTGTCGATTCCGGCGGCCGCCAGGATCTCCCGGTGTTCGTCGCGCAGGCCGCGCAGCAGCTCGTTGCGGCCGATCGGGCGCCCCTGCATCCGCGCCGCCTTGTCGGATTTACCCAGGCCGCCCTTCTCCACGTCGGCGGCCCAGCGGGCGATGGTGTCGTGAAACGAGAACACCCCTCCCGCTTCACCTTTGGCGTCCAACTCACCCTGACAGTCAACGCAGACAGTGGCGACGGTGTCATCGGCGCGGTGCACCCGATAGGTGGAGGCGTGCGCGCAGTTCGGGTCGGGCTCGTTGAACACGTCGACCGGTTTCCAGCCGCCCCACTGGGCACACTCGGCCACGTCCAGATCGGCGATCGCCGGCGCCGGGATCAGCTCGAACAGCGCCAGCTCGTGCGGCGCCATCAGCACGCCGGCGTCGGCGGCCGGCTCGTGGATCGCCTCGATCCGGGTCGGCAGGTTGAACGGCGGGGCCTCCATGTCCAGGGCGCGTTCCATGTAGCCGCGCCACGCTAGCCCTTCCGGCTCGTAGTCCTCGTTGGACCCGTCCTCCCAGTGGCTGGTCAGCAGGTAGCGCGCGCCGCAGGCTCGCATCTTGTCGAGCACCTTGGTGATCTCGTCGTTGGGGAAGTGGATCAGGACGTGGCGCGCCAGGATGCAGTCCACAGGCGGCATCACCTCGCAGGTGAGCAGGCTGGTTGCGGCGAACTGGATGTGGGGGTTGCCGTAGTTGTCGGTATTGGCCTCGATGAAGCTTGGCTCGACATCCCAGCCCATATAGAGATCCAGCCCGGACAGGTCGACCTTGCTCATCCAGTTCCAGTCGCCACAGCCCACGTCCAGCACCGTCTTGATCCCGTACCGCTTGAAAATCTCGGGCAGGATCTCCCGTAGGTTCTCGGTCTGCGCGAGCGTGGCACCTGGACCGTTGGCAGTCTCGGTGTTACCGAACTCGTCGGGCCGCGATTTATGCAGCTCAACGATCTCACTCCATGCTTTGACATTGTCGTCGGCAAAGCTCATGATGCGCGCTCCCTCGATCGCCTAGCTCGATCTTTCGCGCAAGTGACACAGTCGCGTCGGGTACGCCCATTCGCCATGACTTCCACGTAGGTGTTCTCTGGCGTGAAGGCATGTCCGTTCTTGCAGTGCGTCTTGCGGGCGTTGTTGTGGCTGCCGTTGGCAACCATGTCATTTGTGTTATCGGGTCGATTGCCCCAGTAAAGATTCTCGGCCCGGTTGTTCAGTGGATCGTCATCCCGATGCAGGCCGAAGGGGCGTTCATCTGGGCGCGGGCCCTCGAACGCTTCAAGGATCAGCAGATGTACCTTCGTCGGGCCACGCGGCGGAATGTTGACGAACGGATAGAGTCGCCCCTTCCGGTCGGCCAAAGAGAATTTTAATATCCGGCCGCGAGAAAATCTCTGGCGTCCATCCTTCCGGTCGATCTGCCTATCGAGGCTGCGTATCCGGCCTAGCGATGACGCTTGGTAGCCGGGGCAACTAGGGATGTCGCGCCATTCTTCCGCGAAACTCATGTCCACTCCCAGGTGATCGTCAGGGTCTTGCCGAACAGCGGTCCGAATATCCAGCCCCGCTTGCGCCGGGCCGCCCAGTTGAAACTGCTGTAGATCATGCGATCCCTTCCTCGTGGTGTTTGTTGACGAAATCCTCGACGTCGTCGATGCACTGCCGGTAGCCCTGCCACCATGCCTTCTGCCGGGAGTGGTCCTGCTTCGGCGACTCGCTTTCACGGTGGTCGATGGTGCGCAGCGCGCCCTCGGCCAGCTTGCGCAGCCTGCCCAGCTGCTCGGTCATCTCCACAGCCGGTCCCACAGCGCGTGGAACCGCTCCGAGAGGGTCTTGGGCCGATCGTGCACCGGGCAGCCCGGCTCCATGCTGGGCCAGTCGTGCTCGTCGAAATCACAGATACAGGTCATAAGCCCACCAGGGTCGTGAGGTTGATGTAGCCGATCATGCACCGCTTGTTGCACAGCTTGAACACCAGCGTGTGGCGGGCCCCGCCACCGGGGCCGCGGTGACCCTTCTTGCCGGGCATGACGAACGTGGTCGCGCCGCGCGATGGTTTGTTGCCGCAGATCGGGCAGTGCCCCATGACGTGGAACGGCCCGGGGATTCTCATCTCCCCGTCGCCGACCTTCACCGTCAGCCCGGTCACGGGGTGTTCCTGGGCGCGAACACGATCGACGTGGGCGCCGGCACCGGCTCCCCGGAGGCCGGGCAGCGCAGCTTCGCCCGGCCGGTCCCGATGAAGTGGCGCTGGTAGCGGTAGCGGCGCTCAGAGGGAATCCACTGCACCGGCGCCGTCGCCGAGCAGGTGTGGCACTGCACCTGCACCCCGCTCATGACAGCGGCTCCGCCACCGGCAGGCTGTGGTCGTCGCCGCAGTGCCGATAGGTGGGCGCGGCCCCGTGCGGGGTGGCGTGCCACCATCTGTCGCCGTACTTGACGAAGTGGATCTTCATGACGGCCTCTCCGCAGTGTCGGCAAATCTTCACAGGTATCGGGGGTTGGCCCATCGGACCTCCACCCAGGGGGTGTTCTCGATCAGCGTCCGCATCGGGCTGGTCACCGCGCGCAAGACCTCGATCACGCCGAGCTGGGCCGCCACCCCGGCGGCGTCCTGCTGATCACGCACGATGATGAGCATTTTATGTGGCGACCCGCTCGTCGTAGACGACGGCCTCGGACGGATCGCGCCCGTACACCAGGCCGCCGGCCAGCAGCTCGTTGTACTCGGCGCAGTCGCCGCAGTGATGGCGGCGCACCACGAACCCGTTGGTCAGCGGCTTGAAGTTCGGCGGCTCCGACCAGGACTTCCAGCGGGTGTCGGGCACCAGCACCGCCACCGCGCCGCACTTGTCACAGCACACCAGTGCGTTCATTCCGTACAGGTTCATCTCGGTCACGCGCTGATGGTAACGGCAAACCCGGACAGGACTCCGAGACTCGCCGCATCGCGGCGAAAACTGCCGAAAAATCCGTATATTCGCAGATCATCACGGATTGTCCTGGATTGACGCGGAGGTGTCCACCGGTGGACACTCCTGGCGCATTTTGTCCAGACCCTCGGCGATCTCGGTCAAACACGCCTTCATGTCCGGCCCAAGCATGTCATCGGTCCAGCCCTGCCTGCGCAGCCCGGCTTCGATCCCGGCGGCGCTGACCCGCTCGACACGCGGCCGGATCGGGATCGCGATGTCGATGGTGTTCTTCTCCGCCTCGTCCATGAACGCCGCCAGCGCCCGACCGCAGTCGGTGCACAGGTCATACCCCGTCGGCGTCCCGCGCGGATCGTCCGACACCGTCAGCCGCACCCACCCCTCGATCCGGTTCCGCCCGCCCTTGCCGCCCGGGTCGACCACCGTCGTCCCGCAGCGGTCGCACGTCACTGTGGCCTCCCTGCTCATAAGGCCTCGACCAGCAGGGTGAACAGCGCCCAGCCGTAGAACAGCAGCGCGAACGGGGCTATGGCCGCACACAGCCACAGCGTGGCGCGGTACTCGAGGCGGGTGCGGTCGGTGAAGTCGTGCGGGTCGCCGGTGTAGCCGAACAGCCAGCGGCGCGCCTGCTCGGTCATCTGAACCGCGTCCACCGCGCGATGTCGCGCCACGCGGGGCGCCATCGCGTGCCTATTCATCGGCCCAGACCACGGTGGTGGCGCCGTCATGGCCGTGGATGGCGACCAGGTCATCCACAGAGTTGTACACAGCTGTGGACCGCAGCGCCACGATCCAGCGCAGCGCCACCGTGCCGTCGGTGAACGCCACTCCCTCGGCCACCACCCCCACCCCGGAGGTGCCGGAAGGGTCCTCGGTCCGGTTCAGCACGAACCGCCGCGGCAGCGACCCGGTGATGAACGCGGCCTGCGGTTTCGCCTCGCCGGGGTCGGCCCACTGGCCGCTCTCGCCCAGGGCCCTGCTGTGTTCGACCATTCTTCCTCCTTCTCGGCACTCGACGATGCATCCCTGGTGCACGAAGCAGGCCAGCGGATACGGACACCACTGCTGGACGGGACACGTCACAGCACCCCGCCGAACGGCGGGTCGTCACGGTGCGGGCGGTCCGGGTTCTCTTTGAGCCACTGGCGGCCGAGCCGCTGACGTGCGCGCACCGCGCGCCGCTGCCGCCGGTGGCGCCACTTGTTGCCCAGCCACCAGCCGGTCGCGATGCAGCCGGGAACGGTGATCGCGACGTAGATCAGGTAATACTCAATGATGCTCACCACCACCTCGCCACGACGCCGACCGCCAGGATTAGCGCGAGCGCCGAGAGCGCCGCGCTGAACACGCTCAACCGCAGCCCCCACGTCGGGTGCTCGAGGACGAACCGCGCCACGGGATGCGCCGCCTCCCATTCGCAGGCCTTGCAGGTGGGGAACTGCTCGCGCAGGTGTTCGGGCATGGTGGTTTCCGGGTTGAATCCGTGCCTACACGTCGGCGTCATAAGGTGGCTTCCCTTCACTCTCTCGCAGGAATCGGCGGGCCCGCTCCATCGGATCCACCGAGGAGGTGTAGCCGTGGCAGTTGCCGCAGTACCCCCACTCGATGTCGTGCGGGTTGTAGCTGGTCATGTGGCAGACCGGGCAGGTGACGTGCGGGTACTGCTCGGTGTGCGGGTAGTCCTTAGTCATCGGGGTTCCTCGGGATCAGCTTGTCCATGAACTCGGCGCGGCTCATCGTCTCGCCCACCATCCAGGGGGAATCAGGGGTGTCGAGGACCTGGCGCAACTCCTCGGCTGCGGACAGCCTGCTCTCGGCCGTAGGAGGGGTCGGGGAGCCCTTCGCCGTGCCCTTGGGTTCCTGTAGCTCCCCGACCCCACGTTCATCCACCGGTTCGGCCAGCACGTTGCGGCACTCCCGGTGCGCGTGATGCCCGTCCAGGTGATACCACTGGCCGGGGTCCAGCTTGTGGGTGCTGATCAGCTGGATCGGCTGGTGGCAGTGCTTGCACGTCGACTCGGTCGACTTAGTCAATCTGCACCCCCATCAGCACGTCGGTCAGGTGGTCCAGGTAGGCGGGCAGGTACTCGCCGGCGAACCCGCAGGTGCAGTTGCCCGAGAGCTGGCGGCCGGCGTGCTGGTGGTTCTCCAGCAGCAGCCGGGTCACGTCCCACTCGGCCCGCACCATCTGCGCCTCGCTCATGTGATCGCCCCGTCCGGCCAGACCATGTCGTAGTTCTCCGTCCCGCAGTGCACGCACCGCTTGAGCGCGAACACCGGCATGTCGGCCCACTCGCGCGGCGGCTCGATCCGCCGGTGGACCTGCCAGTCATGGCTCCCGAACAGACACCGCAGTCTCAACAGCGCACCTCCACGCTCATCTCGATCTTGTGATCGCTGGACAGCGGGCCCGTGCCGTGCTGGTGCGCCCACGCGTCGCGCTCACGCTCGGTGGCGAACGGCATCGGCGCCCAGCGGTCCGGCCAGCAGTCCCCGCAGTAGGCCAGGAAGAACACCCTGGGGCGGCCCAGGAAGCGGTGGGTTTCCCCGGTGCCGGTGATGTGTTCGACGGTCATCATCGCCGCTGCCTCTCCAGATAGGCGACCAGCTTGGCCGGATAGGGACGGCCCGTCTTGTCGCAGTTGCGCTTGAGCACCACCATGATTCGGCGCTCCAATTCCTCGTCGCTCATATTCGCCAGATCCGCCACGCTAGCGCCGACTCCCGTCCTCGATATAGGCGACCAGCAGTTTGAGCGCCTGAGCGGCGGGGCTGGGCCAGTTGCGTGGATCGTCAACCGCTCGAAGGCATTGCTTGGACTCTGCGAGCACCTGGTCGAGTTGTTTGCCCATCGTTAGTTCCTTTCATAGATAAACGTTGCCGATCCTTGGGTGTCGTCATATCGTTCCGAACCTCCCGAAGTCGGGCAGCGCCGGCTTGCCGTCCAGGCGCCCCCACAGGTGCAGCACGTTGCTGCGGATGTTGATGTGCTGCTCGGGCGGCACGAAGCACTGATAGGCGTGCCCGTCGCCGAACACCGCGCGGTGCAGCTCTTTCAGGTCGGAGTAGCTCGGGACGCGGGCCTGCATCCGGTAACTGACCGACGCGTGCAGCCAGTCGGTGCCCGGCTCGCTGGCCGGGTCGATCGACACGATGATTCCCTTGCCGCCCGGGCCCAGGATGAACCAGGCGTCCTCGGACTCCTGTCCGTCCCAGCTCCACGCCGATGGCTTCTCCCACTGATGCCCCAGCCGCTTGTGGATGGCGGCGATGTCGATGCGGTCGCGGTTCATGTGCGCTGCCGCCCGGTGAAGATGTGCCACACGTAGCGGTCCATCACCACGGTGCCCAGGTAGCTACTGAACGCGCCGAGATTGTCCGGCTCGATCTCCCGCGGCATCGGGTGCCCGGTGCCCACGATGTAGATCGGCACCGTCACCGGGTCGTGGCGGGAATCCTGCTCGTCGAGGACCATCGCCCACAGGTCGATGTCGCCGTCCTTGCCGATCGCCACCGTGAGCACCTCGGCCGGCCAGCCGATGGACAGCTCCTGATACTCGGTCAGCTCCAGCGGGTAGCGCAGGATGCGGTAGTCATCGGGCATAAGGCACGTCCGATCGGGGCCGCTCCGACTCGGGCGGCAAGGTGCCCGCCTCTTTCGCCGCGGCGTAGTGCGGGCAGTGCGACCAGTGCCCGCACGCCAGGTTTCTCAGGTTCATCGTCTCGAAACCGCAAGTGCCGCAGCGGTATCCCTGTATTCCACTCATCACTCACCTCGCATACGGGTTGTATCTGCGCCGTTTCCACCACGGGCGGGCCTCGACCTCCTCGATCGCGCGCAACAGGCTGATGTTGGCGCCCACCAGCTTGGTGATGATCTCCCACAGCACCGGATCGCTCTGCGCGATCGGCTTCTGGATCTCGTGCCAGCGGTCCATCATCGCCACCACGTCGCGCCGGGCGCGCTCCGCGTGACTCATTTGCGCTGCCTCCGTTGCTGCACCCGATAGCTCATCACGATCGCCGCGCCCATCACGACACCACCCAGGAAGCAGAGCACCGACTCCACGATGAACTGCGTCATGTGATCTGATCCAACAGCGGAACGCCGAACTCCACCGCCTTGCAGCCGTCGTGGTGGTGTTCGATCGCGTACTCCAACGCCTGCATCTTCTGACCGAACAGCACGAACGAGGAGCCGTCGGCGTTGTAGGCGCACCAGATGCGCCGCGACTTCGCGTCCTCCTTCGCCTTGCGCTCGGCGACGCGGCGGGCCTGCTCGCGTCCGGCCGCAGTCTGCGGCGCCTTGGGCGGTGCCGGCGGTGTCGGTTCACTCATCACAGATCCCCTTCCTTGACCGGGCTGTGCAGCCACGCCTTGAACGCCTCGTAGTTCATCACTTCGGCGCTGCGCCAGCTCATGTCGTCAGACAGCGTGCGCGCGAGGATGCCGTCGAGTTCGGTGGTGAACGGGCCCAGGTGCTTGCCGACGAATTTGTTCACGATGTGATACGGCCCGCCGGGCGGATACGGCAAGTTGCCTTCGTGGGGCGGGCCCGACTTCTCGGCCACAGCCTCACGTTAGCAGCACGCTGTGAAATCCACAGTGTGGCGTGGCGCTGCGGCGTGTCGCGCCTCCCACGCGCGAGAATGTGCCCATGCCCGAAACCGAACAGCTCGCCCACAAGCCCGTCACCCACCCCACCCTGACTACCCCATGCACCGTGCTGGCGCTGCGCAACTGGCTCAACAGCGTCGAAGCCGTTGCCAGCGGAGACTTCTGGGAAACCCAGGTCACCACCACCGCCACGTCGGTGGCCGTCGCCTAGACGCCGCGCCGGTCCACCCCGGGGTCACCGCGCTCGATGCGCTCGAGCGCGTGCAGCACGCCGGAGCGGCTCATGCCCACCCGGGCCGCGATCTTGGACAGTGACCAGCCCTTGGCCCGCAGCGTCACGATCAGATGGTCCCGCTCGCCGGCCGACAAGCTGTACAACCGCTCGCCCACAGGATCATTATGGACGCCATGCCAACCCACGAAACCCCCATCGTGCTCGGGGCGTCCTATCGCGACAAGGCCACCGGCTTCGAGGGCGCCGCCGTCTCGGTCCACTTCTACTACGGCCACACCGTCGAGCGGGTCACCATAGCCGCCCTGGATAAGAACGGGGCCGTCGCCGAGCAGACCTTCGAAGGCCCGCGGCTCGCGCCCACCAGCACCGCCATCGCGCCGCTCAACGGCGCCCTGGGCTTCAACGCGACCTGACATGGAGCTGCTCACCACCACCGAGCACGGCGTCAAGGTCTTCTACGACGAGAACGAACCGATGCTCGGCATCGAGTTCCCGCACGAGGCCTGCCGCCAGTGCCACGCCGACATCGTCGGCCTGCGCCGCTGGCTGGACAGCCGCGGCCTGCTCAAAGAGAACATGAACTGATGGGCGCCATGAAACGCGTGACACTGCCGATCCCCGGCATCACCGTGACCGACCTTGAGGCACTGAAGGATTGGATGGAGTCCGACGAGCACAATCACCACTGCAACGCCTGGAACGAAGGCCTGTGCTGTTGCCTCGACAGGCTGACCGGCCAATGGGTGCCATGATGGGCTACACCATCGTCGACCGCTCCACCTGCCCCGACTGCCACGGGCCGATCGTGCAGCTGCTGCTCGACACCGACATCGACGGCAACGACGACTACGCCGGCGTCGGCTGGTTCCACGTCATCAGCCACCGCGAGGTGCACGCACTGTGCCCACTGAAGGCCCATCCGCCCTGTACCTTCTGCGGCCGCACCGACATCGCACCGGACGAGAACTGCCCGTGGGGCTGCAAGACCCGCACTGGGAGTGGGCCGAGCTTGCCGAAGTCCCCGCCAAGGTACAGGCCATGACCGAGCGCCTGGACGGGTGCTTCGTGTGCCACAAGGCCGCCAAGTGGCGAATGCATCAGGCCGGGGTCAAGGATTCCGAGCTGGCCGCCTGCCGCCTGCACGTCGACAAGGCCCTGATGGCACTGCTGGACACGGGCGAGCCGCCCACCCCGGTCGCCGGAGTGTTCGCGATCGTCGAGAAGTGTCCGCGGGTGGACACTGTCGGACCCCAGTGATATACACCCGGCATGGAGCGGTGGAAAGGTATACCCGGCGCACCCGGATACCAAGCCAGCGACCACGGACGAATCCGCAGCATCGACCGAACCATCAGGAAAAGCAACGGCCGCACGGAACGACGCCTAGGCAAGCTCCTGAAACCCTTTCCCAACGAGAAGGGCTACCTGCGCGTTAACGTCGGCGGGAAGTTCCGCTACGTCCATGACCTGATCCTCGAGGCATGGGTCGGGCCCCGACCACCAGGGCGGATACACGGCTGCCACGCCGACGACAACAAGATCAACAACACGCTAAACAACCTGAGCTGGAAGACCGCCGTCGCCAACGAACAAGCCAAGGTGCAGCACGGCCGCCACAGAAACGGAACAGGTCAAACCGCTGGCGCCACTAGCCAACGCACCGATTACCACCGTGAGTACCGCCGACGTAACGGCGAGCTGATCCGGGCCCGTGAGCGTGCCCGCGACCGCTATAACCGCACCCACAAACACGCCTGAAACCTGGCCTGCTGCAACACCTTTCGCCCCTAGCAAACCGTTGAAAGCCGTTGTGCCGCAAGGGCGTAGCTTAATGCCATAACGGCAATTCGCACACCCATCGGGCGGCGCGGGGTTGCGGGGAAAATTCGCTGTTTCGGGGAGTGAAATCACGAGCTACCGCTCCCGCGGCCCTCGGCCGCGGAGACTTTGCCACATCGCGCGAGCCGCAGGTCAGCGGCTCGCGCAAGTTTGCTGGCATCGCGGAGCGATTCCAGCAAACTTGTTAGCCTGTCAACACGTCGCAGGTGGCGACGTGTTACCGGCGAGTAGCAAACAAATCGCGTCATGTAGTGAACGCCAGCGTTCACTCTGTACGCGATTCTAAGCGTTCGGCCGCAATGCCCTGACCAGCGGAAACGCAAACCGTAGCCAATTACCCTAGCGCGGCATATTCGCAGGTGGGCGATTCGGCAGAATGGCGTACAGAGTGAACGCGCGCGTTCACTACTGCCGCCCGCCTGACCTCGCCCGCCCGCCCGCCCGACACCGCCCGCCCCCCCGCCCCCCCCCCGCTGCCGCCCGCCCGCCCGCGGCCCCCCTCCCGCCCGTGCTCGCCCGGGTGCCACCCGCCCGCCTGCCGCCTGCCGATAGTTCCGTTTGACTCATGCGCGCGGGTGTGATAGAAACGACGTATAACTAAAAATTCGTAAGGCACCCGCCCCGACAGGGGGAGGAAGTCAGCAGTAACGATCACCTGCTGGAATGGGACAAAAGCCCACTGCGAACGAACTAAATAGTGGTTCTAAATTGGCTGGTCAGGTATGGCGGCACTCAATCCCGAGTGTGCGGCATCACGACCTGACCACTAACTCAGGAATGAGATAGATATGTCCACTTCACAAGGTTCTGTGGCTGGTAAGACCAACACTGACACGGCAGTGCCGTTCGGTAAGGGTCACACCATCGACAGGCTTGCGCTTCAAAAGGACATTCTGAAGCGACTGCCCAAGGCTGAGAATGAGAACAACATCATTCTTACTCTGTTGAACGATGCCTTTTGGTGCAACATCACCGCAGACCCGCGTATCAAGGATGCGAACGGCAATCCGTTCAAAGACTTCGCCGCGTGGTTTGCGTTCATCCTCAAGGACTACCCAACGTCCAAGGAAATGTTCTCCAAGGCCGTCGTCAAGAAACTACTCAGCATGGTTCACGAGGATGGTACGCCGTACTCCGTTCGGTTAGTCCAAGGCTTGACAGGCTGGAGCCGTGGTTACGTCCATGACGTGAACCAAGAGAGGCAAGGCAAGCCGACCGAAAAGCAGAAGCGTGCCGCCCGTAAGACGGCAGCGGAGAAGCAAGCCAAGACTCCGGCTCCAGGTACGCCTGCGGAATCGCCTGCCGGTACTCCCAAGCTGGAGATTACCGATCAGGGCAGCGAGGAAAGCAAGCAAGCGTATGCCGCTCGCTTGGTTGCTGCCATGATTCCGCTCGCTGCCAAGTGCGTCGATGTCGTTGCTGACATGGATGCGGAAACGCTCGCTCTGTGGCTCACAAGTGCGGACAAGCAATTCCGCACGGCTAGCAATATGACCAAGACGCACACGGAAACGGCACGGCTCGCAGAAGTCAAGGCAAATCAGGCTCCCAAGCCTGCCGCGCCCAAGCCTGCCGCGCCCGTCAAGGTCAGCGCCTAGCACCACAACCAAGCTCCGCCCGCCCGCCTAGCGGGCGGGCGGAGCTTCTCACTCTGAGAGGTCAATGCAATGCAGTACGAAACATGGCAGGACGCACGCGCGACGTGCGTTCACGTCGAACGTTCCTATGTTGGGGGCGATGGCACCCGCTATCAGGAACACAAGATCAGCACTCCAGCACAGTCGCACGGCTGGAAATTCCAGCGTGCCGACTACCGCACGTATTCCGCTGGTCAGTCGTGCGGGCGAAACGGTTGCGCCAATAGCTAACCCGAAAAGGCAGACGTGTCCACCCCGGTGGACACGTCTGCCTTTTTTTTGCCCTTTTTCCCGCGCCGCGCCGCGCGCACGCGCCAGGCGTGTGCCGCGTCGGGATGTCCGTCGCCGGCGGCCTGGCGGCCGGCAACGTGTCCACGCCCGTGGATACCGGCTCCCGGCTCCCGGGCTCCGCGCTCCGGCGCTCCGGGCATCGCGGCACCGTGGATCGCGGATCGCGGATCGCGCGCTCCCGGGCCGGGCGAGCGCAGCGCCGCGCTCCCGGGATGTGCGCGCGCCGTATCGGGATGTGCGCGCGCCGTATCGGGATGTCCGCGCCCGCGGCCAGCGCCCGCGCTCCCGGGCCGACCCGTTTGCGCACCGGCCGCATCGAGGCGCAGCGCCGTGTCCGCCGCGTGGACACGCCAGCTCGGGGCCGCTGGGCTCGCTCACCTATTTAGTCCATTTGACATAAGGGTACAAACAAGGGTACAATGTAGTTGGAAGTTGAGCTTTCGCCCAACGACCGCCCGCCGTGTCCACGCCCGTGGACACCGGCGAATCCCACGAAAAGAAAGGGGCCAGAAATGGCTCGCAAGAACAACCGCAAGAACACGCCGCAGGCGCGCAAGCCGCGCCAGGCGACCCCGCTCGATGCGGGCGCGCTCAACCAGGCGGCGCACACCCGGCGCGAGGCCGTGCTCGACGCGGCCGACCGCATCACCACCGACCGCGCCTACCAGCGCGCGACGCGCGGCCTGACCGCGATCAGCGCACCGGCGCGGCCCGACTGGACGCTCGCGCTCGCGCTGCGCGCGGCCAGCCAGGGCGGTGACGCGGCATGAGCGCCGACTACACCGCGCCCGAGGGTGGCGAGGACACCTACCTGGGCACCTATGTGCCCAGCGAGGAACTCGAAGACACGGCTGGCGCCACCTGGGCCGAGCTGGTCATCGGCCGCACGCAGGAGGTCGGCGAGTGCAAGTTCTGCGGTGCGCTCGTCGCGCTGGACGCGGCCTACTGCGGCGAGTGCGACACCGAGGTGATCGCGTGAACTACATCAACATGAGCGCCGCTCCCGAGGCCGTGATCCAGGGCGACCTCATCGTGGTCAACGGCACGCTCGCCACCGTCGAGTCCAGCCACGCCGACGCGCCGGGCTGGGTCATCGAGTACAGCTGGCGCAGCGCGAACGGGCGCATCGACACCAGCTATCTGTGGTTCGACCCCGACCTCGGCCACCTCAACAGCGTGGCGCTCGTCGAGACGCGCAACAGCATCAGCGACTAGAAAGGAGCAACGTCATGGGCGCTTGGGATGACACCTGGATATGTGATCGGGGTCAGCTCCACGACCGCGACGGGCGCGGGTTCTGCGACTGCCCGCCCGACGAGGACGAGGACCCCGACGACTAGCCCGCACACGAGAAAACCCCGCACGCGAAAGCGTGCGGGGTTTTTTTGTGCCCTCACCACGGTGGCCGGGCGAAGTTCTTCGAGTTCCGTTAGGGTCCCCCTGCCGAAAAAGGATGGACCCCTCCTTTATTTAGGAGGGACCCCTCCGCAAAGGAGGGACCCCTCCGCAGGAGGGACCCCTCCGCGGGGTGGACCCCTCCGTGTCGGGCCTTGACACCGCAGCGTGGAACCCCCACCACGGTGGTTAAGTCCATTTGACATAGCCATTAAAAAGCGTATACTGGTAGTTGAAGTTGAAAACCACCCCACGAAAGGAACGATCATGAACCGCACCATCAAGCTAGTCCTGGGCGGCGTCGTCGCACCGGCGGCCACGCTGGCGGTGCTGCTGGGCGCCACCAGTCACTCCGCACCGGCGCACAGCGCACCCGCGCACAGCGCCCCGGCCGCACCCGCGGCCACCAGCTCCGTGGTCACCTGCGCCGCGCAGCTGAACCCGGCGGGCTGCACCAGCAGCACGCACGGCGGGTGACGCCCACACCAAGAGCCCCGCGCCACATTCGGCGCGGGGCTCTTTTTTTGCCCGCTTGACAGCCCTGTTTTGACAGGCCGCAGTGTCCGCGGCGTGGACACCATTGCGCATTCATTTCGGGTTAGTCCATTTGACATAACGTACCGAATATGGCATAATGTACTTAATGCCCGAATTGGGCAGGAAAAACCGGGAACGTGTCCACCGCGGTGGACACCGCCCCACAACTCCCACGAAGGAGAAACATCATGGGTACATCGAAGAAGAACACCGAGGCCGAGGCTCCCGTCGTCGTGATGGTCCCGTTCGGCGAGGTCGACGGCAAGCCCGTCGCGCTCGACCGGCTGGAACTGGACAAGGCGTTCCAGGCGCAGGGCAAGCGCGAGGAGAAGAACGCGGCCGCGTTCCTCGGGCTGGCGCTGGACACCTTCTGGTCCAACATCCACGAGGACCCGCGCGTGACCGACGCCGAGGGCAACCAGTTCAAGAACTGGGGCGAGTGGTACAAGGACCGCACCAAGGACCTGGAGCTGGTCAAGGAAATCTTCACCAAGGAGCTGCTCAAGCGCCTGCTGGTGAAGGAGTCCGTGCGCAGCGTCGCGGCGGCCACCGGCTGGAGCCGTGGTTACATCCACGACGTCAACCAGGAGTTGCAGGGCAAGCCCACCGCGGCCCAGAAGCGCGCGGCCAAGAAGGAGGCCGACAAAAAGGCCGCCGAGGAGGCCGCCAACGCTCCGGTCGAGGCGGGCTCCGTGCCCGAGCAGGGCGAGCAGTCGCAGCCCAGCTCGCCGTCCGAGCTGGTCGACGCGGCCCTGGTCGCGATCGACGAGGTCGTCAACCACATCGCCGACCTGTCGCCGGAGGACCTGGCCCGGTTCACCGACCGCATCGCCGGTGCGCAGACCGCGATCGACGTGATGGCCGGGATCGCCGGGATCGAGGCCGAGGTCGAGGTCCCCAAGGTCGCGGCCCCGCGCAGCAACGGCAAGGCGCAGGCGGTGGTCGCCTAACCACATAGCGAAAAGCCCCGCACCGTTTCGGTGCGGGGCTTCTTCGTGCCCGAAAACGCCGGCCGTGTCCGCGGCGCGGACACCCCTCATGCCGTTTGTTCCGTTTGACTTGGGGTGCATATTCGGGTAGAATAGTATTTGGAAGTCGAGGAAGGCTTCCGAATCCCACGAAGGAAACGAGAGAGAAATGTTCGGAGTCAAGGAAGTCCCGCACCTCCCGCCCTACCGGGGCGACCGGGAGATCACCGACGCGGAGGTGGCGATCGTCAAGGAGCAGCGTGCCGTGCTCCGCAAAATCGCCGCCCGGCACATGAAGGTCGCGAAGTTGCAGGCCGAGATCGCCGAGCTGCACGCGCAGCTGAACCGCCCGTGCGATCGCTCGATCGACGACCTGATCGCCGACGCCGAAGCGGCGCTGGCCTAACAATCAATTCAAAGGACCCCGCGCTTCGGCGCGGGGTCCTTTTTTGTGCCCGTGTCCGCCGCGTGGACACCCTCACCCCCGTTTATTCCATTTGACTTAAGGTGCATTTTCGGGTAGAATAATAGTTAGAAGGTTGAGTTAGGTCACCTTCAATCCCACGAAAGAGAGAGAGTCATGGAAGCTACCAAGGAAGTCACGCTCGACGGGGTGCCGGTCACCCACGGCCTGCGCGTCTGGGACTACGACCTGCGCCCAGGCATGGTGGACCTCACCCACACCAAGCCCAGCGACTGGGAGCCCAGCTCGATGTACCCCGGCCGCACGACGCTGTGGTTTCGGGTCATCGGGCCGCAGCAGGGGCCGCGTGGCTCGCTGATGAATGCCGAGCGCTGCTGGGTCAAGCACCCGTTCACCGGGGAGCGTGCGTGATGGGCGTCCTGGCCGGGATCAGCACCGAGGTGCTGCAGGAAATGTACTGGACGATGCCGGTGCACACCGACGACGCCAGCGCGCGCCTGGACATCATCCAGGCCGAGCTGGTGGCCCGCGGCGTCGGGATCGCACGCGCGGTGTCCGTCAGCGGACACTGCGACAACATCGGCATCTGCCCGTGGTGCGACCGCGAGGCCGGCGACAATCACCTGTGCGAGATGATGTGCGACTGCGCGAATGCCATCATCGCCATCGCGCAGCGCCGCAAGGAGGCGCTCGCATGAGCGCCTACCGCCGCGACGTGTCGCTCAACCACGGCCCCGCCCAGGTGTTCCTCGGACGCCTGGACGCGGTGAACGGCGCGGCCCGCTACGCCTTCCCGACCGCGCACGCCGCGATGGTGTTCGCCATCGCGCACAAGGCGCGTCACGAGCATCGGGCGGTCGTGGTCGACCACCCGGATCGCGGCACCGTCGTGATCACCCTGCAACCCGTGTCCGCGCCGTGGACACCCAGCAAGTAAAGGAGAAAGACATGGCAATCGCGATCATGGCCGGCCAGGACTTCGGCCAGCTCGGATGGGACGGCTGCTGCCGTCTGTCGGCGCAGGCCGCGCGTGACCTGCGCCCGCACCTGGCGCTGGCGATCACCAAGGTCAGCAGCGCGGTGAATTTCACCCACCGCGAGGACGGCCTGGACAAGATGGCCGGCTGGCGCATCGCCGCGCAGGCGAGCGCGCAGTAGCGCCTGCTGAAGATACCCCGCATCCCTCGTTGGGTGTGGGGTATTTTCATGCCCGCATCCCATTAGTCCATTTGACATAAGGTGCAAATTGTGATAGAATAGTAGTAGGAAGTTGAGTTATGCCAACTTTCTGCCCAGCGGGTGTCCATCCCGGTGGACACTCGATCCCACGAAGGAAAGAGAGAAGACAATGATGACACCAGCCCAGGCGGCGAGCCTCAATCTGATGAACGAGGAAGCCGTGCTGGAAATCGCGATGGTCACGAACTATCGCACGATCACCGAGGACTCCCGGTCGATCATGCGCTCGCGGATCAAGCGAATCAACGCCGAGCTGGATCGCTACGAGAACACCGAGGAATGGGTTGCCAGCTTGACACCGGCGACTGTTCCTGCGGTGCACAAGTGAGCGGCGGAGCGTTTCACCGGGGCGTCAACACCGTGATCGTCGCCAACCTGGCGATCGCGGTGTGCGCCGAGCTCGACCACTCGCATGAGGAGATATGGCGCGTCGCCGAGGCGACCTGTCTGATCATCTTCGGGGTCGAGATGCTGGTGAAAATGAGCACTCAGCGCCGTGGGTTCTGGCGTTCCAAGTGGAACGTGTTCGACCTCACGGTGATCGCCCTGTCCGCGCTGCCGATGGTGGTGGCCGGCCTGGACCTGAGTGTGCTGCGGGTGACGCGCGTGGCGCGCGTCTTGCATCTGGCGCGTCACGTCACCCATCTGCGTCTGCTGGACCTGCTCCGGCGGCGTAACCGGGAACAGCTGAGCCTCAGCTGAACCCAGGTGGCGGGGTGTCCAGCGAATGGACACCCCGCCACCACACAACCCATGAAAGAAAGTGAGAGAGAGATGAAGCACAGATTGATGGCGGTCATGCCGAACGGCAAGCGGTGGCCGCAACCCGGAAGCGGCGTGGTGTTCATGTCCTCGCTCGGCGAGGCGATCCACGTCGACCGCGGCACGCTCGCCAGCGTCGAGCGCCCGGTCGACACCGGCCGCGTGTGGGAGAGCGCGGACGGGGATGAGTGAGATGGCGAGATTCTGGAACGACCTGATGATCCCGCTGGGCGTGATCGCCGCGCTGGGCGCCGCCCGGTTCGGCATGTGGCTGCTCAACGTGCCGTTCGATCTGACCTGGAGCCTGTGATGAGCAACATCACCAACACCTACCAGGTGTGGACCGGCGAGGGCGACTGCCACGAGTGCGCCGACTACGACGCCGCGGTCGCCAAGGTGCGCGAGCTGGAGGCGCAGGACATCTACGCCAGGGTCAAGGTCGTCAAGAGCTGGCCGTGCGACGACTGCCTGCGCACCGTGGTCAACTACGGCGGGCACGACGAGAGCTGCGAGTGTGGCGCGCAGTACAACGCCGGCGGGCAGCGGCTGCGCGACGACTGGCGCGACAATCCGTCCAATTGGGACGACAACATCGGCGACCTCGAAGGATTCGAGATTTCGCAGCTGCGGAAGGAGGCTGCGTCGGGCGACTACTGAGCAACCATCGTCAACCATTTCAATTCCACGAAAACCAAGGAGAAAAATCATGAACGCATCAAGCAAGAAACTGGTCTACGGCGGCGTGGTCGCCGGGGGCGCCATGCTGCTCGGCGCCGGGCTCATCATCGGCGCGGGCCTCGCCAAGGCGGACGCCTACACCGAGCTGGGGCCGGTCGTGTGCCAGGCGCTGGAGAGCGGCAAGATGACCGCGTCGCAGCTGGAAGCCCTGGTGATGCAGGCCACCCGCGAGATCCCGGGGCCGAAAGGGCCGCTGAACCACGAGCAGGCGACGCAGGTGATCACCGTCCTGGTCTCGACCTACTGCCCCAGTCAGCTAATCAACATCGCCAGCTGACCCGTCGGTAGCCGGGTTTACCCTCCTACCCGGGGGGTGTCCGCCAGCGGACACCCCCCGGCACCAAATCCCACGAAAGGAATTATCACGATGAAAAACAACACCCCCACGCCGGTATCCGGCATTACCCTGACCGACACCGAGGCGATGAACCTGATCGCCCGCGAGATGAGCGCGCAGGAGTGGGGCGCCGACACCCTGGACGTGATCGCCGCCTACGTGCGCGGCACCGGGCGCACCATCGCCGACTCCGACTCCGCTAACGTCGCGCCCGACGACAGCCTGTGGGACGTCAATCCGCACTGGGCACTCTGGCAGGCCGAGAACAGCGAGTCCGAGAACGCCCGCCGCTGGGAATCCTGGATCGACAAGGTGGAAGCCCTGCTCGGGCACAGCGCCGACGGCAACAACTCCGACGCGGCCAAGGCCGCGGGCACCGCGGACGGCTACAGTATGGACGAGTTCTACGACATGTGGAAGGCCGGCCAGGCTCCACGGCAGGCGGTCGACTCGGTCGGCGAGCACAAGGCGCCGCGATCATGATGGGCCGCGACAAGCTGCTGGCGCTGCGCAAGCGGGTCAAGGCCGGCGAAGTTCTCGAGCGCGACCAGGTGCTGGCGGTGATCGACCACGGTGTCGCCTCCTGGGTGGAGATGCTGGGCGGCGAATCCGCCGTCGCGCGTCGCCGCGAGCTGGCCGAGCGCGAACGCCAGATCGCGCTCGCGCTGTCTGACGTGCGCGCCGAGCTGACCGACACCACGCTGGGCGGCGACGTTCACAAGGCGCTCTACATGGTGGACTGCGCCATCAAGATGCTCTCGGCCAGGGGTCCGACGTGGAAACGCGAATGGTCCTGGCACCGCCCGAGCGCCGACGAGGAGTTCGGGCCATGATCGTCGTGCATCGCTGCACCGAGTGCGGCACCGGCTTCACCGACCACCCGCGCCGCGGCATGTGCCACATGTGCTACGAACGCAAGCGCCTCGCCGGCCAGATCCCCGGCCTGGTGCCCGCGGCGGTGGCACGCGAGCACATCAAGCGCCTCGTCGGGCTCGGCTGGCGCTACCGCGAGATCGCCCGCGCCGCGGGCATCGACCGCTCGCTGATCGCGTTCATCGTGGGCGGGCGCCAGCGCATCAACGCCGACACCGCGGCCGCGATCTGCGCCGTGCACCCGGCCAACCACGACCGCTACGTCCGCAAGGCGTGGGACACCCGGCGCGGCGTGTCCGCCGGTGGACACGAGGCGTGCGTGGTGTGCGGGCGGACCGACACCAGCTGGCGCCGCCGCGGCATGTGCGAAGCCTGCTACGAACAGCGCCGCAACCACGGTGGCATGGAGTGGATCACCTCGCCGCTGGCGCCGCAGGGTGAGTGGGTCACGCGCGCGGTGTGCGCGCAGGTCGACCCCGACCTATGGTTCCCGGAGAAGGGCGGCGCCACGCGGGAGGCCAAGAAGGTCTGCATGTCCTGCCCGGTGCGCGACGAGTGCCTGGAGTACGCGCTGGCCAACGAGGAGCGCTTCGGCATCTGGGGCGGCAAGTCCGAGCGCGAACGCCGCCGGCTGCTGCGTCCCGAGCTGGAGGAGGCGTCGTGACGAACACCGGCGGCTGGTCTGCGCTCACCGACTTGACCTTCATCCTGGACGAGAACCACACCGACGACGCCAACCGCTATCCCATGCTGGCGCTGCACGCCGTGCGGGTGGATGAGCACGGCTGGTGCGGGTGGCATGTGCCGATCGTGACGGCCGGCGAGTTCAGGCGCTACGTCGCGACCTGGGCGCTGATCGACCCGAACGGAACCTGGTCGCCCGAGGGCGTCGTCGAGGGCGACGGCGCCCTGGTCTACGACGACGGCGAGCACGACAAGGACGTGTGGAAGGTGTGCGGGATGCACGACGGCGCACCGCTGTATGGTCTGTCCGGCTGGTGCTGGGTGCAGTTATGATATCGCATTACTCCATTTGACATAAGGTGCAAAACCTGGTAGAATAGTAGTTGAAGGTTGAAAGCTGCCCTCGCGCAGCACAACCCGGCAATCGTGTCCACGCCGTGGACACCAATCCCACGAAAGAGAGAAAGTCATGACACTCGCCCGACACCTCGCCGCTTCTGGCGTCCGGTTCGACGACAACGGCAACGTGCTCATCCCCGGCAACGTGGCGGCCAACCGCCCGCCGTCCTACATCACGCAGCGCCACGCGCCGTCCGTCAACGCTGGGCCTGAGCACGTCTCGCGCCTGTTCATCCACCTCCGCGACGACGGCTCGCGCACCATGACCAGCCAGTCCGGCTGCGCAGCCGGGGTCCCCGATCGCGACGGCAACGCGGTCTGCGGGTGCGGTGGATGGTGACCGTGCGCAGACCTGTCTGGCGGGTGCTGGCGTGGTGCCCACGTCGGCTGTATTGGGTCGTCCAGAGAACCTTCGACACCGTGGCGGACGCCAACGAGTTCGCCGAATCGCTGCGCCACCGCGACCCGCGTCGCCGCGTGTGCATCATGGGCGCCACCATGCCGCCGCGGCTGCCGGTGAAACCGGCGGTCACCAATCCCACCCGCGAGTTCCGCCTGATCCAGGGCGGACTGATCAGCGACCGGGCTGACGCTCTCAAGCGCTACAAGTCACCCGGCTAGGAGTGTCCAGCGCATGGACACTCAAACCAACCCACGAAAAGGAGAGAGATATGTCGAATATCCAGGACGCGGTGGAACAGCCGCGTGCACTCGAACACCCGCGAGCTGATGGCAAGCCGCGGATGACCACCGCGCAGATGCTCGCGCTGTGGCGGCTGTGCGGGCGCTACAACGTCCCGTTCCGCGAGGACGACTACCTGCTGCACGGGCCGAAAGGGTTCACACCCGGCTACGTCGAAGGCTGGATCGGCGGCAGCCTGCACGCTGCCGGGCGCCAGCAGCAGATCGGCGATATGACCGTCAACCGCAGCACCATCTACGTCGGTGTCGACCCGGAAGGGAGAGCCAACTCATGACCGCCATGCCGCGGGGCAAGGTGCGCCCGCCGATCGAGGCACCCAAGGTGCGCGCGGCCGAGGTGTGCAACCCCAGCCCCAACGAGTTCGTCAAGCGGTGGGTGACGAGCTACCGCTTCCTCGACGACTCCGAGTACACGATGCGCGAGTTTGATTACCGCTTGCGCTGGACGCTCTACGCCTACCACATGTCGATGACCAACGAGGGCCAGCACGGCACCCGCGGTCACCTGCGCGTGACCGTGGACGTGTGGAGTCGCCGCGACCAGGAGTGGCACGAGCTGTGGGAGGAAGGCCGCGCCGGTATCTCCCCGTTCAGCCTGGAGACGCGCAAAAAGGTGTCGGACTGGAATCGGATGCTATCCACGTTGGCCCAATACGCGACGGAGGTGCTGCTATGACCGCGGCGGCGATCCCGGTGCTCACCCGCGACCACGCGCAGCACACCGAGTACGTGGCGGGCTGCGGCGTGTGCCGGTTCGACTTCGAGGCGCGTCACGCGCTCCCCGGGCCGGGCGGGCTGCCGCGGTACTGGGATGTCACGCTGCATATGTACGGGCAGACCGAGCAGTGGGGCACCGACATCGCCGGCGCGTGGCGCGAGCTGCGCGCGTGCGGCTTCGTCGAAACCTACTGGAACTGGCGCCACGCCGACTACCTCGGCGGCAACAACGTCTACGGGACCACGCAGCAATTCAGCGTGCGTCACGAGTTCCGCAGCCCCGTCACGGGCGGCGGGGCAACGCTGTCCTTCAAGGAAGAACAGCGCCGATGAACCGGGTGTCCATTCGATGGACACTCACAACACAACCCACGAAAAGGAGAACGAAATGAGTGACATCCAATCCCGGCCGGAAGCGGCCGACCCGACCACCAGCGACCTCAAGGCGGTCACCTTTCAGGCGAAGGTGCGCAGCCGCGCGCCGGTGATCGTCGTGGTCACCCCGGAGGAGGTGCGGATCAAACCGTTCCTGTTCGAGGCCGTCGCCGCGATCAACCCGCCGTATGAGACGCGGTTCTATTCCATCGCGGCGGGCTTCACCGACCTGTCGGGCAAGCTCATCATGGGCGACCGCGGGCAGGGCGACATCTCCGAGGCGTTCGCCGCGATCAAGGAGAACCGCAGCCGCTGCGTGTGGGTGATGCTCGACCTGCTGCCGTGGCTCAAGGAGCCCTACCTGATCAACCAGCGGGCGTTGCGGGACCTGATCGAGTTCCTGCCCAAGCAGGACGTCAAACGGGCGCAGACGATCGTCATCGTCACCGCCAACCCGGACATCCCGCCCGAGATCGCCACCGATGTCCAGGTGATCAACTGGCCGATGCCCGATCGCATCGAGATGGCCCGCATCCTCGATGAGGCGTGCGACCCGATCTTTGCCACCGAGCGCACCGAGCGCGACGGCTTCACCGCCGAGCAGGTCAAGGACTGGAAGAAAACCCAGGCCAGCGTGCGGGCGTCGATCACCGGGGAGGAGCGCGAGGTGGCGATCGGTGCCGCGATCGGGCTCTCCGGGTTGGAGGCGCAGTCGTGTTTCGCCAGCTCGCTGGTGATGACCGAACCCGCGCGCATCGACCCGGTGCTGATCACGGCGGAGAAGAAGGAGGCACTGGCGCGCAGCGGGCTGGAGAGCTTCGACCCGCTGCCCGACGGGCTGGACGCGGTCGGCGGCCTGGAGAACGTCAAGGAGTGGTGGCTGGGCGAGTCGCTGGCCTACACACCCGAAGGCCGCCGGTTCGGGCTGACCACGCCGCGGGCCCTGCTGCTGATGGGCATTCCGGGCTGCGGCAAGACGCATATCGCCAGGGCGATCGGCACCGCGCGCAACTGCCCGACCGTCAAGTTCGACCTGGGCGGGCAGAAGTCGAAGTTCGTCGGCGAGAGCGAGGCGAACCTGCGCAACAGCCTGGACCGCATCGACGCCCAGGGCGAGATCGTCGTGCTCGTCGACGAGGTCGAGAAGGCGCTGGCCGGGGCGGCCGGGGAGTCGGGCGACGGCGGCGTGAGCGCCGACGCGCTGGGGTATCTGCTGCAGTGGCTGCAGGATCACACCAGTGAGGCGTTCGTCATCTTCACGGCCAACGACGTGAGCAAGCTCCCGCCGGAGCTGATGCGCAAGGGCCGCGTCGACGAGATTTTCTGGGTCGACGTGCCCAACCTCGCCGAGCGGCCCGCGGTGCTGGCGGCCAAGATCCGTGACCGCCAGCGCAACGGCACCGTGCGCTTCGACGTGGACCTCGACGAGGTCGCCGAGGCGACCGATCAGTTCACCGGGGCCGAGATCGCCGGGCTGGTGCCCGACGCGATGCGCCTGGCGTTCGTCGACGGGCAGCGCACGGTGAGCACCGACGACCTGCTGCGCGTCGCCAAGGACGTCAAGCCGCTGGCGATCATGCAGAAGGTCAAGCTCGACGCACTGCGCGACGAGTGGGCGGGGCGCACCAAGCCCGCCTCCAAGGCCGACGCCACCCCGGTGCGCGTCGTGAAGTCCGGCTCCAGGCAGCTGGACATCTAACACCCCACCCGGTGGGGTGTCCGCCGATGGACACCCCACCACCAACCCACGAGATAAGGAGAAAATCATGACAATCACCCGAATGAAGGCGTGCGTTCTGGTCACCCTCAAGACCAAGAACGTCGGCAACGTCCGCTACGACAAGGACACGATCGAGTACGCGCACCTGACCGCTAGCGGTGCGGAGCGCTCCGTGGTGGAGACGACGAAAACCATCGCCGACCCCGCCGAGCAGGACCGCGCTGAGAAGGTTCGCGATCGGGCCAAGGACCACATCCGAGGGCTCTGCACGCGCAGCGAGCACGGCCTGATGTGCCCGCTGAAGGACAAGGCCGAGCTGGAAATGCGGATCGAGGAGGCCCGCGAGTGGGTCGCCGACTTCAACGCCACGGCGGTGCGCAACCACGTCAAGTTCAACGTCATCTGCACCGAGATCCAGCAGGACGACGTCGCGGCCACCAAGGCGATCTTCTCCGACATCGAGGAGTTCCTCGACGAGGCCGCACAGAGGCTGGCCGAGCTGGATGTCAAGAAGGTCCGCGACATCATGGACAAGGCGGTCAACTACAACCAGGTGCTCGACGGCCAGTCCAGCGACACGCTCGACCTGGTGATCCGCACCGCGCGGGCGGCCTGCACCCGCATCGTCAAGGCGGGTAACGAGGTCGCCTCCGAGATGGAGCGCAACACGGTGCGGCTGATCCGCAGCGCGCGCACCCAGTTCCTCGACATCGACGCTCCGGGCACCTACACCCCGCCGAGCAGTGGTGGCGGCCGCGCGCTGGACATGGTGGTGTGAACGAAAAATGCCTTGCTTCTCACAACGCGAGCCGCAGCAGACCGAGGAACAGCGCCGGGCCGAGGTCAAGAAGGCGCTGACCGACATCGACCGGCTGATCGCCAAGCGCAAGATCAAGCTCAAGGTCGGCCCACAGGGCGCCATCACCTTCCTCGGGCTCGAACAAGCGCAGCGCGGCCGGATGACCGACGTTTGCATCTTCAACCGGTTGATGCAGAACGGGTCGGAGGCGGTCAAGACCGCACTCATCCAGGCCGAGCAGATGGCCGGTCGCAAGGTCAGCACGAAGGCGCTGACCCAAGGTATCCACAGCCACGATGGAGGACGAAGTTGGCATCCGAAGGGGTAGAACGCTGGTTGCCGATCTGATGCCATGCACGAGAAAGGAACGAAATGGACGTAATCAAGGAAGCCTTGCTGGCCTACCGCGCGCAGTGGGAGCCGTGGCTGTGGCTGATCCTCGTCACCGACGCGGAGCGCGAGCTGGCGCGGCTCAAGATCGCGCTGATCGACCGTGAGTTGGCGGAGTCATGGGCAACCTAGGCGAAACCTACCGGGCCGGGCTGCTGCCCGGCTGGGAGTTGGGCGATCGCAACACCGATGGGACCGCCGACCTCGTTCACACCGACTCCGATGGTGTGACGCTGGTCGTCGGCCACATCGGCACCACATTCGTTGATCTGGTCCAGTACCTGCTGCTGGGCCGGCTGAAACGGCTGAAAGGAGACTGAGATGGACCCCAACGAGACGCTCAAACAGCTACGAGAGCTAATCCAGGTACCCCAGTACGGCCCCTCGCTTACCGCGTTTGACCGGGCTGAGCGGTTCGACCTGCTCGTCGATTACATCGAGGCGCTCGACGGCTGGCTGTCCAAAGGCGGCTTCCTGCCCGATGCCTGGTGCAACGGAGGGCCGCGGTTATGAGCCCCAAGGACCAGAAGGGCAAGGGCGGCAAGCGCCCGCGCGCCTGGCATCACGGCCCGAACGAGGACCGCAGGTTCGAGGAGGCGATCAACCGACTCGACCAGCACAAAGACGTGTCCGCCGACGGACACCCCACGAAGGAAACACCCACACAGAAAGATGGATCACATGAGTAACGCAGAACAGACCGAGTTCGGACAGGGAACGCTCGAGCACCTGGATCCGAACGCGCTGGAAACCGACGGCAACGTCCGTGACGATCCGGCGCTGACCAAGCAGTTCATCGCCAGCATCAAGGAGAACGGGGTACTGGTGCCGATCACCGCGGTTCGCACCCAGGACGGGTCAGTGCGGGTACGCACCGGGCAGCGGCGCACGCTGGCCGCACGCGAGGCCGGCCTGCCAACCATCCCGGTCTACGTCATCGGCGAGGGCTGGGAGGACACCACCCGGCGCACCATCGAGCAGCTGGTGGAAAACGACCACCGCTCCACGCTCACCCAGGTGCAGCGGGTGCACGGCATCCAGCAGTTGCTCGACGTCGGGCTCTCGCCCACCAAGGTCGCCAAGTCGCTGTCGGTGAGCAAGCAGCGGGTGGCCGACTCCCAGGCGGTGGCCGCTTCCCCGGCCGCGATCGACGCCCTGGCCCAGGGGCAGCTGACGCTGACCGAGGCCGCGGTGCTCGCCGAGTTCGAGGGCGACGAGGGCGCGACGGAGCGCCTGCTGCGCACCGCGGGCACGCGCAACTTCGAGTACACCGTGGAGCAGCTGCGCGGCGAACGCGACGACGCCAAGGCGCTGCGCGAGGCCGAGCAGCAGTGGCGCGACAAGGGCTTCACCGTGCTCGACGAGCGCCCGACGTGGACGTGGGACCCCGACTGCGTGGAGTGGGGTTTCCTGCTCAAGGACGGCAGGGAACTCACCGAGGCCGACATCGTCGACCCCAAGCACTGGGCGGTGCTGCTGTGGGAGGAGACCATGCTCACCAACGCCGACACCGGCGAGGAGGTCGGCGAGGATCAGGTGGACTGGGACACCCAGGACGACCCGGACGCCACGCCGGAGGAAGGCAAGCTGCACGCCGACCAGGTGAACGAAACCGAGGCGTTCGTGCCGGAGTTCTACTACTGCCTCGACGTCGCCGGTGCCGGGCTGACCGTCAACGAGCGGTTCGCGAAGTTCTCCGGACAGGCCGCGCAGGGTTTCCCCGAGGGGGGAAATTCCGATTCGACCGGCACGGTCGACCGGACCGACGACATCGGGCCGGTCTACGTCGACGACAAGGCCGAGGCCGAGAAGCGGGAGCGGCGCAAGGTGCTCGCGCTCAACAAGCTGGGCGAGGCGGCGCTGAACGTGCGCCGGCAGTTCGTCAAGAGCCTGCTGTCGCGCAAGACGCCGCCCAAGGGCGCGGCCATCTTCGTCGCCGCCTCCCTGTCGGGCGACCCGCACCTGCTGTCGGACTACAAGGCCGACGAGGTCACCGCGGAGCTGCTCGGCGCCGAGCACGTCGAGGGGTCGGGCTACCAGTACCAGATCGGCAAGGTGACTCGCGGCGTCGCCAAGCTGGTCGCCGACCTGCCCGAGGGCGGGGACGCCCGCGCGCAGGTGATCACGCTGGGCCTGGTGCTGGGCGCGTTCGAATCCCGCACGCCCAAGGACGCCTGGCGCAAGGACAAGTGGTCGCAGGACCGCGTCTCCAAGCCCTACCTGGAGTTCCTGGTGGCCAACGGCTACGAGCCGGCCGACATCGAGCTGGTGATGACCGGCAAGAAGAAGGCCGACAAGGTGTATGACGCCTACCTCAAGGAGCAGTAGTCGCTGCCCAGCTGGTATCTCTGTCAGGTTTTGTTCCATTTGACATAAGGTGCAAAATCTGGTAGAATAGTAGTTAGAAGTTGAGAAATGCCAAATCCCACGAAAGGAATTACACGGATGGATAAGCATACCGAGCTGACCTTCAAGCTGTGGCAAACCTACCAGCAGGCGTTGACCCGAATGACGCCCATCGAGCGGATGAAGCTGCTCATGATGCAGCGGCGACAAGCCGCGTAACAAGCCACCCACCGCGGGCGTGCCTCTCTCTCGCGCCCGCGGTGGGTTCCCACCAACGAAAGGAGCCGTGATGGAAACGTTGATCTGCACAGTGTGCGGCAAGGAGTACGAGGACGACCCCACCGCGCCCGGGCGGCGGCCGCGGGTGACCTGCGGCGCGCCCGAGTGCCGCCGCGCCCGCAAGCACCGCAAGACGCAGGAGTCGAACCGGCGCACGCACAACACGGAGTGCCCGCCCGACAAGCACGGCACCGGCGTCGGCTACACCCTGTACCGGTGCGGCTGCCCGGAGTGCAGCCGGTGGGCGCGCGAGTACCAGCGCGAGCGCCGGCGTAAGCAGCGAGCCGACCAGCAGTAGGTGTCCACCGCACGGACACTCCAACCCACGAATCCCACGAAGGAAAGAGGAAGCCATGACCCTCACGCTGTTCCCCGAGTGCACGCTGCCGGGCTGTAAGAACCTGGTCGAGCAGATCGGGCACCCGTGCGCTGACTGCCTGGCGGCGTTCGGGGGCGACTCCCTGATCCAGATACGTCCGGGCGCTCCGCTGACCGAGGACCAGATCGCCGAGCGCGACGCCTATGTGCGCGACGCCTACGCCGCCCAGCGTGAGCTGCGCATCGCGCAGGGACTCGAAGCCAAGCGCAACCAGCTCTGCTGGCTGTGCCAGGAACGGCACACCTGCACCCGCCAGGAGCGCGGCTGGGAGTGCGACGCCTGCCGGAGGATCACATGACCCGCCACCTGCGCGTGGTGGCCCGAGGGGGGAAATCGGCCGAGCCCGAACCGCCCAGACCCCAGACCTATCCCGAGAATCAGCGTCGACGCCGAGCTGGTCGACGTGCTGATCAACGTGCTCGACCTGCTACTGGTCAGCCGTACCCAAGACTTGGCACCCGGTGCCAAGGGGTGTCCACCCGATGGACACTCTGGCAAGAAACCAACAACACCCACGAAGAACCCAAGGAGAAAATCATGAGTCCCAAAAGTATCGGCAACCACAACCTCAACATGGGGATGGTGTCGGCCGCGGTGCAGTTCATGACCGCTGTCGACGACCACGACCGCAAGGGCAGCCGGTTCCACCACCACGAGAACGACGGCAGCTACGCGCCGATCAAGCAGCCCAAAATCTGCCAGGGCTGCGGGGCCGCCGACCTCAAGGACGCCGACTGCGTGACCGGCTACCCGCACGAGGGCGAGATCGTCGTCATCACCGAGGACGAGCGCAAGGTGATCGCGGCCAATTCCGGCGTCGACATCGAGATCAAGAAGTTCGTCAAGGAGAAGCAGGTCGACCCGCTGTATTTCTCCGGGGAGAACTGCTACTACATCACCCCCGACATGGACCCCAAGCGGGGCGGCAAGCTGGCCGCGCAGAAGTACATGACGATCATGCAGGTGCTCAACGAGAAGGAGCTGGTCGGGGAGGTGGAGTACACCAAGTGGGGCAAGACCCGCACCGCGCTGCTCCGGGTGGTGCACCGTGCGAACGGCGACATCCTGATGATCCAGAACATGATGTGGCCCGACGAGCTGCGGACGCCGGAGTTCCCGACGCTGGACAAAGCCCGCGAAATCGAGGTCGACCCGCGACTGCTGCCGACGATGCGGATGGTGGCCGAGTCGATGATCGAGGACTGGGACCCCGACGCGCTGCACGACACCTACCAGGAGAAGCTGACCGCGGCGATCGAGGCCAAGGCGGGCGGCAAGGCGATCGAGCCGGCCACGGTGGAACCCAAGACGGTGACCGACGACATGGACGCGCTGCTCGCCCAGCTGCAGGCCAGCGTCAAGCCGAAGGACGATGCACCGGCCAAGCCTCCGGCCAAGAAGGCTCCGGCCAAGAAGGCGGCGCCCAAGAAGGTGGTGGCGTGATGCTGCCGATCCAGCCCATGCTCGCCGACGCCAGCCCGGTTTCCGGGCTGGCGGGCCAGGACTGGGCGTTCGAGCCGAAGTGGGATGGATTCAGGGGCCTGGTCGAGATCGACCACGGCGACCTGACCATCTACTCGCGCAGCCAGCGCGACGTGACCGGTGAGTTCCCCACCCTGGGATGGCTGGGCAAGGCGTTCGCCGACTACCACGTCGTGCTCGACGGCGAGGTGGTGGTCTGCGACCCGTCCGGTGTGCCCCGGTTCAACCTGGTGCAGAACCACCGCCGGGCCGACACGGTGGACTACTGGGCGTTCGACCTGCTGTGGATCAACGACACCGCGGTGATGGCCGCGCCGTACAAGGCCCGGCGTCAGCTGCTGGAGAAGCTGGGCGAGGCGGTCGGGCTGACGGTGCCCGACCTGATCGAAGCCGCCGACGGTGAGGCCGCGCTGGCCTACAGTCGCCGGATGGGCTGGGAGGGGATCGTGGCCAAGCGGCTGAACTCCGCCTACATCCCCGGCTACCGCGGGTCGTCGTGGCTCAAGGGCAAGAACTGGCTGATGCAGGAGGTCGTGATCGGCGGCTGGCGCTGGGGCACCGGCAGCCGGGAGGGCCGCGTCGGGGCGCTGCTCATGGGCATCCCCCGCGGCGACGGCCTGGACTTCTGCGGGGCCGTGGGCACCGGGTTCACCAACAAGGCGCTCGACCGGTTGCTCGACGGGCTGACCGGGATCAGCACCCACATCTGCCCGTTCAACGTGCTGCCCACCGCCGAGCGCCAGAACGCGGTGTTCGTCTACCCGAAGTGGGTGGGCGAGGTCCAGTACGGAGAGAAAACCGCCCGCGGCATCCTGCGCCAGCCCAGCTGGCGCGGGTTGCGCACCGATAAGAAACCCGGCGACGTGAGATGGGAGAGCTAAACATGGTCAAGGTTCGTTTCCTGCCGGTCGGCCCGGAGGGGTTCGGCCCGGAGCAGGACCACGAGATGCCGGTGGTGCCGCGCGTCGGTGACGCCGTCGAGTTCTCTGCGCCGGACGGGACCCCGGTTCCGTTCGAGGTCACCGAGGTCACCTGGATTCTGCACGATGTGATCCCCGCCGATGTCGTCGTGACGGTCAACTCGTGATCGGCGGTGTCGGCAGCCCCGGCAATCCTGGAATGGGCGGTGCGACAGGTGCCCCCAGCCCGATCTCCGACCTGGAACGGATACAGGAACTGGAGCGCGAGAACGCGACGCTGCGCTCTCGCATCGTCCAATACGTTTGGGAGACAACCTAAACCGGTGTCCACGGAATGGACACCACAACCCACGAAGAAAAGGAGTAGCACCATGACATACCGAGAACGACGACTGCGCCGGGCCGAACGGCTGCGCGAATGGTCGGAAGGCAATCAGGCCAAGTCCGAGGCGCGCGACGAGGCGGCCGACGAGATGGCCAGCCACATCCCGCTCGGGCAGCCGATCCTGGTCGGGCACCACTCGGAGCGCCGGCACCGCAAGGACCTGGCCCGCATCGACTCGAACTGGGAGAAGGCGCGCGAGCTTTCGGCCAAGGCCGACGAGCAGGCGCGGCGGGCCGATGAGATCGAGGCCCAGGCCGCGGGCGCGATCTACGACGACGACCCCGACGCCATCGAAAAGCTGTCGGAGAAGATCGTCAAGCTGGAGGCCGAACGGGAGCGGCGGAAGAAAGCAAATGCCGACTACCGCAAGGAGCACAAGGCGGAACTGGCAGCGATGGACAGGTACGACCGTCACCACGCGGTGCCGTATCCGTTCATGCAGAACATCACCGGCAACATCGCCCGCTGCCGGGAGCGGCTGGTGCGCCTGCAGCGCGAGAAGATCCACGGTGTGCCTGACCGTGTCATCGTCGCGAAGTACAACGGCACCTGCGCGGACTGCGGCGCGGAGCTCAAGCGCGGCCAGTTGATCCGATACAACAAACAGCAAGGTGCGCGCTGCGAGGACTGCCCACCCCAGGAGGACACCGCATGAACGACACCACACTGAGCCTGCTCGAGCACGCCCGCCATCACGTCGAGGAGCTGGTCAAGGACCTGCGGGGCGAGAAGGACTTTATGCCCTTCATGACTGTGCGCCGTCGCGATGGTCAGGAGGGCTATCTCGGGATGCACGGGATGGAGGACGACAACAAGGATGACCTCGCCGCGATCATGTTCGGGATGATCGTGGCGCACCAGGCGGTCGAGGCGGTGTTCGCCAGCGCTAGCTGGATGGTCGCCTATCCCAGGGACCAGAAGCCCGGCGTACTCAACGTCGACCTGGTGCGGCCCAGTGAGCATCCCGATCGGTTCGAGGCGGTGATGATGGAGCACGCCACCAGCGACGGCGGCGCGTGCTACACGGCCTTGATCCACCGCCGCGACGGCCGGGTCTACCTGGACGAGTGGGAGCAGCTGGACATCAGCGCACAGGGCGGCGGGCGCTTCGGTGACGCGATGTTCGCCGGGCTGCGGATGGCCGCGGTGCTGCCGCCGGAGATGCTCGCGGCGGCCGACGAGGACCCTGACATGGCGATCCGTGCGGGCGCACGGGCCTACAAGGAACGTCGGGCCGAGGCGATCAAGAAAATGCAGGGCGCCAAAAAGAAAACCCCACGAAAGGAGAAATGATGGACGACATTCTCGACGAGGCCGCACGCATCATCCGAAACGGCTACGGCAACGCGCCACAGGGTGCCCAGGTACTGGTGCTGATCGACATCGCCCGCACCCTACGGGGCATCGAAACCTGGTGCAACGAAAGGGGGGTGCGATCATGACGCACACCAGAACGCCGCGCGAGCAGGTGGCCGAGATCGCCCGCCAGATCGGCTCGAGCCTGGAGCCCGACACCGAGCAGTACTACAACCGTTTCAAGGTGAAGTCCACGTCGTCGGCGTCGTTCCATCTGGTGAGCCAGCGCAGCCGTGACGACGTCTGGTGCTGCTCGTGCCGCGGCTGGACGATGCACGTCGACGCCCAGGGTCGGCGCAAGTGCCGCCACCTCACCGACATCCTCGCCCGGCTGGCGAAGGTGGCGGCCGAGGCGCAGGTCGAGCTCGACGCCTCTGTGGTGGCGATGCTGAGAAGCGCGCGCACCGCGTTCCTCGATCTCGGGGGCGCGGCTCCGATCGCCAAGCGCGCCAGTGCGGGGCGTCAGTTGGATCTGTGATCACAGCGGCAAGTAAGCGGTGTCCGCGGAATGGACACCTCCAATCCCACGAAGGAGAACAACCATGAGTAAGACCCTCACGGTCGACGCCCGCGAGCTATCGCAGGAGCTGGCCTGGATCACCCGCGCCATGCGGGCCAAGCAGTACACGCCGGCGCTGTCGGCGGTGCATATCAGCGCCCTGGTGGGCGCGCTGCAGCTGCGGCGTGCCGACTTCGAGCTGTGGGCGCAGACGTCGGTCTACGTCGACGGCGGCGGGCAGGCCAGCGTGCTGGTCGACCCGGTCAAGTTGGCGTCCGTGCTCAAGGGCGAGCGCGGCGACGTCGACATCGACATCACCGACACCGGGCTGACCGTCACCGTCGGCGGGCGCACGACCACGCTGCGCAGCTCGGCCAACCTCGACGACTATCCGCAGTGGCCGGTGTTCGTCGAGGGCGACACCGGCGCCGCGATCCTGTCCACCGAGGAGGTGGCTCGCGGGCTGACGTCGGTCGGCGAGGATCCCGGCCTGCCGAACCTGACCGGGGTGCGCTTCGAGGACCGGGTCATGGTCTCCACCAACCGGATTCGGCTGACCCGCGTCAACTACACCGGGTGCGGCAAGCCGATGGCCGCGCTGATACCCGCCACCGCGCTGCGGACATTCACCCGCGGCGAGGAGTTCGTCACCATTGAGAGCGGCAAGCTCGGCGCCGACGGCGCCGAGGGCGGCATGGTGCACGTCCACAGCGGGCAGCGCAGCATCATCGCCCGGGTGCTCGACGGCGAGTTCCCCAAGTGGCGCCAGCTCGTCCCCGACCCGGAGGCGGCGACGGTGCGCGTGGTGCTGCGCCGTGACGACCTGCTCCCCGCGATCGGGGCCGACGACCACGACGTCACCCTCACCATCACCGGCGAGGCCACCATGCGCGTGGTCGACGCCGACCGCGACGGTGACGTGCAGGTCGAACAGCAGGTGCGCCTGGTCGGCACCCAACGCGCCGACGAGGTGCCGTTCACGGTGCGGCTGAAAGCGGCCAACCTGCGCGCGTGCCTGAAGGGCAGCTCGGCGGTCTGCACCCTGGAGGCGACCACCCCGCACAAGCCGGTGGTGCTGCGGGCGCTCTCGGATGCCGAGTTCCACCTGATCATGCCGATAAAGATCCCGGCATAAAAAGAGTCGGCCCCGGTTTGCACCGGGGCCGCTCACCAATCCCACGAAGGAAAGGAGGCTTCTCATGGACGCCCGCTGAAAAGCATACATGCCGGCCTGCCCGGATGACATAAACAGCACGCTGTTGATACGTTTAACCAACCCACGAAGGAAGTTTTGATGAGCGAGATTATCTATTTCGACGGCTCCGAGCTCGACGAGCCCGCCAGCCTCGGCGACCACCTGCGCATCCAGTTCAAGGGCGAGCGGGTGGAGTCGCGAGCTCTTTTCACCACGCTGGTACGGGAGACTGCCATCACCATCATCCGCGTCACGCACAAGCTGCGCACGCGACATCAGATTTATGCCATCGACGAGCGCGTCTGGACGCTGGTCGGCATCTACGGGCTCTACGCCGACGCCATGAGCGAGCTGCTGCGCTGGCGCCGGTACGTCAACGAGGGCGGCACGGTACGTGCGTGGCTGCTCAAGAACAAGGGCATGGTTACTCCCGAAAGGAGCGGATTGGTATGAGACCCAACGAAGGCGACAAGGTCAGCGTCGACCACCCCGATTACCCCGGCATCTGGAAGGTGGTCAACGCCCGCGGCCCGGTCAACGCCGTGCTGAGTCAGGAGGGCAGGCCCAAGCAGCTGCGCGTGCCCTACTCCATGCTCATCCCGCCCACCACGGAGGCGGTGCCCGTCGCACCGACCGTGTACTACGACCAGGGCGAGCTGGTGCGGGTCACCAGCGAAGACGCCACGGTGGAGTGGGAATCATGAGCGAATGGACCCAAGACCTCGCCGAGGTCGTGGTGTTCGGCCACGTCCTGGTTGACACCAATCAGCTCGACATCGCCCGCGATGTGCTCGACTACTTCGAGAAGCCGCATAAGTGGCAGCCCGAGCATGAGCTGTGGGAGGAGGCGGGCCGGCCTCACGGAGCCTCCGACAAGGGGTGGGACGAGTTCCTGCACAGGCTGGACTGGCTGGCTGGCTTGGAGGACGGATCATGATCCCACCGTGCAAGGTCGGTGACCGCATCCGGCTGACCGGCTTCATGACCAACCCCGGCAACCAGTTCATTCCGGTCGAGGACGTGCCGATAGGCACCGAGGGTGAGGTCAACTGGGTCGGCGCGTGGACCAGCGAGCTGACCAGGCAGATCAGCGTCAAGTGGGACAACGGGTCCACCCTGAACCTGTTGCCCGGCGACCGCTTCGAGGTCATCTCATGAGCGACGACAAGATGCTGCCGTTCGAGCGGCAGTTCGACGAGAAGCCCACGCGGATCGGCAGTTTCCTGGCGCTCACCGACGAGCAGATCGGCGTCTACATCCATGAGGGCCGGGTCGACGTGCCGGTCTGGCCTCCCGACGAGGTGGCCAAAGAGCTCACCGAGAAAGGCGAGGAGGCGCTGCCGTTCCTGGTGTCGCTCACACCGCGCGAAGCACGCGATCTGGCCGGCCTGCTCACCTACGCGGCCGGGCGCGCCGACGAGCACCACGAGCACTGTGTCGGCTGCGGCGACACGGTCGATGAGGACGGGCACCACCACGATGAGGAGGAGGAGGAATGAACACCTACTTCTGATGGGTGTCCACCAACGGACACTCCGCCCCACCCACCACTAACCAGGAGAAACCATGACCACCAAGAGCAAAGACACCACCCGCTACATCACTCTGTTCGACCGGCCGCCGGTCAAGATCGACGAGGAGAGCTGGCCGATCGTCGCGTCCGCCGACGACTGTGACGACCGCCCGCACCCGTTTCAGGCCAACCGGGAATGGATCATCAAGATCCGCCAGGAGGAACGGGTGTTCGCCAGAGCGCCACGCTATCTGGTCTACGGCGTCTACACCACCCGCTTCGAGAGTGAAAACGACCGGCGCGGAGGCTATCTCGTCGACGAACCCCAGCGCGACAAGGTGATGTCGCGCGTCGTGCAGGCGGTGTGGGACCTCATCGAACGGCTCGGCTTCGACACCCAGCTCGGCAACGAGGCGATCGCCGACCTGCCACCCGAGGAGCTCTGATGGGCAGCGACGGCTTAAGCGCGGCCGGCTGGACGATCGGCGATCGGGTCATCATCAACGCCAAGAACCGCAACAGCCACGGCTGGCGCGGCACGGTCGACGGCTTCATCGAGGAGGTCCCCGGCATCACCCGCATCGTCGTGGAGTTCGAGGACCGGGCCGGTCGGCGGATGTCGATGACGTTCGGGCCGACGGAGCTGGTGGTCAGCCGTGTCTGACGACAACATCAGACGCCGCGATCTGGCCGGCGGAATGGATCTCACCGGCACCAACCAGCGCGCCGAAATCGTCGAGGCGCTGCGCAACCTGGTGATCGCCACCGACAGGCTGAAATCGACCATCGTGGGATTGCTGATCGCGCAGACCGCCACGTTCATCACCCTGCTGGGGATCGTCGTCATCCTGTGGACGCACCGATGATCGTCATCTGCAAGCTGTGCGGCTTCGCGGCCGACGGCGACAACTACGACATGGTGCAGCACCTGGGCACCGAGCATCCCGAAGCCTGGTGGGTCGCGGTCAACGCGGCCATCGAGGAAAAGTTAATACCCTCCCACGAAAGGAAAGAACCATGAGAATCCTGATAGCCTGCACAGCGATCATGCTGGGGGTGTCCATCGGTGGACACCTGCCCACGGCCCGGGCCGACGACGCGCCCGACCCGGACCCGGCCCTGGTGGGCGGGATGTACGACGCCGGCGTGCCGCCGAGTCAGATCCCCGAGGATCTGCTACGCAACAACCCGCGGCTGAACAACCCGACGTTCCCGTACCGGGTGTTCCGCGACCTGCAGAACCGCTGAAAGGAGTTGCTGAATGCGACGGATATTCAAGAAGCTAGACACGCCGGTCTCCGACCTGATGGACATCGCGGCCGCGTCCGTCCTGGTGATACGCGAGCTCAAGGTCAAGGGCGGTCCACCGCCGGAGCTGCCGAGCGCCGAGGCCGAGGCATGGGCCCTGTTCGGTCGCGACATCGACGTGGCGCGCTTCGAGCTGGACCAGGCGCGCCGGGGTGGGACCGCGGCGCACCGCGCGCTGCAGATGTGGAAAGAGGGCAGCCTCATCAGCCCTCCGACACTGGGCCCGCGCGAGTCGGGGGAGCGGTGCTGATGTGGGAGACACTGGCCGGACCTCCCGGCGACTGGGGCACGGTGCCGCTGTACCGATGGCTGCACAAGGTGTGGCGGCTGCGGCTGTACCGCCGGGCACGACGCTTCGCGACGCTGCGAGAAGTGCACGAAGTCGACCGCTGGCTCAACGCGATCAGGAGAGTGGCGTGAGCGCCACCGACGTCGACCAGGCCGTTCAGGCGTGGCACGACGAGGCACCCGACGCCGCCGAGCAGATCATGACGCTGCCAGCGCATGAGCGGCGCGCCGCGCTGGTGCGCCTCGGCTACGACACCCCGGCACACTGGGAGATGTTCGGGCTCTAGACGGCGCGTGCAACACCCGAAACGGCGTCGGCGGGACCATAATGCGAGGCGTGGCACGCCTCAAGAATCCCCCGCCGGCGCCGTTTATCGGCTGCTGCATCTGCCTGAACCAGCGCGGTCAGCGCACACCGGCCACCACCACCATCCACGGCTACTCGGTCTGTGACCAGCACGTCAGCCTGGTCAGCCAGCCCGAGTTCGACATCTTCACCCTGCTGGGCCGATCGGCGCGGCCGGTATGAGCAAGGCCAAGGCCGAACCCAACCCGGCCCCCGAGGCGCAGGCACCGCTGCCCGAGGGCGCGTCCATCCAGACCGTCGGCGACCTGGACAACCCGGCCGGGGTGTGGAAGCTCATCACCTATGGCACCTGGCAGATCAGCGTGGGGCCGGACGGGCTCATCATGCTTCCGAGGCATCTTCATAGTCGGGAGTGGGCCGACTTCGTGGCGGCCGGGTCGATCGCCGCCAACGTCGCCGCCCAGGTGGTCGCCGACAACGCCGAGAAAGGCCGCCGCGACAACCGCGCGCTGGCCCCGGCCAGGGCGATCGTGCGCGACGGCCCCAGCCGGCGCACCCCGGCCGCGGGCATGATGCCGATGGTCATCACGCCCGGTCCCACCCCGGCGGCGCGGCCCCGTCGCTCGGCGATCGGGCGTCCGCGCAGTCGGCGCACCGCCCCACCTGGCGTGTGATCTAAGGACGATCCGCATCGTTGTATGTGAACAGTTCGAGTCGCTTCAATCTTGCCGCCTCACCAGCTTGTTCAGCTGTCCTAAAAACTCCTACCTGAATATCCCTGCCGTTATGACGCACACGAGCTAGCCACTTCCCTGATCTTTTATCCCAGTGCGCGCCCTGCACACCTGATCTGCCATTGCGGTTCGCGCCAACGCGGTTCTCATTATTGGTTTTCCTTGTCGCCGGCCGTAAATGATCGGGTCGCACGCAGAGGGTATTGCGGCAGCGGTGATCCAGGATCGCGGGTACCGATCCGTAAACAAGGAACCATGAAAACCTATGTACCCTGACCTGCTTGCTGCCGACATAGAAAATGCCGTAACGCGCCCGGCCGTTGCTAACCGTGCCGCCAAGCCACATCCAGCACTGGCCAAGATTCAACACGCGGACAGGCCCGTTCTTATCGACGTTGAACCAGAAGCGGCGCGTAGCATCCGTCATGTCGACTCCTACCAGTCGGCCAATCCCCGGCCTGTGACCGCAGGCGCGGGGTCTCAGCCCAGTTTAAGCGGGTGATTCGATTGCCTTGGAACATCGTGAAAGGCGACAGCCGCTGCCCTGCCGGCAAGCCCTACGCCGTGGTCGGCGGCCGCACCGGCAACGCACTGTTCGGCTGCCACGACACCAAGGAGTCCGCGCGCGCCCAGCAGGAGGCGCTCTACGCCCAGGCCGACGACACGAAGTCGATCGAGTCCGTCTGCTACACCACCCCGACTACCGTCTGGTGGTAGACAATCAAGTCGCAGCCCCCTACCCAAGGAGCACCATGCCCACAGCCAAGGCCACCCCGGGTCGCAAAGCCGCCCCCGCCAAGGCGCCGGCGCATCCCCCGGTGGCGCAGACCGACCAGGTGGTCAAGTCCCAGCCCCGCTCGGTCGAGGTCCGCATCGACGGCAAGGTCCGGTTCGCCAACCTGTGCTACGACCCACACTTCGAGGTCAGCGACCAGGCGGTCACCTTCACCGCGGATCTCAATCCCACCTGGATCGAGCGCCAGCTGCCCGCACCCACCCGGTTCATCGAACAGGACGATCCGCGTGACGGCGACGAGGTCATCATGAGGGTGCACTCCGGCCGGCGCGACATCGCCGAACAGAGCGAGGAGGAGTCATGACCACTCCGGGTGATTTTGGTAGCGAGGGCACGCTCTGCACGCTTCCGCTGCCCGCCTCGCCGCCGTCGCCACACGCCTGCCCGGTGGCCGTGGTTCCGGGCGTGCCGCCGGTGCCCAACTTCTCCGGCGAAGGCACCCTGACCGCGGCGCTCGGCCCCTACAGCATCCCGTTCTTCCCCGTGTCAGGCAGCTTCTACGCGGTGGCCGACCCGTCCGTGTCGGGCACCATCAACGACCCGGTGCTGCAGCCGGTCAACGCCCTGGTCACCTTCACGCCGCGGCTGCCGATCGGGTACCAGGCGTTCGTGGCCGACTACCTGATCACCGCGGCCTACAACGCCGAGCAGACGATCACGCTGATCGGCAACCCGGTGCAGGGCACGTTCACCGTGCAGAGCCCGCTGTCGGCGTCCGACATCACCCCGGCGCAGCCCTACAACGTGACCCCGGCCGCCCTGCAATCAGCGCTGGCCGCGCTGCCGTCCATCGGCACCGGCAACGTGCTGGTCGTGCAGGGCATCAACCCGCAGAGCTACGACGTGGAGTTCACCGGCGCCCTGGGCAATACGGCGATGCTGCCGATGGTGCTGCAGTGGACCGACCTGATCGACGCCAACGGCTATGACGCCACCATGACCGTGGCCACCACCGCGACCGGCTCCCCGCGGGTCACCGCGCCCACGTCGATCTCCATCCCGGCGCGCCAAGCCCGCATCATGGCCGGCGTGCTGTCCACCATCGACTACGTCGACACCGCCGGCTGCCAGCTGGTGTCCAACAGTCCCATCCTGGCGATCCCGGCCCCGTACTACCCGCTGATCTACGACGTGGCGTTCACCGCGGCGACCTTCAACGACGCCTCCCAGGTGCTCGGCAACTTCGCGTTCGTCGCGCCCACCGACGCCACCCCGGTCTGCATCACCGACCCCAACCTGGAGAAGCTGGCCTACCAGAAGCCGATCACCTACATGTGGGACCCCGCCACCGAGGAAGCCTACGAGACACCGAACGCCGCCGTGGTGGCGTCGATGTCCGGCTGGCGGGCCCGCGCCACGCAGGAGAAGGTCCGCATCGCGTGAGTGACGAGGACCTGTACGACGACGTGCCCGAAACCGACACCACGATCAAGTGGGTCAAGCGCCCGGTCAACACCCGTACCATCCGCTCCACCCAGGAGTACAAGTCCGGCCGCGACGCCTACCGGGCGCGCTGCGCCGTGCAGCGCAACCCCGATGGGTCCATCGGGGCGCCGTGCGTCATCGACGGCGAGCCCATCGACTACAACCTGGCCTACCCACACCCGTTGTCCTGGTCGCTCGAGCACATGATCTCGGTGAAGGACCGGCCCGAGCTGCTGATGGACCGCAACAACTGGGCGTCAGCGCATTTCGGCTGCAACTCCATGAAAGGCCCCGAGGAGCTGGTCCCCGACACCGGAGTGCCGAGCGAGGACTGGTAGGTGTCCGCGCGTGGACACTATGAAACAGGGCCGTCTCGGCGACGGCCCTGAATGATTTTCACCACCAGCTCGCGGCTGATCCCTAGCTGCTGCGCGAGTGTCGTGTAGGAGTAGTTCCCGCTGGCGTAGGCGCGACAGATCGCGTCGTTACGCTGCGCGCGGAAATGGCCCGCAAGACGCACATGCTCGGTGCTTTGCCTGTGCGCCTCGCGGGCCATCGTGACCAACGCATCCACGTCAGATGTGACTCCGAGAAGGAAGGCAGGGCCACCTGAAGTGACCCTGCCCTCGGTTACCGTAACTCACCTTGCCGGACCTCGACGCGCCATACCGAACCACGTCCCGCCGTACCGCGCCGTGCCATAACGCACCACACCACGGCGTTTCTAGGATAGTCGCTCATCACGCCTCAGATACGACACGCAGCGAAATCGGATAGGACTTGCGGAACCGAAACGTCGAAGCCAGCAACGTCCATCTGGCGAGGATCGTCGGGGTTTGCGATGCTTCCTCTGGTTGCTGTCATCGCGATCACCGCTAGGCTGACGTCGTGACCAACCATGTTCCGGTACTGGTCAAGAGCTTGCCAAGGATGAACGCTTCCATACCAAGTCTCATTGTCCGTGTACACCTGAATTGCTGAGAAGTCCAGCTTGTTCTTCATCGCCCATAGCATTGGCAAAGAGCAATCCGTGCGCCCGAAGTTCAGGCCCGCCATGTAGGAGCACACGTCGTCGAGGCGCCGCCGCGCGCTGATGTCCAGCCGCGAGGCCACGCTGTTGGAGTACATCCCGTAGCCGCCGTGGCTGCGCCCGTCGGAGAACCCGATGATGTCGGCATCGCGCTCGACGTTCAGGCTCACTAGCGACAGCGCCGCGCACACCTCCCGGCAGGTGATCGGCAGGCCCCCGGCCGAGGCGCCCATCGAGCCCGACACGTCGCAGGCCAGCAGCACCGACTTGCCCGACGGCTCAACCGCGCCGTAGGCGTTGTAGAACGCCGCGTCGAGCGCGTCGGTGATCTTGCGCGTCGGCTCCCAGGTGGAGTCACCGCGCCGCGCGCTGCGGCCGCTGGCGTAGGTGCGCTGCGCGACCAGCACGTTGATCGGGTGCACTCGGCCCAGCTTGAGCTTCTGCGTGTCCTGCAACTGCTCGGCGATCAGGTTGCCGGTCTTGCCGGTGGTCAGGCCCAGCCGGGTCAGCCGGGGCAGCTGGCGCATCAGCGCGGTCTGCGGCATCCCCTTGCCGATCAGCGCCTCCCACACCAGCGCCTCGCCCAGCAGCTTGTCGGGCAGCATCTCCCAGGACAGGTCGTGCTCGGCGATCAGGTTGACCGCCTGCAGTGCGGTGGCGTTCTGCACCTGCTCGTAGGCACCGATCAGATCAGGCAGCGCCGGAATCTTGTCAGCCGGGAAGACCTGGTAGTGCTCGCGGTGGGGCGCCATCCGCTCGACGTGCTCGGGGTCGCGCCCGGTCATGGTGTCGGTGATATAGCGGTAGAGGTTGTCTCGCATCGCGGTGTCCGGCGCGGGATGGGAGAGCGCCAGCAGGTCGGCGTGCCGCCAGCCCTCGCGCTGGCGGTACTTGAGGATCTGGTAGGCCAACTTGTCGACCGACCGGCCGTTGTACCACTCGCCGACGGCGCGCTTCAGGCCGCGACCCCAGCCGCGGAACTGCTCGACGTACCCGGCGAACAGGTACATATGCGTCCCGGTGCGACACACCGCGGGCAACTTCGACAGCGCATACTTACGGCCCGATCCCCGCTCGGGGTCGTTGGCGCCCTCGGCCGCGGCGATCGCCAGCGCGAAGATCGCCGGGTTGGCCTTGGGCGCGCGCCCCGCGGTGGAGATCGCGACGATCTCATCGACCAGGGCGAAGGGATTGCTCTGCGCCAACCGCAGCACGACTTCGGCGTTCTCGCGCGTGAGCTCCGGCGCGCTGGTGTAGTACGTGCCGCCGGAGGTCCCGATCGTCAGGAATCGGCGCAGCCGGGCCATGTCGTCGATCGCGAACACATGGCCGCCGGCGGCGTTGCGCACCGTCGCGGCGCCGGCGGGCTGGCTCTGCGGAGTCGCCCGGGTGGAGAAGCCCTTCAAAACATCAACCATGTGTTCCTCCTTTTCTTAGGCGGGGCGAACGAAAAAGTCTCGAACCGGGGATACTTTCCCACAAGGTAACCGACTCGAAATCCGGCTCGCCCCAGCAGTTTTAAAGCACGAACGAAGCAACCGCGACCGGGTTAACAGGAAAGGTTAGGTAACCGGCCACATCCGGCTCGTGCCGACGCGGGTGGTCTGAACGAAGAAACGAAATCCGGCTGACACCGGTTGCCCGGCAGCCGGAACCCGTGACTGATGTGGGTGCCGACCGGAGGTACGTGTCACCTGTCCTCCTAGCGTTTTGGGTCCGCTCGACCTGGCGACAGATAACCGAATCTCATCCGGCTCAGACCGGACGTGAAGACTCCGAACGAAGGGGTTGCAGATCGGAAAGGGCTTACGCCCATGCGACTTAGGCCACTCGTCCACACGACTGCCCCAGCAGCCGTGGCGGGATTCGAACCCGCGCTCTCACTTTTGCAGAAAGATAACCGATCCAGCGTCCGGCTCGGAGCCGAAAGCTAGAGGCGCGAACGAAGATTGGACGCCGGGTACCGGCCGAAGCCGGCGCTCTGTAATCACGGCTTCCGAGGAGGACCGTGATCAGGACTCGAACCTGAATTACCAATTTAGATAACCGACGGTTCCGTCCGGCTCGCGCCTATGAAGTTCTCAAACGACAACCTGTCTTGTATACGCCGTTCCACCCAGGAGGGCAACAACTTTTCGGCGTGTCGGGTAACGGGAAATACGTGCCGCGTGGTTAGCCTGTCAACGTGATGGAGCGGCGCCGCGACGGACATGGGCGATACCTCCCGCTCGATGCTGATATCGGCGAATGGTTCTGGGCCAAGGTTGACAAGAAAGGACCCGTTCACCCGCAGCTCGGCACCAGGTGCTGGATATGGACTGGTGGGATCTCAAAGCGCACAGGCTACGGCCAGCTGACGATTGGCAATCATCGAGGCGTGTTCGCGCATCGACTTTCGTATGAGCTCTGTGTCGGACCGATCAAAGGCGTCCAGATCGACCACCGCTGTCACAACCTTGTCTGCGTGAATCCTCAGCATCTACGTCGCGTCAGCAATAAACAGAACCAGGAGAACCGCGCCGGACTTAATGCCAACAACACGTCGGGGATGCGCGGCGTCATCTGGGACAGTCACAGAAACTGCTGGCGGGCAGAGGTAAGACACCACGGTCGGAAGTATTGGGTCGGCCGTTTCGCTTCGCTGGCCGCTGCTGATGCCGCAGTGACCGCCAAGCGAAACGAGCTGTTCACTCATAACGACCTTGATCGGGCAGGTTGAGATGGTCGTCGAGCAGTGGCGCCCGGTTCTTGATCCGCGCTTCTCGGCCGCCTACCAAGCCTCCGATATGGGCCGCATCCGATCGGTCACCCGCCAGGTCGCCGGGCGCACCGGCCGCGACGGCGTGCCGTGCATCCGCACCGTGAAGGGCAGGATTCTCTCCCCGCGCGTGCGGCCCAACGACGGCACCCGCGCGGTCAACCTGTGGATCGAGAACGACTACATCCAGTTCCCGGTGAAGCGCCTGGTGCTCGAAGCGTTCACCGGCCGCGCGCAGCCGCCCGGCTACGACGCCCGTAACATCGACGACGACCCGGCCAACAACAAATTAGCGAATCTTCGATGGGAGCCTGTTGGGGGACTGGCGCTGCTGCAATCACGGCTCGGCAGATGATGGCCGGCGGCATCGACATCACCGCCCGGTACACGATCATGTGTGACCGCTGCCGGGTGCGCGCTGAGCCTGACACGGAGTACCACACCTTCGCCGAGGCCGACGAGGCCCGTCAGCGGGTGGCCACGGTGGACGGGTGGTGGCTGCGCTGGATCGACGACACCTTCCCTGAACTGCTTTGTCCCGAATGTTCCGCTGATGATCTCAGTTGAATGGCGCGAGGTCCTCGGCTTCGAGGGCTACTACGAAGTAAGCAGTGATGGCCGCGTCCGGTCCGTCGATCGGATCGTCGTTACCGCGAACAGGTGGGGCGGTGCAAACCCGCGACGGCTACGGGGCAAGCCGATAGCGCCGTGGATCGACAAACGGAGCGGCTATCTGAAGATCGGCTTACGGCAGCCGGGAATGAAGCGCACCGTCGATCTTCACATCGTTGTTCTGGAGGCGTGGTTCGGGCCATGCCCAACCGGGATGGAAGCATGCCACCACGATGATGTCCGGCTCAATAATTGCATCGGCAACTTGCGGTGGGATACCCGCAGCGCGAATACCTGGGACAGCATCCGCAACGGCCGGCGCCGACACGACACGAATGGCGATTGGGCGAAGCCTGTCGGCCCCACGCAGTAACGTCAGACGATCGGTGTCCGCGGGTGGACACCTTCCCACGAAAGGAGAACCATAGAACCATGACCGAAATCTCCCTGTCCGGCGCGCTGCCGCGCGGCGACGCCAACGGCCTGGGTCCGATCGTCAAGTCGCTGATCCGTGAGCCGGAGAAGATCCACGCCCTGGTGGTACTCGTCGACACCACCAAGCTGGTCACCCACGTCGACAGCGGTGAATGCATCCCGGTGCTGCGTATCCGCCGGGCCGAGGTGATCCGCGACGCCGACATGAAAGAAGCTGAGCGGCTGATCCGCCGCTCCTGGGAACAGCGTAACGGCGACACGGTGCTGCCACTCGAGATGGAGGACGACCTCAAGGTGATCTTCGATCAGGTCACCGAGCCCGAGCCGCCCAAGCCCGAGCAGCCCACCAAGGCCGACGAGGACGGTGACGAGGAGGGCGAGAAGTGAAGTGCGATCAGTGCGTCGCCGAAGGCGTCACGAGCAGGCTCTACAGCAAGGGCTCGACCGCCACCTGTATGGGGTTTGAGGCCTACTACGACGAGGACGGCCAGTACCACCGGCACGACCCGAACCGACACAGCGACTACTTCGAGTGCAGCAACGGCCACAAGTTCAGCCGCACGTACAAGATGCCGTGCCCCTGCCCGCAGGGCTGCGAGTACGGCCACGAGCCCGTCGTGGTGGTGCCGTCATGACCAAGAGCCACTTCGACTTTGAGGTCAACGGATTCACCGTCGGCGTGTCCGTGGGCGGCGATCCGGGCACCCTGGACGCGCAGGCCGTCGCCGAGCTGGGCGACGTGGTGAACTTCGCCGCGGCCGCCGAAGAAGCCAGCGATGCGCTCGTATAAGGAGATCGAGGCCAGCGCCCGCGACGGATCACCCTTCTCCAATGGCACCGAAGGCTACGGCTGGATGGAGAATTGGTGCTTCGCGCCGTGTCAGCAACCCGACGAGGTGGCGTGGCAGCGTTACGAGGCTGGCCTACGCAAGACCAATCCGGGCGGCGGCTGCCCGCTTTTGCTGTGCGCGCTGATGGGCAAGACGCCGATCGAGTGGCTCGACCAGTGGAAGGACGGCCAGCCCTACCCGATGGACCGGTATCACTGCATCGAGTTCAAGCCACCCGGCGGCGGCGGTGATGACGACCCGTTCAGTGGGCCGCCGGCGCATCCGCCGCGCGGCAAACGGGAACCCAAAGACATGGACGGCCTGTTCCCGCGGCCGCAGCGCCGGGTGCGGATGCTCAAACAGCCCCAGCCGCAGGAGGTTCTGGTGTGACATGTCCGCAATGCCCGCACGAACCGCACGTCGGCTACTGCCCGTCGTGTAGGTGCTACTCCTGGGCGCCGCGCGATGACGGCCAGGGCGATCTGTTCGATCAGCCCGACGACGACAAAGAGGACGACGACTGGGTTGAGGAGTTGATCGACCCGATCACGTTCACCATGTTCAACCTCCGACCCGACACCACACTACGGGAGGCGCAGGCGTGGCTGCGCGATAACGTCGACGACGGCGTCACCTGTCCGTTGTGCGGCCAGTTCGCCAAGGTGTATCGGCGCAAGATTAACGCCGGCATCGCCCGCGTGCTGATCGCGATGTACCGCAAGGCCGGCGACGATTGGGTCTACCTGCCCTACATCGACTCCACCGGGCGTGAACCCATCCACGTCTCACGCAGCGGGGAGATGTGCATTGCACGGTACTGGGGCCTGATCGAACAGATGCCCGGCGAACGCGAGGACGGTAGCTCGCGGGTCGGCTGGTGGCGGCTCACCGGCCGCGGATGCGCGTTCGTCCGAAACGAAATCCGCATCCCCAAATACGCCCGCATCTACGCCAGCCGATGCCTGAACCTCGACGCCGAACAGACGGTGACGATCGTCGACGCGCTCGGCACCAAGTTCAACTACTGGGAGTTGATGGCCGGTATATGAGCGTCCACTACACCGACGACCAGATCACGCTGCACCACGGCGACGCGCTCGAGGTCGCGCGCACCCTGCCCGGCGACAGCGTGGACTGCATTGTCACCAGCCCGCCCTACTACGGCCTGCGCGACTACGACAGCGACGGGCAGTACGGGCTCGAGGACACGCCCGCCGAATACGTCGAACACCTGCGGGCCCTGTTCGCCGAACTGCGCCGCGTGCTGGCCGGCGACGGAACCTGCTGGATTGTGCTGGGTGATTCCTACAGCGCAACGAAAAACCTGCTCGGCATACCCTGGCGCGTCGCATTCGCACTGCAAAATGACGGCTGGATTTTACGCAACTCGATTACCTGGCTAAAAGAAAACACCATGCCTGAATCGGTAACCGACCGGCTGGCCGTACGCTCCGAACAGGTCTTCCTACTCGTCAAACAACCGAAGTATTGGTTCGATCTAGACGCGATAAGAACACCACACAGCCCGATCTCAGTAAACCGCAGCCAGCGCAGCGAGCGCAAACCCTACTCGGGCGACGGTAGATCCGGGCGGGCCTACACCCCGGGGGGGAATCCGCACGGCGCCATCGCCGCCGGGGCGCGCACCCTCAATGAAGCCGGCAAGAATCCAGGCGACTGCTGGAGTATTCCCGTCGAGAAATTCCCGCAAGCGCACTTCGCCACCTTTCCCATCGCATTGCCGCTGCGGTGCATCCAGGCCGGCTGCCGACCCAATGGGGTGACATTAGATCCGTTCAGCGGTTCGGGCACCAGTGGCGCGGCCGCTTTGCGCGCCGGCAGACGTTATGTCGGGATTGACATCAGCAGCGCCTATCTCGACATGAGCTTGCGTACTCGGCTGCTCAACGCCGCGCTACCGTTCGAGGTTTAATCCTCGGGGCACCAGCAACCGCCAGTGCCCCGAGGCCGTACCTCACCCCGCCGTGCCGTGCCCCACCGAGCCCCAACTAACCAAACCGGACCTCACCAGACCGCGCCTCAACTGCCGCACCTTGCCACGCCTAGCCGGAACATGCCCCAACAGACCCCACCCGACCTAACCCGACCTCTCCTGAACGCGCCAGACCGCAGCTGCCGCACCTTACCCGACCATGCCTCACCGCACCCGACCAGACCTCACCCGACCTCGCCTTGCCGAACCTCACCATGCCTTACCGCAGCAGCCGCACCTCACCGGAACCCGCCAAACCTCGCCGGGCCGCACCGGATCTTGCCGTACCTCTCCCCGCCCAACCCGACCGAACCCAACCGGACCTTAGCTGCCGCACCTTACCGGACCCCACCTTGCCCCGCCACACCCTGCCGCGCCCAAACTAACCCGACCCAACCGTGCCGACCGCACCGGACCATACCCCGCCGTACCTGCCGTGCCTTACCGGACCTTGCCCGACCACGCCGGGCCACACCGCAACGTGCCAGACCACAACAGCCGCACCTCACCCAACCTTGCCTAGCCCTCCACACCTGACCCGTCCCCACCGTGCCACGCCTTAACATGCCAAAACTGCCGCACCGCAACTCGCCTCGCCATGCCAGAGCCCACCTATCCACTCCTTGACGTGCCCGGCCCCACCATGCCCTGCCGTACCCGTCCTCAACATGCCACACCGCAACAGCCGAACCGCACCTCACCCAGCCTCACCGCGCCAAACCTAGCCAAGCCACGCCACACCAGACCGGACCCAAACCCACCTAACCTCGCCTCACCCGACCGGACCATGCCTCAACAGCCTCACCGCACCAGACCTAGACTCGCCTAACCACGCCGTGCCGTTCCCGACCCCGCCATGCCTCACCCCACCAGACCGCAACGGCCGCACCTCACCACAACTCGCCTTCCAGACCTCGCCAGACCTTGCCACGCCACACCCGACCGGACCCCACCAAACCCGAACTAACCGCAACGGCCTCACCAGACCCAACCGGACCCGACCACGCCTTACCAGGCCGTAACTCGCCAAACCCAACCCCACCACAACAGCCTCATCTCACCGCAACTTATCGCGCCCGACCGGACCTAACCTCTCCATCCCATGCCATGCCGCACCGCGCCATGCCTCAACTCTCCAGACCTCACGTAACCCGACCTAACCCCAACAGCCGCACCCGACCGGGCCATACCTCGCCAGGCCAAACCTCGCCAGGCCTAACCGCGCCGGAACTCGCCTCAACAGCCGCACCGAACCTTGCCTGAACTCGCCGTTCCAGACCGCACCAAACCCGACCAAACCGGACCATTCCCCAACGGCCGCACCGAACCCCGCCCTATCCTGCCTGACCCTCCACACCGGGCCTTGCCGCACCGTGTCTCACGCAACACGCCGCGCCACACCTCACCACACCATGCCCAACCCCAACGGCCGCACCCGACCGCACCTCGCCAGACCTCGCCCGACCTTGCCCGAACTCACCTAGACACGCCGCACCAGACGTCACCTCAACAGCCGCACCTAACCCCCACCATTCCCGACCGTGCCATGCCAGACCGCAACTCGCCCGACCACGCCGCAACACGCCCGACCCCACCATGCCTTGCCGTACCGTCCTCAACAGCCGTACCAGACCAGACCCGATCCCGCCTTACCAGACCGCAACTCGCCTCACCAGAACTGACCCGGCCATTCCGTAACTGTCCATGCCTAACCGAGCCGTGCCCCACCGGACCGCAACTGCCTTACGCCATCTGACCGAACCGCACCATTGCCGTCCGCGTCTGTTACACCGACGCGGCAATACCTTCCTCCTCATCCCCTTCCAAGTAGTTATCAAGCAGGGCGGCCAACGTCCGCAGAGCGGCGTCGATGCGTCCGTCGGTTGGCAGTAACCGATACCGCAGCCCATCTTGCAGAGCTCTGATTGTTTGCATATACGAGCCGCCTGGTGATGACGTTCCCGCTGCGGCCTGGGCCTCGCTCATCGTGCGGCCCTGGAAATGAAACAGCGGTCGTTTCAGCGGTTCCAGCCTTAGCACCGCCCCATCCCCGTCGACGACCGTCGCTACACGGACTTTGATCTGCTGCACCCGGACCGGCGGAACATGCAGCGCGCCGGCGATCTCGTCGTCGTCGACGCCGAGGTCGCTCAGCTTCAGAACAATCCTGCGCTTTTCGATCTCGTAAAGATTCAGCCCGTGAACGCAGTTGAGTCGTACTGCGTCGAGAAGCAGTTCCGTCTCGGAATGGTAGGTCCGTAGTTCGGCTTGAATTTCCGCGTCCGGCCCGAGTACCGCTAGGAAAGCTCGTCGCCGATGAAAGCCGTCGACAATACGCTTCGAGCGCCGGTCCACGGTCAGCGGCGGGAATATATCTGCGCCTTCGGCTGCTTGCAACGCTGATGTCAGGTCGCGGACATGGTTCTGGTTGACAATTCTTCGCGGGTAGATCGACAGGTCTTCGATGAGCTTGCTGACCGGCATTGTCACCAGCGCGGGTCTGGTCATCGGCCACGCTCCTCACGTTCGGCGTCGAACCAGGTGAGCATTTCTTGAGTTTCATCATCGAAAGCTTGTGCGGCTTCCATTGCTTGGATTTGCACGGCGCGGTCCATTTTCATCACTTCATGTGCCATAAGTTCATCTGTGTTAATCAGAATGAATTGACCGAAGGTGCCTTTGCCCTTTTCCGTGCGCCAGTCGCCGACACCGGCGGACTGCCCGCCGGTGGACAGCAGGTTGGTGACGATCTTTTCGTTCATCAGCGGCTTGACGAAACGCACCGTGATGACGGTGGCCCATTTTTCGCTGATCGCGCGGGTGCGGATGTCGGGGGTCTTCTGCTGGTTGGCGCTGCGCACGACGGCCATGTGCAGCTTCGCGTTACCCCACAGCGGCAGGTACATCCCTTCCACCCAGACCAGGCGCCCGATCTGTTCGCCGTTGACGCCGGGCAGGTCCTTGGCAGCGGTGCGCATGGTGGCCTTGAACATGTCGCCCTTGGTCGCCAGGTAGGTCGGGGCGTCCTCGTCCTTGAGGGTGTAGGGGGAGGCCCGGAACTCCTCGACGGGCTCGTGCTTGAGGCGGGCGGCCTTCTCGGCCTGGTTGGGCCGGCCCTTGGGGAACAGCAGTTCGTGCTTGGCCTTCTCTGACATGCGGCTGTGGATATAAGGACTTATGCCCAAGATGCCGAACTGGACCTGACCGATCTCGGTGACGGGCAGGGTGATGGTCTTAGGTGGGGGAGGCTTGCTTGGCATGAGCGATACCTTTCTTCGTGGGTTTGCCGTTACTGACTGTTCCAAGTCCACAGCGCGCTGTCAATACAGTGCGGCTCGGCGCTTGACAGCACCTTAATAGGGTGTATAGTTATTAGGTATGGACCCTATGACTGTCTCGGACTTGGTGAAAGCCCTTGCTGAGATCCCTGGCGAGTGGCTGGTGTACGGCACCACCCAGGGCAGCCTCGAGGTCCGTGAGCCCGGTGGTTGGCGCGCCGGGATGCGCTACGCCTACGTCTTTCCCGACGGTCGGCCGACGCGCTTCTACACCGCCAAGCGATAGATGGGGCGCATAGCCACGTTGCGATGCCCCGCGAAAGAGAAACACCCACGATAGGAAGGAAGAATTCAGTGACAAATGCCTACGAGGACGCGCCGCAGGGTGGCGAGGGCGAGCAGCCCGAACAGGAGTCTCAGCACGACGAGGAGCAGCAGTTCGTCGTCAGGAAGGTCCCCGACCTCCCGGCCAGCCTGTCAGAGCTGACACCTAAGGTTCGGCGGCTGCCCAACATCAACGATCAGGTCCATTCGGTCTTCGACAGGCTGTTTGAGGAGAAGACCGAGCGTGGCGCTGAGTTTCACCGTTGCCTGAACGCCACCAACGACGCTGGTGCGGTGCACGGTTCGATGATCGCGGATGACTTCGGTGCCTCAATAAAGATCCTCGAGGCGGCGGAGCAGTGGGGCAGCTACGACCTGATCGACGCTGCCAACTGGGCAGAGGTCCGGCTGGCACTTCGTGTCGTCATGCGCCGCTGGGGGATCGCACGCGAGCAGCGTCGCAACCTGCTCGGTGATGAGATCGTGCCGAACGGTGACGACGAATAGGAAACCGGAGACAACTGGTGGGGCGGGTAAAACCGCCCCACCAGTTTCCGATAAGGAGTTACACATGACCATTGACGAGTTCGTGGTGATCGACAAATGCATCGACGCCGCCGAGGAACAGGCCACCGACAGTATCCGCGAGAGCCTGCGCCACCGCTGGCAGTTCGGCAAGCTCCTGCTGGCCGAGCGCAAAGGTAAGCAGTTGCCCAAGGGCCGGATGGCCGAACTGGTTAAAGCCACCGGCAAGAGTGAAACAGAACTGAAATACCGGGCGCGGTTTGCTGAGCGGTATCCCACCGAAGACGAAATCGGCAGGGCCCTGCCGACTTTCACATCGTGGACACAGGTCAAGAATAGTTTGCCAAAGCCGCCCCCGGAGAAGCCAAAGCCGCCGACACCGCCGAAGCCGAAGCCGGAGCCGAAGTGGAAGAACCCCGAACTGCACGACGCCATAAAAGACGGGGCCACCGTCACCGAGTTGAAAACACAGTTCGATATCAGCGACAGCACTATCGGCGAGGCCCGGCGCTTCCTGGAAGGCCAGGCGGAGCCGGTCATCGTTGACTACAACACGCTTCCGCGCAGCGCAGAGCACAGGGTAGATGTGCTGCGGCGGCAGATCCGCCGCGAGCTGGAGGACGAGTTTGAGCCTAAAGTGCGGGCCGAGGTGCAGCGACGCCTCGATAAGGCGTTCGATCGGGTCGCGGAGCAGTACGACAGAATCCAGCGGTTCGAATCTGCCCAACGTCATGGCGTCTTCACCAAATCGGACTACAACCTCATCAAGTCCTGCCTACATCCAGACAGTCGCGCGTCGGTCTCGGATGAGAAACTGGCCAATGCCTTCCGGCTGTTCAACCAGGCCGACATCAAATTGGTGCCGCCGTCGAAACCGGGCGATCTGCCCTCGTTGGATGAGCTGAGACGGCGCAGGCAGGCTGATAAGCGATGACCGACGACGATCCCTGACCGGCCGGGTGTCCGCGAACGGACACCGGCGTGGCTCCGGAACTTGTCGGTGGGTAACGGTAAACATGTCAACATGACAACCGAAACCACGCAGACCCCGCAGACCGTTCAACCCTTTGAGACCATCGACGTCCCCCAGGCCGGCGAAAACGACACCAAATTCTTTTCTGTCACAACGATTCTCAAAGCCCTGCACAACCCCGCGCTGGAGTACTGGGCGATCAAGCGCTGCGCCCAGGACGCCCTGGACCGCCAGGCCACCTGGAGCGCCATGCTCGCCGAGGAGGGCGCGGCCGGCACCATCACCTGGCTGTGCAAGGCCCGCTTCCGCAGCCCCAAGCTCGAGCTCGGTTCCGACCAGCTCGGCTCCGTGGTGCACAAGGCGTGCGAGTATTACGCCTTGAATAAGCAGAAGCCGGACAAGGAGTGGGTCGCCGACCACATCCGTGCGCTGGGCTCGGCAAGTATCGAGGTCGACTCGGAGCTCGCCGTCGTCGGCCGGATGCTCAACCAGTTCGACGCCTGGCTGCAGCGTTTCCAGCCGGTCTACGTCGCCGCCGAGATGCCGGTCTATTCCGAACGATTCGGCTACGCCGGCAGCCTCGATGCGATCTTGAATATCGGTGGGCTGAACCTGATCACCGACTACAAGACCCGCCGCGAACCGTTGACCGCCCGCGGCGAGGCCCAGACCCCGTATCCCGAAACCTGTTTACAGCTCGCGGCCTACCGCCACGCCGACCTCGGTCTGGTGAGCCGGGCCCGCCGGTATGAGACCCCGCAGAAGCGCCGCTACTACCTGATGAGCCCGGAGGAGAAGCGCACCGTGTCGGTGCCGATGGAACAGGTCGACGGCGGCCTGTGCATCATCTTGACCCCGCAGTCCTGCGAGGCGTATCCGATGAACGTCTCCCAGGAGGTGTTCGAGTTCTTCCTCTACACCTTCGAGGCCTGGCGCTGGCTCGAGGATGTCTCCAAGCGCGTCGTCGGCGACGTCCTCGTGCCGCCCTCCGAGTAGTACCCCCACGAGAAAGGAACCCTCATGCCCATCCTTGATCTGCAACGAAGATTGGCCGAGGTCGGCCGTATCCGGCTCGGGCGCCAGGTCGAGTCGCCGCGCTCGGGCAAGAAACACCCGGCCGCGCTGGACACGTTCCGGCTCACCTCCACCGACAAGGCCCGCGTCGAGGAGGCGGCCAAGCTCTACGGCGGCACGGTCACCAAGTGGGACGAGTCCCCGACCGGCATCCCGCAGTGGGAGGTCATCACCAAGGCCGACCGGCTGCCGGTCATCGTGCCGCCGTCGGTGATGGCGTTCTCCCAGAACTACGAGCTGTGGTCGGGCGGCGGGTGCCAGCGCCGCTGCGACGGCATCACCGAGTTCATCGGTGAGCAGCCCTGTCTGTGCATCCCGGAGAACCGCCAGTGCGAACCGCACACGCGCCTGTCGGTGATGCTGCGCGATCTCAAGGGGCTCGGGGTGTGGCGGGTGGACACCACCGGCTACTACGCCGCGCTGGAGATCAAGGGCCAGGTGGAGACTCTGGAGTTCTTCGCCGGCCAGGGCAAGCCGCTGCCCGCGATCCTGCGCCTGGACCAACGGGTCATCAAACGCCCCGACGAGGGGACCAAGCGGTTCGTCGTGCCGGTGCTCGATGTGGACATCTCCCCGGGCGAGTTGTTGATGGGCACCGTCGCCGTGGTCCCCGCGGCCGAGCGGCCGGCGCTGACCCCGGTGCCCGACAGCGGGATTCGCCGGGCGTCGATCGTCGAGCAGATGGCCGCGTCCGACGCCCTGCAGCCCTCGCGGCGGCGGCCCACCACCCCGGAGATCAAGGCGACCGGGATCGCGCCGCGCACCGCCGCCCAGCGCGGCGAGCCGGAGGAGGTGTCCACCGGCGGACACCGCCAGACCGAGGACGAAGCCTACGACGCGATCGAGGCCGCGCGGGAAGCCGCGATGATGACCCCGGACCCACCGCGCATGGTCACCCACGGCCAGCTGACCGCGCTGGGCACCATCCTCTCCAGGCGTGGTTACAACGATCGCAGCCCCGAAGGGGTGCGGGCGCGGCTGGACTTCTGCATGAATCTGGTTCGCCGCCTGATGCCCGGCTGGCCGTACAAGGACCGCGTCATCAACAGCTCCAAGGAGTTCACCTTCGACGAGGCGCACGCCCTGATCAACTACTTCAAGCGCGAGGACGAGGAGGCGAATAAGGCTGCGCAGCAACAGGAACCCGCCGACACCACATCGGAGCAGGGCTGTGAACAACCTGGGGACGAACCTGTGGATGACGGCGAGCCCGACGAGGGATCCGACGAACGCTACTACGAGCGGATGGAGCGCGAGGCCGAGGGCCGCGAGCCCGACCCGGACCAGATGAGTCTGTTGTAACCTGCTGTTGGTAATGCGCTACTAGTAGTGCGCTGCCATCAGCGCGCTGACAACTGTTGGGCAACAATCCAATACGGCGCCGGCGGCCGAAAAGTCACATCTGGCTGTGAAATTCGTTCAGGTGCGTGACACACGTATGTAACGCGGAGTAAGGTCCGCACACAGCATCGCCAGCGGTTACCACGGGACCGAATCCGGTACCCACAGCGACCCGATGCACACCGGATACGGGAAGCTTCGGGCAGTCACGGCGATGAGGAGGTGTGGGTCATGCAGACGGCGCCTTCGCCACCACCGATCGCCGTCGACGCACTGACTCCCACTCCCGTAATTTCCCCCGCATATCGGCTCGGCCGCACACTCGGTTGGGCAGCCGCCAGGATTGCTGGCGGCTTCACCGCGACCCGCAAGTTGGTGATGGTCGCACCTCGCTGACAAAGGCTGCAGCCCCTGAGCCGCAAACTCAGGGGCTGCATTTAGTGGATACCGAGAAGAAGGATACCTCATATGGCGCAGCAAAGCAGGCCATTGAACGAATCGCCGGGCCGTGACTGACGCGCGGTGCCCCGATCGCTGGTTAACTGACCGCCGTATTCAGCGCCTCACGCCTGCCGGTTTCCGCCTGTTCTTCAACGCGCTGATGTGGAGCGTCTCCAACAAGACCGACGGCATCCTCGAACCCGACGACTTGCCGATGATCCCCGGTTACAGCCCCGGCCTGGAAGACGAGTTGGCCACCGCCACACCGGCCTTGTGGACATGGCGAAACGAAGCGTGGTTCATCGCCGAGTTCATCGACACGCAGACGACAAGGGCTGAGCATGAGGCGCTGGCTTCTGCCCGTAAGAGCAAGCGCGAGAGCCAGGCCAGGTGGCGCGCTAAGCAGGCTGTAGATGCTACAGAGACATCTTGCGTAGAAGCTACGGAGACGGTAACTACACAGGATAGGACAGGACAGGATGTTGTTACTGCTAACGCAGTAACAACCTCTCCAGAAGGGGAAGTTATTAACTTCCCTTCTTCAAAAGCTTCTGTTGTTACGGATGGGGGTACGTCACCCGCGCGCGCGCGCAACAGGGGCACGCGGCTGCCGGAGGGTTGGGAACCTGCCGAGGAAGTGATCCGGGCGATGCACGCCGAATGTCCCGGCGTCGATCTGCGCGGCGAGCACCGAGCGTTCACGGACTACTGGCGCGATCAGACCGGCGCCCGCGCGACCAGGATCGACTGGGTGGGGACCTGGCGGAACTGGATGCGTAAAGCCGCTAAGGAAATCCCACGACGGAACGGCCGGTCGATCGACACGGCCGCCAACACAAGGGCCTGGTTGGCCGGAGGGAGTGAACCATGATCGACGAGTACGAGGTGCGTATCGCGATTGCCAGGCTGTGTGGGTTCTATCCGAGATCGCAGCCACCGGCCAACGATGCGGGCGTATTGGCAGCCTGGGTCGATCACTTCAGCCAGTTTCCCCGGCTGACCCTGAACAACGTGTTCGCCGGTATCCGCACGTACACCAACGACCCCAAACATGAGTTCTTCCCGGCTCCCGCCGCGATCAGCCGTGCGGCCCGCGATCACTGGATGGACCGATTCGAACGCTGCCCGATTGACAACGACCAGTACCGGGAGTTGTACGCCAGTTGCCTAACACCTGACGAAATTTGCGACGCGATTAAGACGAGGGTTCGCGGTGAGCTCAACTGACGACGCGTACTCCGACCTGGGCGGCGGCGCGCCGCAGGCCCCCGAACCCCCGCCGCTACCGCGCGATCGCTACGGCAAGATCGACAAGGCCGAACCCGAGGACGAGGACTACCCGCGGGACTGGACGCCGGAGCAACGGGTCAAGGCGTCATGGGAGAAGCTACAGGCGTTCCGCGATCGGCTGGAGCACGATGATGCGCTCGCGAATCCCGCTTCGCTGCTGACGTCGCGGCCGGCCAGCGCGGAGACGCGGGCGAAGGCGATGCAGGAGTTCCAGCTGTCGTTCGGCGACCTCGACGACGACGACCCGGACGAGGCGCTGCTGCACGTCAATCCGCTGCTGGTGCGTTGCCCGTACTGCCGGGCTGTGGCAGGTTCGCACTGCACCAAGGCGGGGATGCCGGGCCAGCCGCACGAGATCCTTACCGCCATCGCCGGTCATCCCGCCCGCATCGAGGCGGCGGCGGTGGCGGCCGGTTACACCAAGGACGAGGTGGCAGCGATCGTCACCGCCGCGCAGAAGCGCTCGGTGAAGCGGGAGCGGTCCAAGTGGACCGAGCGGGATAAGGCCAAGGTGCCGCCCGAGCCACGTCCGCCCGACCCGGAGCCGGGGCCGTCGGACTACAGCGCCGAACCCGACCCGGAGCCCCAACCATGACTGACACACAGATGCCCATTCCCGGGGTCCTAGGGCCCGAAATGATGCCACACGGTAGTCGGGGGGTATCAGAACACACCCCCCGCCACCGACAACCCCCAAAATCCGCCCGCCCGGAGACGCTCCGCCAAGCCAGGAACTGGGATTCGATCAAGCACAAGGCGATGCAGGCGGGCTTGTGTGAAGCCTGCGCCAGCCAGTACGCCTGGGGCTGCCAGATCGGGTTCAACCTGTCTAAGCCGCCGTGCCGCGAGTGCCAGCCCATCGTGGACGCCACGCCCACGCGGGAACGGCCCAACGGCTGGCGCACGATGCATGGCCGGGGAGCGCGATGACTGACCACCCCGACCGTGACTGCCCGCTCTGTCCGTGCGGGTGCACACAGGTGTGGATGGTGGCGCCCCGGACGTGGGTGTGCCCGCACTGTGATCTTTCCGTTCAGCAAACGTCGCGAAGGAGGCGTCATGATGAACTGCTGCGTGTGCCGCGAGCACTCGGGGCGGATGGAAATCTGCTATGAGTGCGCGGTGATGGTGTGGCCCCGGCAGGTGGTGAATCACGGAGCGAAAAGGTTAGCTAGCCAGTTGATGCCGGTGCCCCAGCTGGTGGCACTGCGGCGTTAACACGGCGTGTCGAATTGCCGTGTAACGGGAAAACAGTTTGAATGACGGGAGCCCCCCGCCGGAACTTGAATCCCCCCTTCCGGCGGGGCCGGCGAACCCCACGAAGGAGAATTGAATGCACCCCATTCGGGAAATGGACACACCCGCCGAGCACTACAGCCAAGGCATCGCGGCTCTTGAGAGTGTCGGTGAGCCCGAGAACGAAACCCAGGGGTATCTTCTAGCGATCGCGCACTTCCTCGCGGGGATTCTGCGCCACCAAATGAGTTACGCAGCAAACTAATTCAACGGGAGGATACCGTGGCTTACCAGGACGCCGAGGTTGTCATCGACATCCGCGACATGCAGCTGCACCCCGAGGGTCAGTGCCTCATCGGCCGATCGGCGGACGGGAAAACCAGCTACGTGCTCAAGATGACGCCCGACGAGTTCTGTGACTGGATCGAGCGCATCGGCACTCCGCTCGCCGAGGGCCGTTGCCCGCGCTGCGATTTCGAGGAAGCCCTGTCGCTGATCACCTACGCCGGGGAGTACATCCGGTCGCACTACAAACCGGACGCGCCCGGGCAACTCACCGACGCCGAGATGGCGATCGTCGAGCTGGCGCAGACCTGGGCGGCCGACGACGCGATCGCGCGATGCCTGAACGGAACCCACCGTGAGCATTGAGGCCGACGGGCAGCCGGTCGAGTTCGAGAGCCTCGACGTCGAGCAACTGTCCAACGGCAAGCATGTATGGGTGTGGACGTCACCGGGCGGCGCGTGTCACCAGGGCGCCAAGCACTACGCCAAGCGCGGCGACGCGCTGCGCGCCGGTCGGGAATGGCTGGCGAAGCTGAGGCTCGGCACGCCGTGAGCATCGGCTACTACGACCGGCAGGGCAGCCCGATCAGCCTGGAGGAATTCGGCAGGTTGCACGAGAACCCCGAGTACAAGATCGTCGCCAAGAAACACTTTGAGGGACACATCGAGGTTTCCACGGCGTGGCTGGGCCTCGACCACAACTTCGGGCGCGGCGAGCTGGCGATCTACGAATCTATGGTGTTTGGTCCTGAAAACTATCCGCACGACCAGGCGCAGATGCGCTACGCGACGGAAGACGAGGCATGGGAAGGGCACCGTCGCCTCTGCGAGGACATCGAGGCAGGGCGCCGACCCTGGTTTCTTGAGTGATGTTGCTGTGCCCCGTCTGCCTGGGTGAGGTCACCGTGGACAACGGTGTGGTCGATGCCCACTTTGACGGCGCCGGCCTGCAGTGGTGCCCGATGTCGGGTAAGGAACCGTTCGTCTGGAACGAGCGCACCACCCGGCTCGCTGTGCCGGGCCGTTCCGGTGGCCGCTGCGAATACTGCGGCGTGGCGGCCACCAACATGCACCACCGGATCAACCGCTCCCAGGGCGGGCTGTGGACCCCGGCCAACATCCTGCACCTGTGCGGGTCGGGCACCACCGGGTGCCACGGCTACTTCACCGAGCACCCGATGGTGGCCTACGGGCTGGGGGTGAGCCTGCGCCGCGGGGATAACCCCGGCCGCTTCCCGGTACTCACCCCGGAGGGGCCGTTGTATCTGACCGACGACATCGCGCCGCCGTTACCCGGCTGGGCGTGAAAGTTATCCGGCAATTCTGTCAAGGCGACACGCCGCGTGAGATACTCGAGACATGGTTCCACCAAGCGAGGCTTACACCGACATCGTCGGGAACATGGAGCGCCGCTGGCCGCGTGCCTACAACGGGGTGATCACCAAGGAGTGCCCACACTGTGGGGCGGAACCCGGCGATCTGTGCACGTACAACCCGTCGGAGAGGACACGCCGCGCGCCCTGTGTCGCACGCTGCCGAAGTTAACAGCACGCTGTGATACGTTGCGGTCCGTGGGGAGCGTGCCGCCCGAAGTCGTCGAGCAGTGGACCGTGCGGCTCGCCGCCGACACCGCGCATCGCAGCGCTACCCAGGTACAAGCCCAGCTCGCCGACGAGACGTGGCGCGAGAGCATCAAGCTGGCGTCGCAGGCGGGGCTCACCGCCCCGCAGATCGCCGAGGTGGTGGGTGTGAGCACCTTCCGCGTCTACCAGATAAGAAACGGCCGGCGCACCTAAATGACCGGCGTTCAGTTCGGGCCGCTGGAAATATTCGTCAACTGCGACGACCCGCGGTGCGGTGCTCAAGCGATGGTGTGGTCAGGCGATCCCGACAATGAGGACCTGTTCGACTTCGCTAAATACCAGCTACCCCAAGGCTGGACGTGGCGGAATAAGAAGACCTACTGCCCGAAGCACTCATGACGCGCATCATCCTGCACCCGAACCGGCTGCCCCGCTACGGCCCGATGGGCGGCCCGCAGGTGGTGCTGCCGGCGCCGTGGATGTGGTGGGAAACCCGGGTGGCCAGCCAGCTCGTACTGCGCTGGGAACCCGAGCGCGACAACATCCAGGAGTACATCGCCACCTTCGGCCCCGACGAGGACCGGGTGGTGCTCACCGACCCGCCGTCGATGTTCCTCATCCACATCCAGCAGTACGACGATGTCATGGGGTGCGACTTCGAGAGAAGCCTCCTGGTGTCGCAGTACCTGACCGCGCGGGTGGTGTGGCACACCTGCCCCGGCCCGCACTGGCAACCGGTGCCGCAGGTGATGACCTGCCGCCCCGGCTTCTACCAGCAGGACTCACACACCTATGGCTGCCGGGAACGCCGTCGCGCCGACGTCCGCCTCGAGTGGGACGCCCAGACGTACTATCCGGCGATGTCCAACCTGGACTGGCCGATGAACCCGACCATCGTGGACGGACAGGCGATCCTGTCGACCACCGGCCCCGACCGCTGCCGGCAGTGTGAGCGCTACATCCCGCTCTGGACGTCGGCCGCGGTCGAGGCGGGCGACCCGCGGGTGTTGTGCCAGGAGTGCTACGAGATGCGCCAGCGGCGCACCAACCGGCTGCCGGGCGTCGAGATCAGCGGACCGCCCACCGAGGACCAGGTGCTGGTGTTCGACGGGCGGGGCGGCTGGACTCTCGCGGATATCGAGACGCTGCGCGGTGGTTTCGCCAACCGTGAGGAGATCGCCGCGATGTACGGGGTGCCGGGCGCAATGATGGCGGCGGCGTACACGCCGAACGAGATCCGCGAGCGCGAGGGGTTGGCGCCCTACCCCGACCCGATCACCCGGCAGGAGTTTGAACGAATCCGCGGCCGCGACGTGACGCCGTGGATGGCGTCGATCAAGCCGGAATCGGAGGTCGTCGACGAGATCGACCGGCTGGTCAACGACGAGATCCGCGCCGGCCCGGTCGACGACTATCAGGTCAACCGCTTCCCGAAGTGCGGCCGCTGTCACCACCAGTGGCACGGCATCCTGTGCGACCAGTGCGCGTGCCTCGGCGAGCTCGAGGACGAGGTCTAGGTGTCCACGCACGGACACCGTGTTTGCCAGGGTTTGCCGACTATAAGGACCACAGATAGTCACGTTAACTAGGAGGGCAGATGGGATTTGTCGAGGAGCAGGCCAACGCCTGGAGCGAGGTGCGCGGGCTGTGGGAGGATTCCCGGCTGTTCGAGCAGCGGCCCGAAACCGCCGACGGCCCGCTGGCCACGGTGGCTTCCACCGAGGAACTGCGGCAGTGGCTGCCCACCATCTTCCGCAAGTACGATATTCGCCGTGTGCTGGACGCCGCGTGCGGCGACTGGAACTGGATGCGGCTGGTCGATTTGAACGACATCAGCTACACCGGCTGGGACGTCGATCAGGGCCGCATCAACATCTGCATCCAGCGGATGATGACGGGCGACTACACCGGCGACCCGACGCGCATCGCCATCGGATTCTCGCCGGAGAACCTGCTCACCGTCCAGAAGATCAAACGCTACGACCTGATCTTGTGTCGGCACTTCCTGCAGCACCTGCCGGTCAACGAGCTGGTCGAGCTCGTGCTCGTCAAGTTCAAGCTGTCCGAGAGCTCATATCTGCTGACCACCACCTACCCGGGTGCGGACAACAACTTCGAGTGGGACCCCGACGGGTACGACCACGCCTGGAAGGGCTACTTCGAGCGGGCCGTGGACCTGGAGGCCGAGCCGTTTAACCTGGGCCCCAAGCTCGCGGTGTTCCATGAACCACCCGCGCCGGCCGGGGTGATCAAGGCCCCGCATGAGCTGGCGCTGTTCAAGCTACTCGGCAGCTAACCGCTGCACCGAGTGGTCGGTCGCCAGCACCTCGCGGCACACCGCGCAGATCGTCAAAATGGCGCCGTCGGCGCGGATCAGCCGATACGTCGAGTGGTGCCCGCACTCAGGACGGGGTTGCACCCTGGTCGCCGACATCTTTGTCCTGGTCGATGTCCACGCCGGTCAGCTTCTCCACGGCGTTGACGTTGGCCTTGAGGAACACTGCGAGCGCGGTGACGAACGCGATCGCCGTCGAGATCCAGTCCAGCGTCCGCTCGCTCCAGAAGTTCAGGCCGACCAGGGTGTTCAGGAAGATCAACAGCGCCCCGAACAGCGCGACCAGCCCTTTCCAGTAGTCGGGCAGCTTGGCTCTCCAGTCGCTCATGGGTGAATTGTGGGCGCCATCGGGATAACGGTGCGGGACGCGGTGCGCGTGTTGGCGCAGTTAGTTTCCGTGGCCATCACATACTGCCGGTATGCGCAGGCTGGCGTTCTGGACCGTCGGCGTGTGCGTTGTGCTGGCGCTGTTCGCGGAGGCGCCCGACGCCGACGCCGACCCGATCGTTCCCGTCCCCGGCCCGCCGACCCTTCCCGGCGGCGGCGCGCTCGGCGGCGCGCTCAGCGGCGCGCTCGGCGACATCGGCGGCGGCGGTGGTGCGGGAGCCGCCGGAGCCGGTATCGGTGGTAACCAAACCGGCCCCGGCGGCGGCGGGATCTTCACTCCCAGCTTCGGGATCTCCAATCCCGGCGCGCCCGCGATCTTCCTGTGCCCGGGCGTCGGGGCTGCCGGAGGGGCGGTCGGGGGTGGTGGCGGTTACTGCGATTTCGACTTCGTCCCCGTTCGGCTGTCGGCGACCACCGAGGGCATCGGTCACATCCACTGCGAGTGGGGCGGCTTCACGCCGCTGCTGACGGTATGGAATTGCTGGCGGGTGTGGCCGGGTCAGCCAGACCACCCTAAACTCCCCGATCCGGACATTATCCCTGATGGCTGGGGTGTGCCGT